>Ga0268262_10005500_pt1 | contig 12548 bp, 14 predicted proteins | sample TergutNc150P3_FD_190354 | JGI IMG/M metagenome (GOLD analysis project Ga0268262, IMG submission 190354) | Nasutitermes corniger P3 segment gut microbial community from laboratory colony in Florida, USA - Nc150 P3 (SPAdes) (version 2) | ecosystem: Host-associated > Arthropoda: Insects >... | reverse complement strand
TCTCTGAGAATCTTTACTTTTTCCTCGGCAGTATACCTTTTTCTTTTGCCCATGTTTCCCTCCTGGGCTTTTGTATACCACCTTATAAGCTCTGCTCTAAAACGGCAAGTTCAGCGTGGGCGCAACATATGGGCGAAGTTATTTATTAAAACTACTTTTGCATTTTGATCTGGAGCAAATAAAGCAACAAAATCATCATGACTCCATGCGTCAGTGTTACCATTGCCTGCAACGCTCTTTATTCCTCATTCCTCACTCCTCATTCCTACTTCTTCTGCCTCCGCCTCGTCCTGAACCTTGCTGTTTTAAGCCAAAATATACTATGATTATATAAATGGCGGATACTATTCGGTTCGTTCCATCGGCGTTCTGGCATGGGTGTTCTCAGGACGACATAGAATGGGCTATCGAGACGAAAATATATGACGGTCTTTTAAGAGGGGAAGATGATATTTTCGCCGTTATTGGGTTCGATACTGTTGCCAATCCCATAGAGGTCTTTTATAATATTATTGACGATGACACGATCAAGATTTTTCATGCGATGCCTTTGCGCGATAAGGTAGCCGCCCAAATGAACGAGGAGAATTAATTATGCGTGATATGACTGATGAAGAATATGCCGCTCTTGACAAGCGTCTGACCGACACGGTTCCGACTCTCGGTCCTAACGGAACAGGTTTTTTTTCTCGTAAGGGGTTTCAAGTAGTTGGTCTTGATGAAAAAACGGCTCAAATGCTTAACGCAAAAGCGATAGCCTCCCGAAAAACCCCTTCTGAAATTGTTGTTTCTATTCTTCGTAAAGAATTGACTGTTGCCCACGTCGAATGTTAGTGTAATCATTCATTGCTCATTCCTACTTCTTCTGCCGCTCATGGCGTTCCGGATTCCAGACCCGAAGCTCAGGGGGCGGTTTATAATTCCGCGTTAAAAATATACCTTATGCTTTCATTTATTTTAGTTATGTAATTTTTGGGCAACATTGAAATTTGTTCTATCAATCGCGTTTTGTCGATTGTGGCAATTTGAGAGAAATTAATTACTGATGTTTTATCAAGGCCGGAAACTCCTTTTTCCAATATGATATTACCGGGCATTTGAGAAAGTTTCATATTCGATGTAATAACAGCGCAGATTGTGGTTTTTATATCGCTTCGATTGAATAAATCATTTTGTAATATTAGAACAGGACGGCGTTTTCCCGGTTCAGAACCGTAAGGATCATCGGGCAGATTAGCCCACCATACTTCGCCTTTTATCATTACCAGTCATCGCCTTTCAGAACTTCCATTTGAGCTGCCATTACACTTTTGTCTAATGATGTATCTACTTCTTTGCAGACTTCATTTATCTGTGCAATTATTACATCGTCATTGGAATGTTGGTCTAGCGCAAATTTGACAAGGCTCATTTCCGCCAAATTTCTTAATAATTGCATGACTGCGGCGTTTTCAACTTCAAGTGTTATTGTCTCTTTCATGTTTCTATACTAACGCAAAAAAATAGAAATTACAAGTGAGGGGGAAATTAGGAATAAAGAGCAAATAGCAGGGAGCAAATAGCAAAGGTAAGATTGTTGTATCTTGCTTTGCTCTTTGATTCTTCGTCCTCCGCGAGAGGTCTTCCCTCTTCCCCTATTCCTAATTCCTCACTCCTAATTCCTAATTCTTCTTCTAGTTCTCATACCGCTTCAGTATTCCTTCCGCGATAATTCTCCGTGATAACCGCATGTCCATCGCCTGTTTTTCTATGTACCGGTGCGCTTCCTGCTCGCTCATTTTCATGGAAGAAATTAAAATCCATTTTGCCCGGTCAATAACGTGTATGTCCTCAATCTTTTGTTTTAACTGCGCGTTCTCGGCTTGTATGTGCTTTACCCTGCTTTGAACGGATTTTGCCAGCGACAGCGCGGACCAGAATAACTCGCGGTTTAACGGCCTGGAAACCGTCATAACGCCGTCACCCTCACAGGCGGCGGATACGGCGCTAAACAACTCGCTGTCTACCAGGAGTATGACCTGGGACACGCCTTTTGAAGCGGTATGCCTGGAAAATTTTTCACCGGATTCATCGGGAAGGGGAGAGTCCACAATTATTAAATCAAAATCCTGTTTCAGAAGAATTCTGCGGGCGCTGTCGCATGATTGCAGAACAGTAACCTGGTTAATGGAAGCCGCTTTCAGAAAGCCTGTATACAAAGCAGTGTCTTTTTCCGAGTTTGAAACTATTAACGCGCTTTCCATTGTTGTGACGTGCATGTATGCCCCTATTCAACGGTAACGCTTTTCGCCAAATTCCTCGGTTTGTCTATGTCCAGCCCCTTGTTCGCGGCGACATAATAACTGAAAAGCTGTAAAACAATAACCGACAGGGAAGGGGAAAATAAATCAAGACTTTCCGGCAGGGCGATATAGAAAAGTTTGTCGTCCGGTTTCGCCTCCGGGCAGTTGCCGATAAGCAGCACCTTCGCGCCCCGGCTTATCACCTGCTCCGTGTTGCTCATGATTTTGCCGTATAACGGGGCGCAGTTGGAGATAGCGACAACCAGCGTGTCCCTTTCAACCAGGGAAATGGTGCCGTGCTTCAATTCGCCGCCCGCGTAGGCTTCGGAATGAATATATGAAATTTCTTTTAGTTTGAGGGAGCCTTCCAGCGCGATGGCGTAATCAATATTCCTGCCGATAAAGAAGATGCTCTTGTAGCCGACACAGGTAGAAGCGTACATTTGAATGGCATCGATCTGTTTAAGCAGGTGTTCTGTTTTTTCTGGCAGGGCTTCGATTTCAGCTAACAGTCCCCGTTCCGCTTCCTGCGTTAATTTTCCCGATTTGGCGGCGAACTGTATCGCCAGAATGTACAGCAGAACAAGCTGTGCCGAAAAGGCTTTTGTTGTCGCCACGGCAATCTCCGGACCCGCCGCCGTAAACAGGCAGTAGTCCGATTCTTTGGCGATAGTACTTCCGACCACATTGACGATTGACAGGGTAACCGCGCCTTTGCGTTTCGCCTCCCGCATCGCCGCGATGGTATCCGCAGTTTCGCCCGACTGGCTGATCAAAATAACCAGCGTTTTTTCGTCAATAACGGCATCCTTGTACCGGAATTCGCTGGCAAGCTCCGTTTCCACCGACGGAAACCGGCACAGTTTTTCAAAGACATATCTGGCGACAACCCCGGCGTTGTAGGCCGAACCGCAGGCCGTTATCACAATCTTGTTAAAGCGCGTAAGCTCAAGATTGTCAAAAATGTTTTTATACCCGCCTGATTTTACCGCAGAATTAATGGTATCGCGGAGGATTTTTGGCTGTTCCATAATTTCCTTGAGCATGAAATGCGGATAGCCGCCCTTTTCCGCGCTGTCAATATTCCAGGTTATTGTTTCCGGCGTTTTTTCGACAGGTTCTTTATCAATATTAAAAAACCGGACGCTGTTATTCCGCAGTACGGCAATTTCCTTGTCGTCAAGATAGTAGACCTTGTTCGTATGCTTTAGCACGGCGGGTACATCGGACGCGATAAAATACCCGTTGTCTGATACGCCGATAATAAGGGGATTGTCTTTTTTGATGGCGATAAGGGTATCGGGATCATCGGCGCACATGACACCTAACGCATAGGAACCTTCCAGGGCGTTTGAGACATGGATAACAGTCTCCAGCAAATCTCCGGTATAGTAATGCTCGGCAAGCTGCGCGATTACCTCGCTGTCGGTTTGCGAGGCGAAATTTACATCCCGGTGTTCAAGGCGTTCCTTTAAATGCTTATAGTTTTCTATTATACCGTTATGGACAACGGCGATTTTGTTTTTACTCCCCACATGAGGGTGGGAGTTTACATCCGACGGTTCCCCGTGTGTTGCCCAGCGTGTATGGCCGATCCCTATATGCCCCGAAAGCGGCTGTTTTGCCAGCCTTTCTTCCAGCGCGGCCAGTCGCCCCTTTTGCTTTACAACGCCCAAACCGCCCTGACCGTAAACCGCAATACCGGCTGAGTCATACCCCCGGTATTCAAGTTTTTTTAGCCCCTCTACTATGATGGGGACAGCGTCCTGATTTCCAATATAACCAAAAATGCCGCACATGTTATTACCTCGTTTTTTTGTTTAATGTACTTTATATAAATTTTGATTAATTGTCAAGCGGGCGGGATGCACATTCAGGAATTCTAAAAAGAAAAAATCCCTAATTCGCCGTTTTTCAGGAGAAATTATATCCGCAGAAAAACGCACTTATCATTAGCTCAAGGGATTGCTGCGATATTTGTCGATATTTTAAGTTATATAATAATAAAGATTGAAAATTTTCCAAAGTAAGGTTTTCCTTTTTTTGGTCATTATCAATATTTCTTGTTTTACAAGATAGGGATAATAAAAAAAAGGTTATGAATAATTCATTTATAAATTCACAGCCCTTAAAAGGCTTGATCACTTGCAGTGGCTTTCTTTTTAAAAGCCAATATGCCGTGTAAGCATATATTTTTTCATTATTAGTATTTTTAATGTTATGAAATTCCTTTATTCTCACAATATCAGTAAAATAGTCAACAACAGTTTTTTTTAGTAATCTGCCGCTGATTATGACATTGTCACCAAGACTCAGATTATCTATAAATGCGTGAAACATCTTTAAGATATGGACATATCTGTTGGCGATACGGTCACTATCAATGCCATATTTTTTGAGATATTCAAGTACAGGTGTTTTCATTTTCCTAAAGTCTCGGCGATGAGTGCCTTAGAACAGGTTGAGTCTAAATTTTCTTTGAAAGCAAGAAAATCATCGTTTTCGACAGATCGATAATCCACTCCTTCATTGGGTGAAATATCAAGATCGTACTCCCCATTAGAAAGTTCTTCTTTGAATATTTCTTTTTCCTTGCTATAATCAATAGCCATACTTCCCTTCCTCCTAAGGAAACCATTATATAGTATATGTCAAGCCCATTCTCAATTCGCCGTATAAAGCTGTTTATAAGGATTCCGCGCATTGGGCCTCAGCACATAATACCTGTCTTTCATCAGTTGCTGCGCGTCCATTTCAAAATGCTTCGCAAACTCGCCGATATACGGAGCAATCTCATGCAAATCATTTTCAGTGGCAACATCCTCAACGACCTGCGCGGGAAGCGAAGGAAGTTCCTTGTCGGTCCTGATGAAAATTTTTCCGCCGTGCATTCCGGTTCCGGTAAAATACCAGACGGGGATCTCATGATGGCAGCCTATGCCCAGCACCACAATGATTCCCCCGGCAAGATATTCGCCCAAAAAACTGCCCGCTTTGCCGCCAATGACGATGACCGGTTTCTTTTCCTTGTATTCTTTCATGTGAATACCGGCCCTGTATCCGGCGTTGTCGCGGACATAGATCTTTCCGCCGCGCATGGCGTAACCGAGCGCGTCTCCCGCGCTGCCGTGAATGATAATCTCGCCGTCATTCATCGTGTCGCCGACGGCATCCTGCGCGTTGCCGTTTACCATAATCGTCCCGCCGTTAAAATAAGCGCCTAACGCGTTACCGGGCGTTCCGTTAATCGTCAGGTTCTTGCCGGTCATACCGCTTGCGATAAACCTGTGCCCATAACAGCCGTCTATGCAGACGGCCTCCGAACTGTTTCTTATCCGGTTGTTCAGTTCCTTAAAATCAAGATGGTGCGCCGATATGTTCATAATTCTATGCCTCCAGGTTCATTTCATTTGCAGATAGTCATCGCGTCCGGCCCCGACAGACACGTATTTAATGTGGCAGCCAACAGCTTCTTCAATGAATTTGATATAATCAATTGCCGCCTTCGGCAAATCTTTTGGTTTACGGCATTTTGATATGTCGGTTTTGAAGCCGTCCAGATATTCGATTACAGGCTTTGCCCTCATGAGCGCGCCGCCTGAGGGGAAACGGTCGGTCTTTACCCCGTCAATGTCATACGCCGTGCAGACGGGTATTTTATCGAGATACGAAAGCACGTCCATCTTCGTCAGGGCGATTTCGTCAGCGCCCTGAACCTGTACGCCGTACCTGCTTGCCGGAACGTCAAACCCGCCGACCCTGCGCGGCCTTCCGGTCGCAGCGCCGTATTCGGCTCCGGCCTCGCGCAAGGCGGAGGCTTCATCGCCGGACATTTCAACGGCGAACGGCCCTTCGCCCACGCAGCTTGAATACGCCTTCATTATACCGATTACGCTGTCCAGCTTTCTGCCCGGAATCCCCGCGCCCGCAGTCGCGTAGGCGGCAATCGTATGGGACGAGGTAGTGTAGGGATAAATGCCGAAATCAATGTCGCGTAACGCGCCGAGTTGCGCCTCGAACAGAATGTCTTTTTTTGCTTTTATGGCGTTGTTTAAATAATCCGTAGTATCCGTGATAAAAGAAAAAAACGGCGTGCCGTATTCATCCAGCCAGCTTAAAATATTATTTACATTCACTCCCGCCGCGCCGGTGGCACCGGCGGCGGAATATCCGTTAAGCGTAATATTTTTCCATTCAATGATGTCTGTAAGTTTTTGATTCAAGGTTTTGGAATCCAGCAAATCGCCCATCCTCAACCCTTTTTTCATATATTTGTCGCCGTACACCGGAGCGATACCACGGCGGGTAGAGCCGTATTTTTTATCGGCAAGCCGTTCCTCTTCCAGTATATCCTGCTTTTTGTGAAACGGCATACATATAAAAGCTTTATCGCTGATCTTCAGGTTGTCAGGCGTTACTTCAATGCCTTTTTCCTTAAGCTTCTTAACTTCGCCGCAGAGATGCTCTATATCAATCACCATGCCTCCGCCCATGACATTGACGGTCTTTTCACGTAAAATGCCCGACGGTAAAAGGTTCAGAATAAATTTGCCCTTGTCGTTGATGACCGTATGCCCGGCGTTGTTGCCGCCCTGATAACGGCAGATCACTTCGTATTTTTCGGACAGCAGATCTACCATGCGTCCCTTGCCCTCGTCGCCCCAGTTAATTCCGACTACCGCTGTAAGCATTTTCTCCCCCCTTTAAACAGTGATTTTAATATCAACGCCCAGAAGCTCTTTATTGCCATCGAGCGTTGCCCTGACTTCCGCCAAAAACTCCCCGGTTTGTTCGCTTGCCCTGCCCGTAAAATTTTCTGCCAGCAGTAAACCGTTTATTTCTTCTTCGCTTATTCCGAAGCTCGCGTCCGACAGGATACGGGCTATCAGATCGTTTTCCCCGCCTTCCTGTTTTATCTTTTTCGCCGCCTCTACAGAATGTACCCTTATTCTCTCGTGGAGAAGCTGCCTGTCCCCGCCTTTTTTTACGCAGTGCATTAAAATGTTTTCGGTTGCCATAAAGGGCAGTTCCTCGTTCAGGTGTTTTTTTATTATGTGCGGGTAAACGGTAAGAGCGCCCGCGATATTGATATACAGCGAAAGTATCGCGTCTGTCGCGAGGAAGGCTTCGGGGATTGATATACGGCGGTTAGCCGAATCGTCAAGGGTCCGTTCCAGCCACTGCGCGCTTGCCGTCAGCGCCGGATTAAGGGCGTTAACTGTCACATACCGCGCAAGCGAGGCGATGCGTTCGCTTCTCATCGGGTTTCGTTTGTACGCCATTGCCGACGAGCCGACCTGCCCGGATTCAAACGGCTCCTCAATCTCTTTCAAATGGGAGAGCAGGCGTAAATCGTTTGAGAACTTATAGGCGCTCTGTGCGATACCCGACAGCACGGACAGGGTGTAGTAATCGACCTTTCTGGAATAGGTCTGTCCGCTGACCGGATACACTTTGTTAAAACCCATTTTTGCGGCTATTTTTTTATCAAGGGCCTTTACCTTTTCATGGTCGCCCTCAAACAGGGAGAGAAAACTCGCGCCTGTTCCGGTAGTGCCTCTGCATCCGAGCAGTTTTAACCCGTTAAGCGTAAACTCAAGCTGTTCAAGGTCAATCAATAAATCCTGCATCCAGAGTGTCGCGCGTTTCCCGACCGTGGTAGGCTGCGCGGACTGAAAATGGGTAAACGCGAGGCAGGGCAGGGCTTTGTATTTATCCGCGAAATCGTAGAGTTTGGCTATTGTGTTTACCAGCAGTTTTTTTATGAGCAGCAATGCGGAATGTTGCAAAATGATGTCGGTGTTGTCGGTAACATAGCAGGAGGTCGCGCCGAGGTGGATAATCGGTTTTGCCCCCGGGCATTGTTCGCCGTAGGCGCGTATATGCGCCATTACATCGTGCCTTGTTTCAGCCTCGAATTTTGCCGCAGCCTCATAGTTTATGTCATTTATATGGGCCTTCATCTCATCAATTTGGGCCGCGCTTATATCCAGTCCCAATTCCCGCTGGCTTTCCGCGAGGGCGATCCATAATCTGCGCCATGTGGAAAATTTGGTATTATCCGAGAAAAGTCGCTGCATTTCTGCGCTTGCGTATCTTTTGCATAGGGGGTTCTCGTATTTATCGGACATTCATCACATATGATACCGGATTTATTGGAAGGATGTCAATACCCCTCTTTCCTTTTTTCACGATTCCTTAAAAATTATCAACCGCTTTCCTTACAGCAATTACAGGGCTTACATCGTAATTTGATATATCAAATATAATATCACTTTTTGAAGGAAAGTTGTCGTATTTTTTTCTCAATTCTTCTCTAATTTCTTTTATTAATTCAAAATTATATATTTTTTCTAAATATTTTATCGCATTTACAACTGTATCTTCAGCAATTTTTACAGAATTATTATATTTAACCATTGCTCCAAATCTATTTATATAATTACATTCATTTTCTATTTTTGTAAATTCATTATTTTTATCACATGCTTGTTCATGTAATATTTCAATGTCATGTATCTTTTGTACTTCAAAATTATTTTTAATTAAAAAACCCTTTAAGAATTTTTCTACTGCCATACTTACATGATATATAATATCCGGATTCTTATTTTCATTACTTAATCGGTCATAATTAGCAAGAGCCAATAATATTAATATATCTTTTTCGCCCATGTTAAATAAGCTGTCATAACTTTCTGTTACCGGTTTATTTCCCATACAATACAATTCCTTCTGTTAAAATCGTATTTTCTACACATCTTGAATTCATTTTTATCGCATCTTCTACCATTTTTTCCGTAGAAACTATAAGATCACAAGGAATTATTTTATTAGCTCTAAATTTAGTTTTTATGTCCATATACGCTTTCCAATCATCATAATCATTACTTATTATAACGCATATATCTATATCGCTTTCTTCCTTCGGTTCCCCATACGCATAAGAGCCAAAAAGATATATTTTTTTCAGGTATTTGCCTTCAATACTTGAAACTATAAGAGAAGTGATAAATGGTATTTTTCCGTCAAATTTCCCTTTGTTCTGAATAGTTTGAGAAATGTTAATTCTTTCTTTGACTGCCATATTAATCCTTATATTATTACTGTATCACAAGATTGCAATGGCTACAAGGAAAATGAGGAATGAGGAATTAGGAATTAGGAATTTCTCTTTATTCCTAACTCCTAACTCCTCATTCCTCATTTCTTTTATGGTGTCGGAGCCGTTGATGATGACGAAGTGACCCCTAACTTAAATGCGCCGCTGCCGGTGCTTGAATAAGGTACCACTTTGATATAGTACTCAGTACTAACGGTTACCGTTCGGGAGAGATAAGAGGAACTAATAGTTGATCTGCTCCCTGATGCCCTGCCATCGTTAGCATACATTTGTACATACACGCTGGATAGTGTGCCGGCCTGGAAGTATATATAAGCGCTGGTACCCGACGCCGCCGAGGTAAATTTGAACCATTGTTCGCCGCCTGCGGCAGCAATATTGCCGTCACTCCATTTGTCGGCGGTCAATGTGGTTACGCCTGTGGTTGGCAAAGTTATTTTGGGCGCCGTTGTTGACGTGTTGAACCCTATCTTATATGCGCCTTTGCCGGTGCTTAAAGAAGGCGTTACTTTGATATAGTATTCTGTGCTGTTGGTTACTGTTCGGGAGGCATAAGTAGAATAACTACCATAAAGATTTGATCTGCCCCCTAATAGTCTACCTTCGTCGGTATACAGTTGTACATTTACGTCACTCAGCGTGCCTGAAGAATCAAAGTGTATATATTGGGTTGTCGCAGTCGAGGTAAACTTGAACCATTGTTCTCCGCCCGCGGTAGCAATATTGCCGTCAGAAAATACATCAAGGGTCAGATCGACAAAGCCTGTGGTTGGCACAGGTGAAGGTGTTACTTTTGGCGTCGTTGTTGTCGTGTTGAATCCTATCTTATACGCGCCGCTGCTGGTGGTAGAATATGGCGTTACCTTGATAAAGTACACAGTACCGATGTTTAACGTTCTGGTGGTACTTATTGTTGAGGCGTAAAGATTTGTTGTATCCCCTACGTTTGTACCGTCTGCAATAAACAGTCGGACATATACATCTATCAGTGCCCCCGGCAGGAAGTGTATATATTGGTTTGTCGCTGAAGCGGTAAATTTGAACCATTGCTCGCCGCCCGCAGTGGTAATATTGCCGTCTGCCCATGTGTCGGCGGTCAGTTCGGGTATGGTTCCCGATGGCACGGTTATTGAAGGCTGTGTCGATGAATCACCGTACGCTATCTTGTATGCGCCGTTATAGGAGCTTGATGGCTGTAAAAGGATATAGTATGTACCGGAGGTACTAGTACTTCGATAGACAGAGGCAGTACCGCGGTTAAGACTTCCACTGCTTCCTACGGGTGCGCCGCTGTCATTATACAGTTGTACAGATACAGAGGTCAGCGCATCAGGCAGGAAGTGTATATAAGTGGTTGCCGCTGATGCTGTAAATGAGAACCATTGTTCGTAGACTGTGGAAGTGATATTGCCGTCAGTCCATGTGTTGTTAGTCAATGGGGTTACGCCTGTGGTTGGAATAGTTATTGAAGGTACTGTTGACGATGACGTGTTGACCCCTATCCTATATGTGCCGCTGGCGGTGCTTGAATAAGGCGTTACTTTAATATAGTACACAGTGTTGGCGGTTAATCCCGTTTGGGACGCATAGGACAAATAGGTAAAATTCGATCTGCTGCCTTGGGTTCTGCCCTCTGTTGTATACATTTGTACATATACGTTGTCCATTGAGGCCGACAGGAATTGAATATAATTGGTTACCGTCGTGGCTGACCCTGACGCGGCAGATGAGGTAAATTTGAACCATTGTTCGCCGCCAGCGGCAGGAATATTGCCGTCAGTCCATTTGCCGCCAACTGTCAGTTCGGTTACGCCTGTGGTTGGCAAAGTTACTATTGTGGGCGATGATGATGTCGTATTGAACGCTATCTTGTACGTGCCGCTAATAATGCTGGTCGATACTTTTATATAGTACACACTGTTGGCGGTTAACCCCGTTCGGGAGATATTAGTAGTGCTGCTGGAAAGATATGAGCTGGCCCCTACGGTTGTTGTACCATCGGCACTATACAGTTGTACATTCGCTCCGCTCAGTGTGCCGGGCTGGAAGTGTATATATTGTGAAGTTGCCGTGGCGGTAAATTTGAACCATTGTTCATTTGCTGTTGAGCTAAGGCTTCCGTCAACCCATTTGTCGGCGTCTGGCATGTTTATGGGGGTTACAAATGTATATGTCGCCGTCAATATTTCGCTCTCGCCGCCAGCTTTAACGGCTATGGCTTTGAGGGTTGTTGTCGTGCTAATGGTGATTGCGGTCGAATACGGCGTACTTGAAGCGGAGGGTTCTGTCCCGTCTAAGGTGTAATAAATTGTCGCGTCTGTGGCTGTTGTGGTCAGGGTAACGTTCTGCGCCATGATATAGGTCCCTGCCGCAGGGCTTGCCGCAGGCGTTGAGGCAGCGTCCGCGCTGACAGTTACTGTGAAAGTTGCTGTCTTGTCCTGATATGTTACTGTTACGGTTTTTTCTCCTGTTGTTGCAGAATCAAAGCCGCTGGTGGTATAGCCCGTAACCGCCGCCGTTTTGTTGTCGCTGTAGGTTGCCGTTACTACCATGCCCGCCGTGTTCAATGTGTCGCCGATAGCGTATACCGTCTTTGTCGGCTGTGTAGTTACCGCAATACTGACAGCGGCAAGACTGACCTTTACAGTGAAGGTTGTCGTCTTACCTCCGTAACTGACGGTAACGGTTTTATTATCCCCCGCAGTTGCGGAATCAAAACCGCTGACGGCGTAGTCGGTAATCGCCTTCGTTGTGCCGTCGCTGTAGGTTGCCGTTACCACCATGCCCTCCGTGCTTAATGTGTCGCCGGTGATGTACGTGGTTTTTGTCGGCTGTGTAGTTATCGCGATACCGGTAAGAGTTGGACTTTCATCCGGCATCTGGCACCCTGTCATCAGCAGGGCATTGAATCCGATTACCGCGATTACCGCGATAAACCCTAACACTTTGCTTGTGTTTTTCATCTAAGACTCCTTAATTTAGAGTTTTATAAAAAAAGCCGGTGTCTCCGCATACGCGGAAATCCGGCGATTTAACAAGAGAAAATTTAACGAGAGAAAAAGGAAAAGAGAAGAAGGAAAAGAGCAAGAAGCAAGCCTGTCTTGCTTTCTTCCCTTTTCTTTTTTCTTTTTTATTTTGTAGGG
>Ga0268262_10005499_pt1 | contig 12548 bp, 11 predicted proteins | sample TergutNc150P3_FD_190354 | JGI IMG/M metagenome (GOLD analysis project Ga0268262, IMG submission 190354) | Nasutitermes corniger P3 segment gut microbial community from laboratory colony in Florida, USA - Nc150 P3 (SPAdes) (version 2) | ecosystem: Host-associated > Arthropoda: Insects >... | reverse complement strand
GGCAGTTTCACAGCCTTGCGCCGGATGTTTTTCGCTGTTTTGAAAAACTGAAAGTTCCGGCGCCTTCGGCATATAAAAAAATACAGGGTATTCGGGTTTTAAATTCATGGCAAGGGTTGGATGCCGCCTACCGTAAAACCAAAAGTATATCGTTTGACTACGCAATAGCGGAGAAATGTACGGCCTCCGCCATGATCCGCTCAAATTTTAACTGGATCGACATTGGTAATTGGGAAGAATATGCAAAAGTGCGCGGGAGTAACAGCGCGCAGGTTTTCAGCGTATCGTCTGAAAACTGTTTTGTGGATTCTGACATACCCGTAGCCCTTGCCGGAGTAGAGGATCTGATTGTGGTAATCCGCAGCGGGAAAAACGGTTCTCCCGCGTCCGCGCTTATCACAAGAAAAGGGCAGACGCAGAAAGTACGCAATATTGTTGAACAGATAAAAAAATCTGGAAAAACGGATATTTTATAGCGGCGCGCAAGGATTGAAGATAAGGTTTTTTTTTAGTAAACTGTATAAATGCAGATTATCACTTTTGGAAACGAATTGCTGCGGCAAAAAGCTGAGAAAATTGATAAAATTGACGAGCAAATAACGGACGCGGCAAAACAGATGCTGGAAATCCTCAAGCAGGAAAAAGGGGTGGGAATTGCCGGTCCCCAGATTGGTCTTATGAAACGAATTTTTGTTGTTCATATCGAGGGTGATGAAGAGCGGATATTTATAAATCCTTCAATTCTGGAAACATCTCAGGAAACGGTAAAATTTGAGGAAGGCTGTCTTTCTGTTCCCGGTCTTTATGTTGATGTGGTCAGAGCCGAATCTATAAAGATTCAGGCGTGGAACGAGAAAGGTAAACCTTTTACAATGGAAACAAGCGGGCTTCTCGCAAGAGTTATTCAACATGAGTACGATCATCTTGAGGGGATTCTCTTTTTGGATCGGATATCAGAGTTAAAAAGAAAAAAACTTATTGAAAAATATGAAAAGGCTTCGCTTAAGGGAGTAAAAAACAAGGGAGAAAAAATTTCAACGTGAGGGTTCTGTTTGCCGCAAGTCCCGCCATTGCAATACCCGCTTTACAGTCGCTGTGCCGGACGGAAGGAATTGAATTGGCAGGCGTGCTTACAAACCCGGACAGTCCCAAAGGCAGGCACGGTACGCCTGAGCCCACCGAAATAGGAGAGGCGGCGGCAAAAATTTGCTTAAGTGTTCCGGTTCTAAAACCAAATAAACTTGACGGCGCGGCGCGGGAACAGGTAAGTTCGCTAAAACCGGATCTGCTTGTTTCCTTTGCCTATGGGCGTATTTTTGGCCCGAAATTTTTGGCGTTGTTTCCGCTTGGAGGGATAAATATTCACCCGAGCCTGCTGCCAAAATACAGGGGACCGTCTCCGGTACAGGCCGCAATTTTAAACCGCGACAGTGAAACGGGAATTACCGTGCAGACTCTGGCAAAGGAAATGGACAGCGGGGATATTCTGGCGCGGGAGAATTTGCGGCTAACAGGCGGTGAAACGGCGGGCTCGCTTGGCGAGATAATGGCGCAAAAAGCGGCTGTTATTCTGCCGCAGGTTTTGCGCGATATTGCGTCGGGGGCCGCCCGCGCGCAGCCGCAGGATCACAGCAAGGCAAGTTATTGTTCTTTGATTACAAGGGACGACGCTCTTATTGACTGGAAGAAAAGCGCGGTGGAAATTGAAGCCTGTCTCCGGGCTTTTTATCCGTGGCCGCTTTGCCGGACTATTCACAATGGGCGGGAATTATATATATTAAAAGCGGTAATATACTCAGGAGAGGCGCTAAACGGCAAAAAGTCTCCGGGGCAGGTTGAGGGAATAGACAAAGAGGCCGGTATACTGGTACAAACAGGAGAGGGAATACTTGCTGTTACGGAATTGCAGTATCAGGGAAAAAAGGCGCTTTTTTGGCGGGATTTTTTAAATGGCGCGCGTGATTTTTTAAACACGCAATTAGGCAAATAATTATAGAGGAAATATGAATATACATTTTGATTTAAGTTCAATAGAAGATTATGTGACGAATCACTTAAGGGTATTTATTTTATCTGTCGCGGCCCTTGTCGTTTTTGTCGGCATTATTGCCGTATCTGTTTTTTTTATCGCTGTTCGCGGAACGGAACAGACAATGGTTCCCGATGTCGTGGGCAAAGAATTAACGCAAGCCCTGCTTGAATTGCAGGTAAAGGAACTGTATCCCCGCCTTCTCTTGCGTTATTCGCAAACTTCCAGCGACAGAGGGCATATAATGGAACAGGAGCCAAAACCCGGAACCATTGTAAAAGCAGGCCGCCGCATTCGCCTTGTTGTAAGCCAGGGAGTAATTGTAAACAAGGTGGAAAATTTTATCGGCCGCAATATAAACGACGTAAAAATGGATTTACAGGCCCTTTACGCGCAAACCAACGGAATTGCCCTGCTTTCCGTAAAAGAGCCGATAATGTACGATTTTTCTTCCGAAACGCCGGGTACGATCCTTGCCCAGAAACCGGAACCCGGAGCGGATATCTCTGGTCCCCTGACGCTGGAATTTGTTGTAAGCAAAGGAAGAGAAAATACCGCTATTACAATCCCTAATTTAACGGGCATGAAGCTTTCTGAAGCGCTTGGAGTCATTGGCAATACCGGTATTAATTTTCAGTTTAACATAAGAAACAGAAGCGGAAATGAAAAAGGGGAGACGGTCGTTTATCAAGCCCCGCCCGGAAACGCTACCGCGCCATTGAGCGCTATAGTTGACATAACCGTAACGTCGCCTGAAAAAATGGCAGATAACGAAATTTTCAGCCTGTTTCATTATACGATACCTTTAAACCCCTATCCGTTGTCGGTGCGCCTGGAAGCTGTGCTTCCTGGCGGGGAAAGGATGCGGCTTTTTACAACGGATTATCTTGGCGGTGAATTTACGCTTCCATACAAATTGCCTGTGGGAACGACGCTTATTCTGTCTATGCTAAACCGCGAGCTTTACCGCGAAACAGTCGGTGCTAGGTAAATCACTCGGCGCTCAGTCCGATTACATTGTCAACAGGCAAAGAAAAAATCAAACCTTGAGCTTTGGTGTTAAGGCCGTAATTTTCGCTGATTGTCTGCATTATGGGAACTTTCTTGTCATACTCGGAAAGAATCAGGATTATCTCCTTTTCATCCTGTACGGAAATGCCAAAAAATTTTACAGGTCCCTCGTGCGCCGTGCCGCGGGCGTGCAGAACTGTACCGCCCCTTGCCCCTGCTTCCCTTGCCTTGTTCATTAACTCGTCGGTGTAACCGTGATTTACAATAGATACGATTAAATCGTGTGAATGTTTACTTGCCATATTAGCTCCTTTGTCGGAATTCTTCCCGGAAAGATTTTCATTCTTTAAAATACTTTGTTTAAAAACCATTAAAATTGGATCGTTGACGGCGGAAAGCGGAACAGTAAACGCGATTCCCGCTCCGGGTCCGTAAACCTTTAGTTCCTTTCTTACTTCCTTCATCAAAACCTGAACGCCTATCTCCTGTTCAAGGCATAAGATTACCGCCTTTTCACCTGAACCAATGCCAAGAAGGTTGAGTATTTCTGAATTGGCCGTCCCCCTTCCCACGCTGGTAAAATGGAAACGCACCTTTTCATTTACACAGACATTGGTAATAGAATGGGCGCTGCTCCAGTCTACAATAAAAATAACCAGTTTAAGTTTTGGCATTTGTTTTTGCGGAGTTTTTTCTTTCTTTACGTTCTTCTGTATCCTTGTTAATTTCGAAGGCAGTTTGGAGAGGATTCTTGAAAAAACGGATTTATCTACCATTATGCTTCCTCTCCGTAAACATAAATTTTGCCCCAGTTGATGACTTTGCCGGATGATGAACTGATAGCGGCAGTCTGCTGCATGGTAAGGGCGGCAGCGTATTTTGTCCTGAACTGGTAAACAAGTCCCATTAGCTGAATAACAATGAGAGGCGTCATGGCGACTATGGCGACAACGCCGAAAGCGTCAATCATAAGATTTCCGCCTACGCCATTGCAGGTTCCCATCGCAAAGGGCAGGAGAAACGTTGACGTCATGGGACCTGAACAAACGCCGCCTGAATCGAACGCGATACCGGTAAAAATGGGAGGCACAAAAAAAGTCAGCGCCAGCGCAAAGATGTAGCCGGGTATCAAAATGTACATTATCGGGATGCCGTAAAGTATTCGGATCATGGTAATGGTTAGAGCCAAAGCCATGCCGACAGAAAGCCCGCTGTTCATCATCTTTACCGTAATTGCGCCTGAAGAAATTTCTTCGACCTGTTTGTTAAGAACATGAACCGCCGGTTCCGCTTTTACAATAAAGTAACCGATAATCGTCCCGAGCGGAATTAAAATCCACCGGAAAGACGAGGCCGCAAGCTGTAAGCCCAAAAGCTGGCCTACCGGAAAAAATCCTACGTTAACCCCTGTTAAAAAAATTACAAGGCCGATGAAAGAGTAGAGAAAACCTACGGCAATGCGTCCCAGCTGATGTTTTTTAAAACGCCGGGTAGTTAACTGAAAAATAATGAAGCAAATTACAATTGCGCCTAAAGCCATTAGTACGTCTTTAAGGAAGTTGGGCAGTTCAAGGGCGAAGTATCTTACCACATCCTGAGAAGTTGCGGCGTCATAAATTTCGGAAGTTTCTAATTCCACATGGCCGGGTTTGTAAAAAATACCGAGAAGAAGCACCGCCAGAATAGGCCCGATACTGCACATCGCCACAAGGCCGAAACTGTCTTCCTGTGAACTTTTGTCGCTGCGAAGCGCGGCAATACCTGCGCCCATCGCCAAAATAAAAGGCACTGTAATTGGACCTGTTGTAACGCCGCCTGAATCAAAACCCACAGGGACAAAAGTGTCGGGCGCAAAATACGCCACGATAAAAGTTATCACATAAAAGAAGACGAGTATAACGGAAAGCCGTATTTTTAAAAGGGGACGGAGCACTGAAAGCATTAAGAACACCCCGACTCCTGCGGATACGGTAATTATCAGCGTAAACGCCGGAACGGAAGGAGTCTGCTTTCCCAGCACCTGTAAATCAGGCTCGGCGACGGAAATAATAAACCCGATTACCAGCGTAACTAAAATAAGCAGCAGTAATTTTGAGCTTTTGGTTAACTCGACGCCTATGCCTTCCCCCATCGGCATCATTGACATATCCGCGCCAAGTGTAAAAAAGCCCATCCCGATAATCAACAGGGCGGCTCCCGCCAGAAACATCAATATTGTTCCCGACGGCATGGGCGTTAAAACCACGCTGGCTATAAGGACAATGGCGGTAATCGGCAGTACGGCAGAGAAAGCCTCCATTATTTTTTCTTTCAAAATTTCATTCATAAAGTACGCATTATTATAGAAAAAACGGCTTTTTTTTGCAATAATTTGTTTACCGTTTCGGAATTTGCCATTATACTGGATATATCCAAAACAGGGCAGGAGGCCTATATGCAAAAGAAAGCAACCGATAAAAGACTGACAGGCGTAGTAGTTCCGGTGGGGGCGCTGCGGAGCAAACACGGAATGGGAGTTGGAGAATTTCCCGATCTTGCCATTTTTGCGGTTTTATGCAAAAAAATGAAACTTGGCCTTATTCAGCTATTGCCGGTTAATGATACAGGGTATCAAAGCTCCCCGTATTTCAGTTTAACCGCGTTCGCCCTGCAGCCGCTGTATTTACGGATTGATGATCTTGAAGAGTTTAAAACGGCGGATAATTCAATAAGAAAACGAATAAAAGAAGCAAAAAACAAATTTGATAAAGAAACGCGTTTTTCTCATTATAATATCCTAAAAGAAAAACTGGAAATATGCAGGGAGCTTTTTAACGCCAACGTTAAAGACATCGTAAAAAACGCCGCGGGCGGAAGTCTTGCAAAATGGATCGAACAGAATTCATGGGTTAAAGAATATGCCGTATACCGCAGGATAAAAGAAGAGAACGAAGGAAAATCATGGAAAGAATGGAAGGAGCACCACACCGTATCCGCCGCCGATATTGACAATCTTTGGAAAGATAAAAGTTTATTTGAAGAACATCTGTTCTGGGTATGGCTTCAGGAAGCGCTGGATACGCAGTTTTCCAAAGCCGCCAAAGCTATTGCCGACGCCGGCATTGTATTGGAAGGCGACCTTCCTATTTTAATGAACGAGGATTCCTGCGATGTTTGGGCGCACCCTGAATTATTTAACCAGGAGCTTTCCGCGGGCGCGCCTCCCGACATGTACAGTCCCGGCGGTCAAAACTGGGGGTTTCCGATTTATCACTGGGAAGCCCATGAAAAGGATAACTATTCATGGTGGCGTAACAGGCTTGCCGTGGCGGCAAAATATTATCAGGCTTACCGCATAGATCATGTATTGGGTTTCTTCCGTATATGGGCATGTTCCCGCAGCGATAATTCGGCGGTACTAGGCCGTTATGTGCCATACGCGCCAATCACTACAGGTGATTTTAAAAAACTGAATTATGACAAGAGCAGATTCCGCTGGATAACCCAGCCGCACATTCCTTCGGCGGAAATTTGGGATACTTTGCGCAATAACTGGGGCAAAAGTTTTACCGACGATGAAGTTGCCGCCGCTGCCAATAAAATTTTCACAAAAGCGCTGGAGCGGGTAAATAACGAGGAACTGTGGCTCTTTAAAAAGAAGATCAAGGGAGAAAAAGACATAGAAGCCCTTGACCTTCATCCCGCCATTCATGGTTATCTGATAAAAAAATGGTACGACAGGATATTTATTGAGTATGACAAGAAAAAGTTTTTCCCTGTTTGGTATTTCAGGGATTCCAAAGCGTACAACAGTTTTTCTTTTGATGAAAAGAACGAACTGGAAGCTTTGCTGGAAAAACGCCGCGTAAAATCCGAAAAAGCGTGGGATGCGCAAGGCAAAAAACTTCTTTCGGTATTGGTCGAATCTTCCGGCATGCTTCCGTGCGCGGAAGACCTTGGCGCGGTACCCGCCTGTGTTCCGAAAGTTCTTGCAAGACTGAAAATACTTGGATTAAGGGTTGTGCGCTGGCATCGCAACTGGGGCAAAGAAGGCCAGCCCTATATTCCTTTTGAGGAATATCCGCAGTTGAGCGTTTGTACCCCCGCGGTTCACGACAGTTCTACCGTCAGGGAATGGTGGGAAAGAGAGGCGAATCAGGGTCAGTTTTCGGGCTTTATCGGCGTTCCGTCGCTGCCGAGAGTATACAATCCCGGCACCGCGAAAATTATTCTGTCAAAAATAGCTAGCGCCCGTTCGCGTTTCCGTGTTTTCCAGGTACAGGATCTGCTTCACCTTTCAAACAAATGGTACGCCGCCGATCCCGCGTCCGAGCGCGTAAATGTTCCCGGCACTTTAAACGATTTTAACTGGACATACCGTCTTCCGTCCACAATTGAGGAAATTGCCAAAGACAGGGACCTTGTCCGGGAAGTCAGGGAACTGAGCAAGATTAAACCGGCAAAGAAAAAGACGGTGTAAGCTGCGCTATATATTACTATTAACACCAGTCTTCTATCTTAAAGTCCGCTTCGCGGGTGACTCCCAGCGCGTCATCATAATTACATTATGTAAACAGCATATTAAATATCTCAGAGCTATGAGCGTGAAGAAACTTCTTCTTGGTTAAGACGCTGCTTAATTTCCTCTATTGTCAAACCTTGATCTAAAAGTTCAAAAAAATGTTGTCGGCTTTCTTCCCGGCCTTCTTCGCGGGCGACTTCCAGCGCGTCATCCCAATTCCACTCTGTCAACAGCATGTTAAATACCTCCGAACTGTGGGTTTCTAAAAAATTCTTCAGTATGTTGTTTTCTTTACAGTATTCTATCGCATTATTCAGCGCTTCTTCAAGCGTTAATCCGTTTCCCTGATAGTCCCTGATTTTATTTACAAAAATACTGTAATTATCAAGAGTTTTGCATTTTCTCAGTATTTCTGAATTATGCCCCTGATTAATGTTGTATACCTTTGCTGTTAATTCCAGCGGTATGGTATCCGCCAATTTTAAGCCTTCTATGCCCTTGAAAGCGTCGGAAAGCCTAAGTTCTGTATAATCAGGATACTTGTCTTTACCGTTGTATAAAACAATAAATTCAGGGTATGGGATTTTTTCAAGTTTGGTTTGATACACTTTTTTCATGTTGACTATCTTTTCATAGACCTTAGCCATGTAAATCAGCAGCCGCAGGGGAATATTGTTGTTAATAGTTGACTGGTGTTCAATAAGAACAACAAGGCGGTTGTCAATGGTGAAAGATAAATCATTGATTTTATCTTTGAAAATGACGCCGGAAAGGGTATTGATATCGACGGGAATATCCGGCGGAAGGGTGATACCCTCTATGGCTGAATAGAGTTCCCTCAATATATCCGGGTTGCCGAATAGGGAAGAAAACATGCTGTCTTTGTGTTTTTTGTTTACATTCATACGCACCTCAAAAGGGAAAAATTGATAACCTTCAAAAGAAAGTTATACATATATATATGTGCGTTGATGAAATTTGCATGACTTTAGCCGGGATTTTTTTTAAAATGCAAAATGACTTTATGTTTCAACTTACCAAAGACGAATGGGAGAACTTGATATTCCAATTTGGAATGTCAAGTAAACAGCACGGCGGCAGACGCTTTTTGCCGTATGTTTTTACCGAACAGGGTGTTGCAATGTTGGCATCTGTCCTTAAAAGCCCAAAAGCGGTAATTGTAAACATCAACATCATGCGGGCTTTTGTAGAATTAAGGCATTATGTACTTACAAAAAGCGGCACAAAACTAAAAAGATAGGTTTTAACGCTGATAATTCTTAATCAGGATCATTGTAGCACGCGTAGTAAATTCACTTTTTATAATTTCATTTTCGGTGTTGCAGTAGAATAATTTTTTGGTGTTTTATCTTGTGGCAGCTTATTGTTCTGCCAATTTTTTACTTTTATATTCGCGCCATGAGATGACACTTCCCCATATTATAATTGGAAGCGCGATAAATAATACTCCGCCCCATAAAATTAACGCGTCTTTCATAAGTTACTCCTTGTCTCCTTTCTTTTCTTTCACCGTCCAGAAAAGTCCTAATATAAAGAATATCACCGCTGCTACAGACCCGCTTGCGATTAGTATAACCTGAGGTATTGCGCCGCGCAAGATGCCGCCGATAATTATGCCGCCAACTACCAGCTTGCTACAGCAAGCAGCTTGCCTAGGTCAAGAAGTAATTTCCCTATGTTTTCTTTCATGTTAGTCTCTTTTCTAGGTTTTTTATCCTTTCTCATAAGACTTTCCCCGAAAAAGTATTTTCATACCCTATATACGGCGCGGACTTGCGTTTTTGCTTTACTTTCAGGGAAAAAAAAAGATGTATGCCTGAAGATTTTTATTATGAATAATATATCTCTATACATAAAAGCCGGATACCGCAAAGCCCTTTCGGGGGCTAGACGGCTGTGGCATTGGTCTACGCACGCTTTGGCGTGGCTTGGTAGGCGATCCACACCGTGCGCCCCCGGCAGGGCTTTGCGGTATCCGGCTATTACCTGGTGAGGGATTTTTTTTAGTCTTAATAAAAGGCATACATCTATGAACGCACATGGGCATTTTAGCTCGTGGAGGCATTGTCTATTTCAGGGCTTAAAAGGCGTCTTTTTACATAAAATAAACGTACACTGTGTTGTCGAATTTAAAGGACCGTTTAAATTCGACACTTTTTATTTATACAGGAAATATCTTTACTTTGAAATAATACAATAAAATTTTAATTTTTGTCAAATAAAATTATATAAAAACATAATAATTTGTTAAAAATACCCATAAATTCTTATATAACAAGCAAATATTATTTTTTTCTCAAAAAAGGAAATCCCCCTATAAACATGTTTAAAAAAAACGGTCGTTTTTTCTATACAGGTTTATAGGGAAAAATTATGTGCCGTAAAACCTGAAAAGGGTTTTGTGAATCTAAACGCATAATTATTTACTTTGTTGCAAAAGTAAGGGGGAAAACAATGGCGTACAAAAAATTCTGGTTAGTAATGCTGGTGTTGGCGCTGGCATTCGGAATGACGGTTGTTGGGTGCGATTCCGGCGGCGAAGACGATGTCCCAAAAAACAATGTTCCGAATGACGATGTCCCTGGAGACGATGTTCCAGAACAAGATGTTCCGAGAGGCTATGCCCCGCCGGAAGATAGGTCGGTCAAAGACCGCTGGGGGAAATGGACTGCAACTGATTCAACTGCCACATTGGATTATTCGGTTGACGACGACGGAGTATGTACAATTACCGTAGGCGGTACTGCCCAGCCTTTTAATGAGACAGATAATTGGGGCAGATGGAAAGCTGTCGCAAGATATTATTTTACAGTAAAGGCAGGCGCAAGTTATAAGTATACGTTTGAGGCATGGACAGAATCAGGAACTCGTGATTTGCACTGTCAGTATTTGTATTTTGTAAACGATGATGAAGAATTCTATAAAGGCCAAACAATTTCTATAACAAGCACACGAAAAACCTATACGATATACGGAGCGGATTTGCCAAAAGGTGCGGTAAACTATGTAGAGTTTCAATGCGCGGACCAATTAGGGAAATTTTATGTAAAGATATTAGAAATAAAAGAGTATGAAAAATATGAGTTTAACTTTACGTCCGGTACATCGGCTGCAAAAACTGTTACCGGTGAAAATGACAGCAAAATGTTTAAGTTCACCGGAGACGATTTTACAAAAATAAAAAACGCAAACCCCGGCAGCTTTTTAGAGGTAACATACAGAGCTAACGTTAGCTGGGCATGCGGTGAAATCGGATGGAAAAGTATTACTGATGCGGGTCCTGTAATCATCGGTAACGGGACGAATAAAAATCAGACTGCGTATTACGACATAGCAGATTTAGTTCTTGGAAATGATAATTTTACTATCCATATCTTTAACCAAACCATCCTTCGGGAAGTTACTCTGTATGCCGCGTCGGATGGTTATGTGCCTGCACCAAATCCAAAAGCGACCGCAGGCGCTATAAAAATAGTTATTCCGCAAGGTCATGAAGTTTTTGGAAACGGTGATTTATCAAAAGTCGACTTTAAAAAAATTACCACAGCCGCATCGGGTACATTAGTGTTTTATTTTGACGATGACGCAAACACAGATAGTGGTATTTTGAAGTTTGGTCCGAAAAGCAGTGTTCCCTATAAACATTACGGAATTGCCGTAGACGGAACTATCGCTGATTATGTAAACGGCTGGCGATTTGTAAATGCTGCAACTAAAACAATTACATACAATGTCTCTGATATAAAAAAGTCGGTAGCCGATGCCGCCGCCGATTTCCCTGGAGGCATATTTGAGTGGTTGGAAATAAACATGGGAAGCGATAATAATGCGGATTTACTCTACATAGAGCTAATCCCGTAATAACAAAGCGGCAGCGCCCGTTCTATGTTTCAGGCAAGAGGAATTTCTTTCCTCTTGCCTGTTCCCTCTCCCAAGCAGTCCTAAGACATTGGAATCTCGGCGCCTCTTCAAAGCCCTGAATAACACAGCCTCCACGAGCTACCACTCCCCCTGTGCGCCCCAAAGATGTATGCCTATTAAAATACATGTCCGTACAGGCAGGCAGGCTGCGCGTGATGGAAAAACATTTCCGGGGTTCTTAGCCGTAGAGACCCTGAAAGGGGCTCGTAGGCGGTATTCCCCCGGAGTTTTTACAGCACGCGCAGCCTGCCTGCCTGTACGGGAGAGCGTTCTTAATCATACATATTGCATAAAAATTCGCCTTTCGGTACAATTATCTATTATTGATTTTCTGGAGTTAGCTATATGGGAATTTTAAGTGTTGTATTACTGGTTTTTTTCGTTATAACCGCTGTTCTTCTTGTATTACTGGTTTTAATCCAAAATGAGGAAGGGGACAGTTTGGGGGGCATTTTCGCCGGCGGGTCGGGGTCGGCTTTCGGGTCCCGTTCGGGAAATGTGCTTACCCGCGCCACAAGCGTGCTGGGGGCTTTATTCCTCGTTATCAGCCTTGGGTTGGCGCTTCTCAGCCGTACGCCAAGCGGCAGAGGCGTTGAAATAGAGGGCAGGCTGCTTTCTAACGAAGAAGCGGGGGCAAGCTGGCTGGATGAAGAGTTAAATCCGGCGCAGAATAACGACGATACCTTTATTTTTGATGAAAATGCCGGCAACGGGGATGCAGACAAGCAATAAACCGGAGGTAATAGATGATCCTGCAAGAAGTATTACTTCCCGAATTCATCAAAATTAACATGGAATCGGAAGACAAGGACGAGGCGTTTGAGGAACTGGTAGATTATTATTGTCAGGCGGATAAGTCAAATTCCAGGGGTGAGATTCTTAAAGCCATACAGGACAGAGAGGCGAAGATGTCAACCGGAATTCATAAAGGGATTGCCGTTCCTCACGGAAAGACAAAAGCCGTAAAAGACCTGCGCGTTGTTCTTGGGATTTCCCAAAAGGGCGTCCAATACGATTCGCTGGACGGAGAGCCTGTTTATCTTCTTTTTATGTTTATTGCTCCTA
>Ga0268262_10005498_pt1 | contig 12549 bp, 5 predicted proteins | sample TergutNc150P3_FD_190354 | JGI IMG/M metagenome (GOLD analysis project Ga0268262, IMG submission 190354) | Nasutitermes corniger P3 segment gut microbial community from laboratory colony in Florida, USA - Nc150 P3 (SPAdes) (version 2) | ecosystem: Host-associated > Arthropoda: Insects > Digestive... | reverse complement strand
CCACTTGAACGTCCTGTAGGCAAAATCAATATGGATCCCAAAATCTTCAACAAGTGGCCTCCACAGCGCCGCCACCTGCTCACCCTGCGTTATTGAGTTCGTTGAGACAAAAGCTGCGCGGATATGTGTACCCTGCATGTATTTGGCCGCCCTGTAGAACCAGGCCACTACGTAGTCCATCTTTCCTGCGCCTCTTATTGGCTTGCCGTTTCCGTCGAGGCAGGTCAGCAGGATGTCACATCTTTGCACATCGGTCTGGTAGGTGTAGCCCACGTACGGCGGGTTGCCCATGATGTAGGACAGCTCGCCCTTGGGCGCCACGCTTCCCCACTCTATGCGGTGGGCGTTGGCATGCACAATCGTTGCGCTCTTTGTGAGCGGCAGCCTGTCGTAGTACTCGCCGAACTCCTCGGAAGCCTCCATGTTCATAAGGTGGTCCATCAGCCACATGCCCGTCGTGGCTATCTGGCAGGGCCACTCCTCTATCTCTATGCCGTAAAACTGCCCGACGCCCACCCTGAAGTGCGTCTCGATGTTCAGCAATTTGTGGCCGCTGGCCTTGGACAGGCGAATCTCCTCCTTGACCACTTCCAGCTCCAGGCGGCGCAGCTCGCGGTAGGCAATGATAAGGAAATTGCCGCAGCCGCAGGCGGGGTCGAGGAATTTCAATCTGGCCAGCTTGTCGTGGAAGTCGCCCATGGCCTTTTGGCCGCCCTTTTTCTTTGCTTGGGCAAACTCCTCGCGCAGCGCGTCCATGAAGAGGGGGTCAATGAGCTTGAGTATGTTCTCTTCGCTGGTGTAGTGGGCGCCTATCTCGCGCCTGGCCCCGCCCTCCATCACGTCCTGGAACATAGAGCCAAATATAGCTGGGGATATCTGGCTCCAGTCAAACTCAAGGCAGTCCAATAGCGTCTGGCGCATCTTTTGGTCAAAGCTGGCCAAGTTCAGGTTTTCGCTGAACAGCCCGCCGTTGATGTAGCGGAAATCCTCACTTTTTACGGCACTGTCCTCTAGCAGATAGGCATTCCTAGTGCGTTTGTCATCTTCTTGGTTGAGGTCCTGGAAAAGCTGCGCCAATCTGCCAGAGAGGTCTTTGCCGTTTGGCTGTGATTCGTTCACATAGTGATAGAACGCGCCTTGCGGGAATATCCCGGTGTCGTCCGCAAACAGGCAAAAGAGCAGCCTGGCCACATAGACCTGCAAGTCGTGGCCCCGATAGCCATAGCTCTCCAGCGCTTCATGCAGCTTCGCCATTTTCTTTGACGCACTGACATTGACAGACTCTTTGTCTGTTTTTATGTATTCTCGCTCATGGTCGGCAAGGGCGGCAAAGTGCCTAACGTGCTTCTTCAGGTTCGCGGCCTTGAATGTGAACGCCTCCTCTGTCGGCATATGCGAATCATGGTCTGTGGCCCTGTGCAGGATCCTGATGTTCTCGAAGTCAGAGACCATCCAGATGTCTGGCGGCTCCTCGCCCTCCGGCAGGAGCTCCATGTAGCCCCGAAGCTGCTCCATAGCGGTGTCCAGGCTCTTGCCCTTGGACTTCATCTCAATGGCTATCTTGCCCTTCCAATAGAAGTCAATCCAGTTGGTGCGCCCATCGGGGGTCTTGACCTTGCTTTCAAACTCTCCAACGCCCAGATCCGCGCCAAAGACAGTTAGGAACGACCTTATGAAGTTCTGCCCCTCCGATTTTTCGTCGGGTTTTCTCTTCTGCCAGGTCTTTGAGAACTGGACAGCGGATTCAGCTATGGTGGCCCAGCTGGGTCGCCCGGTCTTTGACATACCCTAGATTATAGCAATTCCACATGGGAATGGCACAGTGTGCTAGGGGGGGCGCGGGGGAAGCCCGTATCAGAACGAAGCCGAGCGAAGGCAAAACGCCCATGCCGCCAAAACTCGCCAACGTGTTGCAACGGCCCACGTTGGGGTCTCGCGTATCCGGAGCGCCAGCGCAGGATACCGAGAGAATTGCCGCGTTAGCGGCACCCTAACCCCTAACACCTAACCCCTGAAACCTGATCCCTGACAAGTGGCATTCCCGGAAATGGCTTGGCTTGGCCGCCAAGCCGCAGGCGCATCAGAAACTCCATGTTGCCAGTCGCTCCCAAAATGGGGCTCTCGGCGATCTGCATTGGCTTTAGTTCCGTATCTGAAAAAAAATCCCAGATGTCGCGGCACACTAGCTCATGGATTGCGGGGTCTTTGACCAAGCCGCCCTTTCCCACGTCGGCTTTGCCGGCCTCGAACTGCGGCTTTACCAAAAAAATGGCATCCGCGCTTGGCTCTAGGCTTGGCAGCAGGGGCGGCGCCGCAAGTTTGAGGCTTATGAAGCTCAGGTCTGCCACCAGCAGGGCGCATTTTTCGGGGATATATGACGGAGACCAGTTTCTCAGGTTGCACTTCTCGATGGATATTACCCTTGGGTCCGACCTCAATTTCCAATGCAGTTGGTTAGTCCCCACGTCAATTGCATATACTTTGGCCGCGCCATGCTGGAGCAGGCAGTCTGTGAACCCACCCGTGCTGGCCCCCGCGTCTAGGCAGATCAGCCCCTTTGGGTCTATGCCAAATGCTTGGATGGCTCCTAATAGCTTTTGTCCGCCCCTGCTGACGTACTGTTGTTCGCCGCCGCGCAGGCGCAGTTCCGCGTCCTCCGCCACCAGCGCACCCGCCTTTGTGACTGGGCGCTCCCCAACCAAGACGTCGCCGGCCATTATCCTGGCCTGCGCCTTGGCCCTGCTCTCGCAGAGTCCGCGCTGGGTCAATAGTGTGTCGAGGCGGGTCTTTTTCATCTGGGTCAGGTGTCAGGGGCTAGGGGTCAGGGATCAGGGGGCAGGTTGAAGGGGTTAGGGGTATGGGTGTATTGGGCAGGGGCTAGGGATCAGGGTTCAGTGGTAACTAAGGCGGCGGGCTGGCGCCCGCGTTGATATTTATGCCGAATGATCACGCAGCGCGGTCATGCGCTGCTTGAACTCGGGATAGGCATCTGACGGCCTGTTTCGCTTTGCTCCGGGGCTTGGAAAAGCCTCCTAAATGCTAACTGGGGATTCGCTCGGCACGGCCTCGCATGCGAGTCCGCGCTTCGCTACTCCCCAGACCCCAGGCCCTTAGCCTCTTTTTTGTACTTGTCCAATATCGGGCCTATGTCGTTGGGTCCGATGGGTCCATACACTTGCTCGTCAATCATTATCACGGGGGCCAGTCCGCAGCAGCCAAGGCAGCGCGCTGCCTCTAGGGTGAACAGGCAGTCCTTTGTCGTTTCGCCAAAGTCTATGCCAAGGGCTTCTTTTAGCTTTTGGCTGATTTTTTCCGAACCCTTCACGTAGCAGGCCGTACCCATGCACACGTTGATGATGTGCTTTCCGCGCGGTGTCAGGCGGAAGTAGTGGTAAAAAGTGGCGATGCCGACTACCTTGGCCAGTGGTATCTGGGCGAGTTGGGAGACCGCCTCCAACTGCTCTTTGTTCAGGAAGCCAAAGTGGGCCTGCACCTTGTGCAAAATGGAGATCAGGTTGCCCTCCGGGTGTTCGTGACCCTTTGACTCTTCAATGAAATCCAAGATGTGCTGGGGCAGGAGCTTGGCGCATTCGTTTTTGATCTCTTCCCAGTTGTCTGTGCTTGCCGCCGCGTGGCTCATCGTATCCCCCTTGGCAAACGGGCGTTGTAGTGCGTGTGTAGCAGTTCGTGCGCTTTCTCTCCGTTGGGTTCGCCAAGGAAGTCGGCATACAATTGCTGGATGTCAGGGTTTTCGTGGGAGCGCCTAAGCTGTTTTTGGCCGTCTATGCCGTAGAGGGCCTTTGCCCGCTGCGCCGAAAGCGTTGAATCCAGCGGGTCGAATCCCGATGGCGGGTAGGGCTGGCCGCCGCCCATGATGCAGCCTCCGGGGCAGGCCATGATTTCCACGATGTGATATTTCTTCTCGCCGCTCTTGATTGAATCCAAAACTGTCTTGGCGTTTTGCAGGCCGTTGGTGACAGCTATGCTTACATCTATGCCGCCGATTTTTATAGTGGCTTCCTTTAGGCCCTTTACGCCCCTCACTTCTTCAAAGTCCAAGGGCCCTGCGTCCTTCCCTGTCAGTTTGACTGCCGCCGTCCTCAGCGCGGCCTCCATCACCCCGCCAGTGGCCCCGAAGATGTCTGCCGCGCCGGAACTCTTGCCCAGTGGGGCATCGAACTGGCCGTCTGGCAGGTTTTCAAAGTCAATGCCGGATGATTTGATCATCCACGCCAGTTCCCTAGTGGTGATTACCGCGTCGGTTGTGGGGATGCCGCCAGGCAGCGAATGTTCTGGCCGGCCCGCCTCAAACTTCTTTGCGACGCATGGCATCACTGCCACGACGTACATGTCTTTGGACTCGACCCCAATTTTTTGGGCATAGAACGTCTTTATCACCGAGCTCATCATCTGCATGGGCGATTTGCACGTTGAGGTCAGCGGAATCATCTCGGGGTAAAACTTTTCTAGGAAGTTTACCCACCCAGGGCTGCAAGATGTGAGCAGCGGCAGGTTTTCGCCCGACTTCATCCTGCCCAAAAATTCGGTGGCCTCTTCCATTATGGTGAGGTCGGCAGTGAAGTTGGTGTCAAACACGCTATGGAAGCCCAAGCGGCGCAGTGCCGTGACTAGCTTGCCCGTGGCGGGGGTGCCCGTGGGCATTCCGAATGATTCCCCTATGGCAGCCCTGATGGCCGGCGCGACGTGTACCACGACGTGCTTTTTGTCTCGTGGTTCGGCAAGCGCCTTCCAAACCTGCTCGGTGTGGCTTTTTTCTATCAACGCCGCAGTTGGGCACACGGCGATGCACTGCCCGCACTGTATGCACGCGCTTTCGTCCATCGGCGCCAAAAACGCTGGGCCGACGATGGTGTCGAAACCGCGCCCCTGCTGGCTGAGGTTTTGCACCCCCTGTATCTCATCGCAGACCCTGACGCACCTGTTGCACAGGATGCATTTTTGGGAGTTCCTCACTAGGGACAGGCTGGAATCATCGGTCGGGGCCTCTTTGCGCTTGCCCTCAAAGATGCGCTCGCGCACTCCCAGCGTGTACGCTTGGGTTTGCAGCTCGCAGTTTCCGTCCCTCTCGCAGGTTTGGCAGTCTTTCGGGTGGTTGTCCAGCAAAAGTTCTACGATGTCGCGCCTGGCTTGGCGAATCGTCGGGCTGTTCGTCTCGATCTCCATGCCTTCCCATGCCTCGGTGGTGCAGGCGGGGTGGAAAAATGGGAAGCCCTGCACCTGGACGACGCACACGCGGCAGGACGCCTCTGAGTTGAGCCTTGGGTGGTAGCAAAGCCTTGGGATGTGGATGCCCAGTTTTTCCGCTGCGTCCAGCACAATCGTTTTATCGGGGACTTCGAGCGGCTGGCCGTCTATCTTTATGTTGATCATTTTTTCGTTCATCGTCGTTACCTTAAAATTGTTCTCGTTTCACCCGGTCAGACGCGGTCAATGGCGTCAAGGCGGCAGGCTTCGACGCACTGCCCGCACTTGATGCACTTGGACTGGTCAATGTGATGCGGCTCTTTTCTGTTGCCGCTGATGCACTCCGCCGGGCATTTGCGGACACAGACCATGCAGCCGATGCACTTCTTTTCGTTGATTACATAGCTGACCATCGCGGCGCACTTCTTTGCGCGGCATTTTTTGTTTACGATGTGTTCGTCATATTCATCGCGGAAGTGCTTGATGCTGCTTAGCACCGGGTTGGGCGCGGCCCTGCCAAGGGCGCACAGGCTGGCTTGCTGGCAAAGTTTGGCCAGCCTCTCCAGCCTGTCAATGTCTTGGGGCTCGCCATTGCCAGAAGTTATTTTGTCCAGTATCTCCAGCATCCTAGTGGTGCCTTCGCGACATGGGGTGCATTTTCCGCACGACTCGTCCGCAGTGAAGGACAAGTAGAACTTCGCTAGGTCAACCATGCAGTCCTCGTCGCTGAGGACAATCATCCCCCCCGAGCCCATGATGGAGCCCGCCTTGGCCAGTGGGTCGAAGTCAACAGGCGTGTCTGTCTGGGAGGCGGGGATGAACCCCCCTGCGGGCCCGCCAGTCTGGACGGCCTTGAGCTCGTTGCCCTGTACGCCGCCGCCTATGTCGAAGACCACTTTTTTGATGGGTATGCCCAAGGGCACCTCGACTAGGCCGGTGTGCTTCACCTTTCCAGCCAGCGCGAAGACCTTGGTGCCGCCGGAGCTCTCGGTGCCCACGCCGGCGAACCAGTCGCCGCCAAAGTTGATAATGGCCGTGATGTTGGCAAAGGTCTCAACATTGTTGATAATGGTAGGCTTTCCCCAAAGCCCCTTCACAGCGGGGTAGGGGGGGCGCACCTTTGGCTGGCCGCGCTTGCCCTCTATGGAGCGGATCAGGGCCGTTTCCTCGCCGCAGACAAAGGCGCCTGCGCCCAGCCTGATCTCTAAGTCGAAAGACCATCCAGAGTTCATCACATTTTCGCCCAAAAGGCCATTTGCACGGCACAGATCCAGCGCGTTCTGTATTCTCCTAATGGCCAAGGGGTATTCGGCCCTGATGTAGTAAAAGCCCTTTACGGCCCCGACGGCGTAAGCCGCGACCATCATGCCCTCCACCACGTTGAACGGGTCGGATTCCAGCATGCCGCGATCCATGAACGCGCCCGGGTCACCCTCGTCGCCGTTGCATATCAGGTAGCGCGTCTTTTCTGGCTGTGAGGCCATGATCTGCCATTTCTTGCCTGTGGGGAACCCCGCGCCGCCGCGCCCCCTGATCTTGGATTTGAGGACTTCGTTGATGACCCAATTTGGGTCTCCCTTGCTTAAACACGTTGCAAGGGCCTTGAATCCGCCGAATCGCACATACTCGTCCAGGGACTCTGGGTCTATCACTCCGCTGTTTCTCATGGCGATGCGCTTTTGCAGCTTGAAGAACTCTATGTCTCCGTATATTTCAGTGAATTTTTGGGAAACGGCGTCGTCTTTTGCGGGGGTTGCAGAGCCAGCGTCCAGCGAGTCGTCTAGGGCGTACTGGGCCAAGGGGGTTTGGTTCTGTAGGTGGGAGGTGAATATCTTGTGGGCGATGTCCCTATTGACCTGCTCGTACTTTACGGGGGCCTTCCCCTGCACAAAAACGCCGACGATTGGCTCTTTGCTGCACCTTCCGGTGCACCCTGTCCTATGGAAGGAAATGTCGCTGCGCCCAGACGCCGCGACGAGCTTTTGGAACTCGTCCAGCACCTCCATGGAGCCAGCCGCGTGTTCGCATGTGGCCGAACCCACCTGGATCACCACGCCTTGGCCGTCGGCCCCCGCCAGCGCGCTCTCCGCTTTTTTCTGCAATGTTGTGAGAAAGTCTGCCGCATTATTGGACATGTTTGCTCCGAACGCAGTTCTTTTGGAACTAAATACCTATACAGTATTTTGCCTTGATAGTTTGGAAAGATAAAGAGCAAATTGGATGAGCCATCTGCAAAACTCTTTTCACGCTCATAGAATTCGCATGGGGGTCTGGGGGGTAGCGAGGGGGGGTCGCTCGCATGCGAGCGAGACCCGAGCGGACCCCCAGTTCATAGGATGCAAGCTTTTCCATACTCTGGCGCTAAACGAAACAGGCCGAAGAGTCTTCGTCCCGCAGTCAAGCAGCGAATGACCTCGCTGCGGAGCCCAATCGGCATAAACATGGCGCGGCGCAGCCGCATCAGAACGAAGCCGAGCGGAGGCAAAACGCCCATGCTGCCAAAACCCGCCTATGTGCTGCAATGGCCCACGTTGGGGTCTCGCGTATCCGGAGCGCCAGCGCAGGATACCGAGAGAATCGCCGCGCTTGCGCGGCTTCTTGTACCTTGTAACTAGCTCTGCCGCCGCGCAGCGGCCCCTAGCCCCTAACCCCTGATCCCTAGTCCCTAACCACTCCCCCGACTAACCTCTCCTGCGTTATAATTGCCATTGACCAGAGACTACAATGAAAAAGACAATCCACTCCCTACTTGCCGTCCTCTTGGCCCTTGCTTTTGGCTTTTTGTCCTGCGGTGGGCCGGACGCGCCAGACGCCGATGGCGGGGCTGGGATAAAGATAGCTGTACTCTCGTCATTCCCTACAGGGACGACGACCAATGGTGCCGTAGATGTTGTGTACGAGGCCACGCCCAGCAATGGAGCGACAATAGCCCAAGTGTCCTATTCAATAAATGGTGGGGCAGAGGAATACATCTATTTCAAAGGCGGCAACGGAATAACCCAGAAAGGCGCGTTTGGCAGTGCCCGCGTCATGCTGGCGCCAGGCGAAAATCGCATAGTGTTCAGCGCCAAAGACAGCGCGGGGGCGTCGGCCACATACAATATTCCCAACGCGCCCATCTTTGACTTTGGCTTTACTCCCAACCGCAGCGGTGGGCAAGTGGTGGCTCCGGCTATTGATGGAGTCGTCCGGTACGTCGCCAATCGCATAGTTGTCATAGCGGTGGACGGCGCAACGGACGCACAAGTGGCCCAAGCCGCTGCGGCCATCGGCGGCTCCATAGTCGGCCAAGTGAATCCCGTGGGCATGTACTGGCTGCAAGTGTCTGGCCAGCAGACAGAAGCCCAGCTAAAGGCCCTCTGCAAACAGCTCAAAGCCGACCATTCCAACCTCTTTTATGCCGTAACGCTCGACACATTGAGGCGCTTTGATCTCCCCAAACCCGGCGGCACCATATCTGGAGTGTCCGTATCGCCATCTGGCCAGACAAACGACCCTTGGTGGGACATCCCAAACATGCAGTGGGGGCTCACGGCTATGAACGTTCCCGACGTGTGGGACACATACAAGGGCAAACTGTACGATGCAAAAGTGGGGGACGTTGACAATGGCTTTCGCATTACTCACGAGGACTTGCAGCTACAGGCGAGCAATGTCTATAACCGCAACATGGACGACAAGAACCACGGCACCCACACCATGGGCACCATAGGCGCAGTGCATGGCAACGGCAAGGGCCTGGCGGGCGTGATGGACGCAAAGAGAGGCTCACTGTACGGTTATGACGCATTTGTGGAGGATGGCGCGTACGATTCAGACATACTCGCAGGGCTTGGCTGGAATGTCGCCAATGGCGCAAAGGCAGTCAATTTTAGCTTGGGGGCCCAAGACTACCCTTATGACCCCGAGGAAGATGCGCTCTACTCCGGGGCGATGCGAAACCTGCTGGCCAAGGGCTACGATTTTATAGTTGTCCACGCCGCTGGAAACTATACCTTGAACACGATCAGGGCTGGCTGCTTTGCACACATCACGGATGCCGTGCTGCGCCAGAGGATCATCACCGTGGGCGCGGTGGACAGCGCTTACCAGTTGGCTTCCTTCACCAACTATGGGCCACTCGTTGACGTCGTGGCCCCGGGCGTGAATATTTTCAGCAGTTGGGCATCCAGTGATTCAACGTATGCTTGGGCCAGCGGCACATCCATGGCCGCGCCCCACGTCACCGGCCTGGCCGGGCTGGTGTGGTCCGCAGACCCCGGCCTGAAGGCGGACAAGGTAAAACAGATCATAGTTGATTCTGCAAAAGATCGTGGCCGCGCCATCACTGACAGAAGGTCGTCGGTGCCATCAAGCCAGCGGTTGACGTACTACATGGTCAACGCAAAGGCCGCCATAGACAAGGCCATTGGCGGCGACATTGTCCCCGTTGAAAACGTGACACTTAACAAAGCCGAAACGACCATTGGCATCGGCGCAGCGGAAAACCTTGTGGCCACTGTTCTGCCCAGCAACGCCACAGACAAGGCAGTCACTTGGTCAAGCAGCAACCCGGCAGTAGCCACTGTTAGCGATGGCGTGGTGACGGGCGTTGCCGCCGGGCCAGCCACCATCACAGTCATGACCAACGATGGCGGAAAAACAGCCGCCTGCAACGTGACAGTGACCGCTGGCGGCAGGGTGCCCGTAACCGGGATCTCCCTGAACAAGACCTCAGCTACAATAGCCGCCGGCAGGTCAGAGACGCTGACAGCAACTGTTTTGCCCAGCAACGCGACAAACAGAAATGTCATTTGGTGGAGCAGCAGCGAGGACATTGCCACGGTGAGCAACGGCGTTGTAAGAGGCTTGGGCACGGGCGCGGCTATGATAACGGCTACAACGCAGGACGGCGGCATGGTCGCCATCTGCAACGTAACCGTCTATGTCCCGGTCACCGCCATTTACTTGGAAAAGGCTTCTGAGAAGGTTTCGCTTGGCTGGAGGACTTCCTTGTTGTCCAGGGTCGAGCCATTGAACGCCACAAACAGGAGGATCGTATGGTCTAGCGACAACATGGTCATTGCGGAAGTAAACAGCAGAGGAACAGTGACGGGCAGGGCTGCCGGCACCGCGACCATCACCGCCAAAACGGAAGATGGCGGAAAAACGGCCACATGCATGGTTACAGTTGGCGCTTATATGCCCACCGTAACAAACGTGTCGGCAAGCTACTTCCACACTATTGCCGCCATGTCCGATGGCAGTGTCTGGGGCTGGGGAGTCAATGAAGATGGCGAGCTAGGCGATGGCACGTATGAATTTCGCAATGCTCCTGCCCAAGAGGCCACCGGGGCGAATGAATGGGCGGCAGTAGCGGCTGGCGTTTACCACACGCTTGCCCTCAAGGAAGACCAAAGCCTATGGGCATGGGGGTGGAATGTAATAGGCCAGCTTGGCGATGGCACCGATATTGATAGGAAATCCCCTGTCCAAGTGGGCACCGCCAAGAATTGGAAGTCTGTGTCGGCGGGCTATGCACACTCGGTGGCCATCAAAAACGATGGCAGCCTATGGGCATGGGGGTGGAATGGCTACGGCCAGCTTGGCGATGGCACCAATAAATCAAGGATCGCCCCTGTCCCAGTTGGCACGGACAAGAACTGGGCGGCTGTAGCGGCGGGCCTTTACCACACGCTTGCCCTCAAGGACGATGGCAGCCTTTGGGCATGGGGATTAAATGAGGACGGCCAGCTAGGCGATGGCACCAATACCGACAGGAACGCCCCCATTCGGGTGGACTCTTCAAATGACTGGAAGTCAGTATCGGCTGGCTTCTGGCACACGGCGGCAATCAAGGACAGCGGCAGCCTATGGGCATGGGGGTACAACGATGATGGCCAGCTAGGCGATGGCACCAATAAATTAAGGCGCGCCCCCGTCCGAATTGGTTCGTCCGAAGATTGGGAAGGGGTGGCGGCGGGCGGCTACCTCACGGCGGCCATCAAAAACGACGGCAGCCTCTGGGCTTGGGGGTACAATGGCGAGGGCCAGCTAGGCGATGGCACCAACACAGATAAAAACGCCCCGGTAATAGTGGGCGATTCATATGACTGGGCGGCAGTTTCGGTGGGCTTCGTCCACGCGCTTGCCATCAAGGCCGACGGCAGCCTTTGGGCATGGGGATACAATGGCTACGGCGAACTTGGCGTTGGCGACTATATTGACCGCAACGTCCCCATTTTGGTGGGCCCATTGAGGCCAGTCGCTGTGACGCGAGTAACGCTGAACAAGCCAGAAACCAGCATCGCCATCGGCGACACGGAAACCTTGGTCGCCACAGTTGAACCCAGCAACGCCACAAACCCGAACCTCAATTGGTCAAGCAGCAATAACTCCATCGCCACTGTTTCAAGCACTGGCCTCGTGCGCGCCGTTGCGGTAGGCACAGCGACCATAACCGCCACCAGCCAAGAGGACAGCTCCAAGTTTGCGACCTGCGCCGTCACAGTCAATCCCATCGTGTCTGTCTTCAAATCTCCCAAAGCCATCTTCGTGAACGACAGCGCCCCGTTGGAAGCAAACGTGGTTGGACTCGCCAATCGCGCTGTGATATGGTTTGCGCTGTACGGTTCAATCACTCCAAGCGCTGGCAGCACGGCCACATACAAAGCGCCCAGCACAGTGCCCGCCGGCGATGAGAAGGACACAGTTACAGCCGCCAGCGAACAGATGCCACACATAAGCGGCCAGGCCAAGATACTCATAAGGTCAATGGATTTCACCAAATTCGGCAGCGACAACAACGCCAAGGCCAGCCCGCAACTGCTAGACCTAGCAAACGCCTATGGCTCGAAAAAAGGCGAATCGGGGTACGACGCAAAGTACGACATAAACGATGATGGCGTGATTGACGACGAGGACTTGGAGATGCTGTTTAAGGTTTTAGGATGGCGAGAAGCAGTTACAAGGTACAAGTTACAAGAAAGCAGGGGTCAGGTTTCAGGGGTTAGGGGCTAGGGTAAGCAAGGATGCGGCTGCGCCGCGCTGATTTCTTATATGGCGTATTGAGCGCGTGGTGCCGGCCGGGCATCGTTTCCGCCTGAAAAGCCTACCTTGGAGCCATCCATCAAGCATCAGTGCCTACAATCGGAGCCACCGCTGAACGAAGCCATCTCACAAGCATCCGCCCGCCCATAGAAGTCCTCTTCCATCTATTTCGCGCCCATCGGAGAAGCCGTCCGAGAGGACGGCGGGGGTCTGGGGGGCGACCGGGGCGGCGCGAGCTTGCGAGCGACGACGGTAAGGGAGACCCCCAGTTTATAGGATGCAAGGGCTCCACTAATCGGCGCGGAATGAGGCAAG
>Ga0268262_10005497_pt1 | contig 12549 bp, 12 predicted proteins | sample TergutNc150P3_FD_190354 | JGI IMG/M metagenome (GOLD analysis project Ga0268262, IMG submission 190354) | Nasutitermes corniger P3 segment gut microbial community from laboratory colony in Florida, USA - Nc150 P3 (SPAdes) (version 2) | ecosystem: Host-associated > Arthropoda: Insects >... | reverse complement strand
TTTGCCTCCGGCTTCCTTCAGATTCCACCTCGCGGTGGACACCCTTGCCTTTGGCTAACATTTCCTACTGCCAGGTATGTAGCGGACTTTCACCGCCAAGTTACCGCCCATGCTGGGCGCACAAAAAGCCCCCGCCTTGTCAGCAGGGGCATAATTCGTTATTCAAGGCAGGCCTAAGACGCTTTTCTTTTCCTTCCGGCTTTGTCATCTTCCTGTGGTTTTACAAGGGTAAGGGCTGGGCGTCCATTTCCCGCCACTTCGCTTATATGGGCATCCGGCTTTTTGTGCTTCTTTTTCAGCAGTTCCGCCTGTATTTTTGGGACTTCCCCGAAATCAAGCGGGTCAAAATGCGTGTACCGTTCAGTCATGTCCTCTGTCTTATGCCCTGTTACCGCCTGTACTTTCTGGATTGTCAATCCCGCTTTTTGCAGTTCCGTGTTGCAGAAATGCCGCCACGCATGGATGTTAAGCCCACGTTCCTTTATCTCTTCATTGGTTATCCCGATATTGTTAAACGCCTTTTTTAAGCCTTTGTATATGTGCTTGCGGGTAACAGGGGTAGCCCCCCGTCCAAAGAAAAAATAAACCCCTGCCCGTTTGTCTTCATCAGCTTTCTCAAATCTTTTACCAATTCGTCAGTAAGGGGAATATGGTGCTTTATCTTGGTTTTTGTTTCGCGGTAGCCGTATTCGTCATATTGTCCGCATAAAAAGATATGGTCGTCATAGACAAATTCGCCCCTCAACCCCAGCACCTCACAGCACCTCATCCCGGTCAAAGCCGCTATCTTGTTGGCGGTACACCGCAGTAAATCGTTGCCCCAAACTTTTTTCCAGTCATCGACAAACAAAGCCTTGAATTCGACATGGGTGATTATTTTCTTGTCGGTCTTTTCGTCAAGCAGTTTTTCAACGTCGAGGAACGGGTCCCTGCCAATAATATGCTTCTTTACCGCCCATTTCATCATGGTTTTTAGCACCCCGAAATAGCCGTTGATTGTGCTGTTTTTCTTGCCCTCTTTAATCATCACGTCAAGCCATTGGTCGATGGCTTCCCCCGTTATTTTGTCCAGTTTCATTTTCCCGAAATACGGAACCAGGGTATAGTCAACCAGACTTTTGTTTTTGTCGGCGTAGGATTGCGTCAGCTTCCGGCGTTTTTTTCGCTCCGCCAAATAGCCGCTTTTTTCCCAATCCCAAAACGCCGCCGAGAATTCCGCAAAGGTCGGCATCTCTTTTGACCCCGGCAATAATTTCCCCTGCCTGTTCAGTTTGTTGCAGTAGTTCCTGGCCAATGTTTTGTTGGCTTGCCCTGTCGTCCACGGCCCAAGCCTGTTGCCTTCTGTATCGTAGGCATAGTAATAGACTACCGTTTTCCCTGATGGAACCACCCTTGTAAACAAAGTAAAATCGTTGTGCATGTCAAAAACCCCTATTTTTTTGAAAATTGATGTCATATCTGATAACACCAATTTCCCGCCGTTTCGGAGTGCCGAACCAGCAACGCTAATTCTTTACAGGATATAGAATTAGCATAGGGTGAACCAAACCGCCACTGTCATTTAATGCAATGTTCCGGCTGTATGCAAAGTTGGCGGCGGCATAAAAGGGCTTTGCGAAGCATCGTACCGAAGGTACGCGACCGCCGCCGCTAATTTGCCGGAATGAGGCATGGGAGCCATCGTACTTTAGTCTGCGGCGACCTAGGAGCCTGTCGGATCTGTACGCTTTCTACTGTAATTTTTTGATTAAATTTTCCTGCCGTAAAATCAAATTTAGGTGTATATTTTCTGCCACGAACAGTAAGTACCAAACTTTGATCATTCATATTTTTATCGGGAGTAAAAACAAATTGCTTTTTGCAAATACTTCTGGACGATCCTCCCTTGAATCCTGTTTACACAAAACACGAACCTCTCTCTCATTCGTTGGTATATGATTTATTATCTACTCCGTAATTAGTAATTAACAACTCGCTAATTTTGCCACGTCTCGTACTATTGCAATTTACGGCTCTATTCGCAGAAACTTTGTTTATACTATACCCATGATATGCCATCTCAAAAAAAGTATCATTGGGATTTATTCCTGTAGGGTCAGAATTTGAAAGCATAAGTTTTGCCCCTTTTTCTTTATCCAGCTTTTGAAAAAATTGAGCCAATTCTATCTGTTGTTTATCTGTGAACTCTGAACCTGTATAAGTTGTAAAACTTGACGTTTGCGTTATTGGTCTATAGGGCGGGTCAAAATATACCAATGTTTTACTATTAACATTTTTATAACAATCTGAATATGTAGCTTGAACAATTTCTGCATTTTGCAATGCCAAAGAAACAGCAATAATATTATCAGGGTCGAAAATAGCCGCACTTTTATATTTTCCAAAGGGTACGTTAAATTCACCTTTTGAATTAAGCCTAAAAAGACCGTTAAAACAAGTCTTATTCAAAAAGATAAACTGAGCGGCTCTTGAAATCCAGTTGTCAGATAATTTCTTATAGTTTATTTCAAGGCGTTGTTCGTTAAAACGTCTACGAACGGCGAGAAATAAATCATAACGTTTATCATCTGTTGTTTCATCATACTGTTTCTGATATTGTTCCAAAAAATCCAGCAATATATCATGTTTATTCTGAATAACTTTATATGTTAAAATAAGATCACGATTTAAGTCCGAGAGATAAGCATTTTGTATTTTGTATTTTTTCAATATTGAAAAATATAATGCTCCCCCACCGAGAAAAGGCTCGACATAATTTTTTATCGTACCTTTTTTTAGTTCATTGGGGTAGTAACGTTCAAATTGCTCTAAAAGTTGCCCTTTGCCGCCCACCCATTTTATAAACGGTTTTGTCTTTTGCATATTTCTGATGATATTATACTGTTTTTCCCATGTCAATAACCGTGTCTTTATCCAAAATCATCTTTGCACATTCATCTGATGAATATTTATAGGTATCTACAATAAAATCAAATGAAACTGTCTTATCAATAATTTTATCCTGTTCATAAGATTGAAATTCTCGGCGGTCGCCGCGTTGTAAATTACGCTTTCTGCATATTTCCAGCGGACAAATAACATTTACAGTAAGCAAAGGATTGTGTTGTAATATATTCATCATTTTTTGATAGTGATTAGGCAATTCAGAGGTTTCAAAAAGGGCGCAGTCAATTATCACATTTTATTTTTCCAAAAAATGAATAATTTTGATCATTTTTCAGAAATAAACACCGCGCTATATGCTTTTTTGGGGTTTAAGTAGCGGTCAAAAAGGCAGGGATTTCCGGCGGAAAACCAACTGTTGTTATCGTCAATGCCCCACATGGTTACGCGTGATATGTAAGAGGAATATTCCCGGTATATCCTGAAAAGACGGGCATATATCCCGGCTTGTAACGCAGCGTCATACTCGGACATGATGATGTCCTTTCCGCTGCCTTCTTCATAATCGGCGAAATTTACATCCAGTTCGCTTATTGATATTTCAATGTTTAAGGTTTTGAATTTTTCCAAAGATGAACGTACTCTGTTTTCATCGAACCCTTTGACAACGTAATGAGATTGGATCCCTAAGCCTTCGATAAGGTTACGATCCTGTCCGGTTTCTTTTTTATACCGGTTATTTATTTCATAAATCATTTTCCATACCGCTGTGCCTTTATTCGGCCATTCAAGTCCATTATCATTGTAATAGAGTGTAATGGACGGATCGGCTTTCCGCGCGGCGCGGAAGGCGGTTTCAATGTAGCTTGCGCCTAACGCGCGATACCAGGGGCTGTCGGTTCGCAGGCATTTTTTCCAGTCGCTTGCGTCCTCTGCGGAAAGACAGTTCCTTATCGCTTCGTTTACCACATCCCATGAATGAATCCTGCCGTGATAATGCGTTAATACATCGGTAATATAAATTTTAAGATTGTCTTCTACTTCCGCCCTTGTTCCTGTGGTCATCCACCCGGGAGTCCAATCATGCCATACAAGAACATGGCCGTGAACAGGCATTCCGTTTTCCAGCGATTTGTTTACCATTTGATCCGCATACGTCCAGTTGTATGCGCCGCCCCGGTTAGTCGTAAGGGTAACAGGCTTTAAATCATTTTCGGGAGTGATAATATTAAAATGATTCTTTATAACATCAAAATAAGCGCCGTCCATATATCTTTCGTTAATGATATTACCGACAAGAAAATCGTCTTTATATACCGAGCCTCGACTAAATGGCTGAATGGGCGGCGTAACTTTTACCAATTGCCTGTTTCTGCGTAAATCACCGGGGGTAAATCCAAATTCCCGTCTAAAACTAAGTATATACGCCTGCTCGTAGCTAAAGCCGTAATCAAGAGCAATGTCCTGAACATTTAATCCGCCGTACAATAAATCCTTGATACTTGCCGATAATTTGCGGGAACGTATATATTTGCCAATGGATCTATTAAACGTTTGTTTAAAGAGCCGCTGTAAATGGACTGAGGACAGAGAAAATTCATCCGCCAATATATCGGAATTAATATCGTCTTTGAGGCTATTTTCAATTGTATCCAGGACGCCTTCCAGTACGTCATTTGAGTTACGCATTTTGCTTCTATAAATATTCTTCATTACTATAGCCTATTCCTCTATTTCCGCGAAGTATCCCCGCCAGGCCCGTTCAATTCCCGTAAGGTTGGTCTCCCTGTTCAGAAGGTTTTTTACATGGTTGCCCCATTTCAGGTTATCGCAAAAATAGCTGAAGAAGCGCCTTGCCCGGCTTATGTGAAACTCCGGGGGCTGGTAACGCGCCAAGAGTTCAAGGAAACGAAGCCCGGTTTCTTCTATATCGGCGCTTATTGCGGCATTGTGCGCCTCAGCGAAAACCCAGGGTTTACGCACCGCCAGGCGGCCTATCATCACCGCGTCACAGTCCTCGCTGCGGCGCAGCATCTCTTCGGCGGAAGCTATGTCTCCATTGCCGGCCAGGGGGATGCTCAGTTCCTTTCTTAGGGCGGGAACGTAGTCCCAGCGCGCCCTGCCTTTGAATTTTTCCCTGGCGGTTCTGGAGTGCAGGGTGATTAATTCTACGCCTTCTTCTTCAAGACGGCGGCAAAAGTTGACAAGATACTCAAAATTGTCATCCAGGCCGATACGCAGTTTTACACTGAGCCGGCGGCTGGTTTTAGGTCGAATTTGGCGGATAAGGGCGCCTGCGCGGTCTATATCCGCCATCCAGCGGACTCCTGCGCCGGTGCGGGTAATAGCCGGCGCGGAACAGCCCATGTTTATATCAATGCCCAGACATTCATACCCGTCCAGAAGGGTAACGGCGCGGAGGATATGGGCTTCATCCGCGCCCACAATCTGGTAAACCAGTTTTTCAGGACAGGGGCCGCCGTCGACGTACCAGGCCTCAAAGAGGCCTCCGCTGACTAAGGCGCCGGCGCTTATCATCTCGGTAAAGTATTCGTCCGCCCCTTTACCTCCGAGGGGCTTAAAACTCTCAATAAGCTCCCTAAGGGCCCTATGGCTTAGTTCCGCCATAGGAGCTAGATAAAAGGGCTTGACCATGATATAATTATTAGACTATGTATTAAAAATAAGGAATACTTTGGTCTTTAAAGTTAGAACCGGGTATACACGGCTTGCACCAGGGGACTTGACTTGTTGTTTATACTGGTCTAAAATACTAGGAAGAAGAGGAGCGTACCCATGATAGCAAAGAGTGATATGCCCAGCATCAATGACAAACCCCCGGAGGGAGCAAAGCCGGAAGGTGGTAGTTACCGGGTGCTTGTAGTTGATGATTCAATGTTTATTGCGAAACAGCTTGGTCAGATATTTACCTCAGAAGGGTTTGAAGTTGCGGGAACGGCCGCCGATGGGGCTCAAGGGGTTGAATTGTACAAGACATTACACCCAAACCTGGATCTGGTTACAATGGACATTACCATGCCGGTTATGGACGGGGTTACCGCCCTGGAAAAAATCCTGGAATTTGACAAAAATGCCTGTGTAATAATGGTCAGCGCCTTGGGAAAAGAAGATGTTGTCAAAAAATCCCTTCTTATGGGCGCAAAAAGCTATATCGTAAAGCCTTTGGACAGAAAAAAGGTTCTTGAAAGGGTTGTTTCCGTTTTAAAGCGCTAGATTTTAAGTTTTTGCAAGGTACTAAAATGAAAAAAATCACCTCTTCTTTTCCTATAATTTTCATGATTATATTCTGCCTCGGGTGCGTCTCGGAAAGCAAACGGAGCGTAGATGTCCATCAAACCCAGGCCTCTTTGAGGCCTTACGACGGCCCCCGCGCTGCCATAGCAATCGGCAACTTTGATAACCGTTCCGACTTTCAGCGGGGAATCTTTTCGGATGGAGTAGACAGGCTGGGCGGCCAGGCTAAAACCATTCTTATAAACCATTTGCAGCAAACAAACCGCTTTACTGTACTTGACCGTGCCAACATGGAAGAGGCCAGGCGGGAAGCCGAAATCAGCGGGGCAACCCAGGAACTACTGGGCGCCGCTTATCTTATCTCAGGTGATGTTACCGAATTCGGCCGCAAAGAAGTTACCGACTATCAGGGGTTCGGCATATTTGGGCGCGGCAAGAGACAGATTGCGTACTCCAAGGTCAGCATTAACATCGTGGACGTTCGCACCAGCGCGGTCGTTTATTCGGTTCAGGGCGCGGGTGAATACGAGCTTTCCGACAGGGAAATCCTGGGGTTCGGCACTACAGCCTCCTACGATTCTACCCTGAACGGCAAAGTACTCGATCTGGCGATTGCCGAGGCCGTTGACAAACTGGCCGAAGGTATCGACAAAGGCGCATGGAAACCCTCAGGCAATTAAAAACCAGCCTTTTTTTCCCTGTTCTCCTGTCCGTCATCTTTTTTTCCGCCTGCACCGGTATACCGGGGCCTCTTTACTCCTGGGGAAATTACGAGGACAAAATTTATACCTATTTGCAGGGCGAAAGTCCGGCGGCGCAAATCGGCCCTTTGCAGGACGACCTCCTAAAGATTGAAGGAAGGGGAAAAAACCCGCCGCCGGGCTATTACGCTCACCTGGGAATGCTCTATGCGGAAGTAGGCGAGCATGAGCAGGCCGTTTCCTGCTTCCTTGTTGAAAAAACCAGGTTTCCCGAATCCGCCGTTTTTATGGATTATCTGCTTGCGCAGCCATCGCAAAAGGCCGGCGAACCTGCAGAACCCTACGGCGTTTCCGGTGAGGGCAGGCCGCGCTCCATTCTGGTAATGCCGCCTGTGAACAACTCCCCGGATATCATGGCCCCTACAGCTTTTCTTGCAACCTCAACATGGCCCCTGGCGGAATCCGGGTATTACGTTATTCCGGTGAGTCTTTCAAGCCGGATGTTCAGAGAAAACGGCGTGACCGTAGCCGAAGACGCTCTTGCCATAGCGCCGTCAAGATTGCGGGAAATATTTGGCGCGGACTCCGCCCTGTATATCACAATAACCCGTTACGGCGTAAAATACGTCGGAATAAGCAGTGTAGTTGAAGCTGCTGCTTCCACAAGGCTCATAGACCTTAGAAACGGCCTTGAGCTATGGTCTGGCAAAATCGCCTTGGCGGAAAGCAGCAATAACAGAAGGGGTAATCTTGTAGATATGCTGATTTCAGCGGCGTTTGACCAGATCGCCAATGTCCTTTCGGACAGGGCTTACGATGTAGGCAAAAAAGCGAACCATCAAATGCTTTCGGCTGGACAAAAAAAGGGCCTTTTTTACGGCCCCTATCATTCCAAGTACGGAACGGATTTAGTATCTAGATAATTTCAGGAGGTATTATGAAAGCGCAGTCAATTACGGATTACATTTTTTGCATCCATGCTGATATTCAAACAGACGAACTTTTTGAGGGAATCTGGCCCATCCCCAACGGAGTTTCCCTCAATTCCTATGTCGTAAAGGGTGAAAAAACTGCCTTTATCGACCTTTTCCGGGACTGGGGCGGGGCATCCGCTCAGGTTGAAGAAGCCCTTGCTTCAATCGGCTCGGATTTTTCTTCCGCTGACTACCTTATTCTGAATCACCTGGAGCCTGACCATACCGGCTGGCTAAAGAACTTTCGTGAGAAAAACCCAAAAGCTGAAATTATTTCCACCCAAAAGGGCATAGACCTGGTTAAATCTTTTTACAAGATTGATACAGGCTTGAGGGCGGTAAAAGACGGGGACACGCTGGATCTGGGAGGGGGAAAGGTTCTTACGTTCTTTGAAGCCCCAAACGTGCATTGGCCTGAGACCATGGTTACCTGGGATAGCGCGTCGGGAACCTTGTTTTCCTGCGACGCCTTTGGTTCCTACGGCGCTCTGGGCGACAAGGTCTTTGACGATCAACTTAATGAAAAAGAACACGCCCTTTTTGAAGAAGAGTGCTTAAGGTACTACGCAAACATTGTTTCGTCTTTCTCGGTTTTTGTGGAACGGGCGATTCAGAAATTGGTAAGCCTTGAGATAAAATGCGTGGCCCCCAGCCACGGCATAATCTGGCGGAAAGACCCGAAAAACATCATTGCCCGTTATTCAAAGTACGCTTCCTGGGCCAAGGGGCCGGCGGAAAAGAGAATTGCCATCATTTGGGGCTCCATGTACGGCAACACCAGGGCCGCGTTGGACGCTGTGATATGGGGAATCGAAAAGGAAGGCGTACCTTTATCCCTCCACCGCGTACCGGACGAAAATATCTCCTATGTTCTTGCCGCCGCTTACAAAAGTTCCGGCCTTGTTATCGCCATGCCCACCTACGAATACGCCGTCTTTCCCCCAATGGCCAATGTGCTGGACATGTTCCGGCGCAAGCATCTCTTCGGCAAGAAGGCCCTCCGCATCGGTTCATGGGGCTGGGTTGGGGGTGCAAAAAAGGAATACGACGCTGCTATGGAAAGCCTTAAATGGGACAGCCTCGAATCTTTTGAATGGGCAGGTTATCCATCGGATGCGGATTTCGCGGTTCTGGAAGCAAGGGGTAAGGAGCTGGCCAGAGCGGTGAAAGCGGGCTGAGGCTTTCACGACCCTGCTGAGCTGTAGCGCCTTACTCCAAAGCGCCAGACAAGAACACAGGGCAGGATGAACACAAAACCCAGGAGGGGTATGAGCATATAAACCCAGGCAGGTAAAAAGACACCCTGGGTGCGGCCTGTTAGGTAAAGAAGCGGAAGATAGTTCATGCAGCCAAAGGGAATGATAAACGTGAAAAAACGGGCGATCCACTTGCCGTAAACAGGCAGCGGGTAGCTGGCGAGTTCTCTTCCGCCGTCTGTGAAGATGTTGATCACCTCAAGTCCCTCAAGCGTGAAGAAACACACCGTGGCTCCCAGAATGAAAATTCCGGTAAAAACAGCAGCGCCGCCCAGAACCATCAGCGCCAGGGTTAGCGCCTTTGGGAAATCCCAGTTTATATTCGTTCTGGGGATAATCGCGCAGAGTATGGCAATGCCTAAAACAGCTTTGGTGAGGCGGGTGATGTCGGTTTTCGTTCCCAGAACCTGAATGATGGTACTGCGTGGCCGCAGCAACACCCTGTCAAATTCGCCCTGAATGACCATCCGCGAAAAAGTATCAAAACCACGGGCGACACATTCGGAAAACGAGAACGCCGTGTAGGTTACGCCAAAGCAGAGGGCGGCCTCCTCGAAGCTCCAGCCGACGAGACTACCGAAACGGCGGAACATTAGGTCGAGGCCGATGAAGGCAAAAAGCATGGTAAGACTCTGGGCCGCGGCGACAAGCCACGCGGAAAGCCGGTATTCGAGGACTGCCTTAAGGCTCATGGACAAATATCTGAAATAAATAAAATTGATCCGCTTCATCAGCCCCCCTGTATCACAAGACGCTTCATTGCAGCTCTGAAGCCCCAAAGCCCAAGGCCAACAATAGTAAGAAGCCAGAAGAGCTGCGCGGCCAAACCGAGCAGAGCCTCAGTCCCGGCAATATGTCCGGAGTAAACGCGGAAGGGGAAATCCGCGGTGTAGCGAAAAGGCAGAAGGGCCGTTATACGCTGCAACAGAGGCGGCATAAAAGGAATGGGGATGATACCGCCCATGAGAAATTCTCCGGCAACACCTAAAAGGAGCCTTGCCCCGCTTGGATTCAGGGAAACAAAAGTAAGCAGGCAGATGATCATGGAGAGCGCTACGGCGATAAAGGCGGCAAGGACAAGGGAGGGTATGAACAGGGCGAGGGCCTGAAGATCGCGTGGAAGATGGAAGCCCCAGGGATCGGGCAAGAGAAACGCAATGATGAAAATGGGAAAACAGCGTAACACAGTGCGGGCAATTCTGAACGCCAGAACACGGCTGAACCAGAACAAATAAAGTGAAAGCGGCCTTGCTAGTTCGTAGGCCACATTACCTGAGGCAATCAGTTCCAGCAGTTCGTTGTCCATGTTCCAGAGCATCACAAGCGCGAGGAAGGCCTGACGAAGCCAGATCAAATCCGCAAGTTGATCCATGTTCATCGGCGGCGGCGCGTTTGCGCTTTCGTAAAAAGCGCGGAACACGAGGAGCTGTATGGCCCCCCAGAAAAACTGAGTGGCTACGCCTGCCCAGGCTGCGGCCCGGTACTGCATCCCCGCGATTAGCCTGATTTTGAAGATCGCAAGGTAAGGCCGCATTTCGTTCGCCGGCATTTTCACAGGTTCCTTTCAAGATACAGCGAGGCGATGAGCTCCTCAATGGGACGGCTGCCGGCGCTCATGTCCCTTATGTCGAGGCTCTCCCCCAAAACGCGCAGGGCTGTCGAAACGCCGATGACGCCGGTATCGACTTCGTAAACCACGTGCTTTTCCTTTTGTGAAACGATCCTGGTTCCGGCAGGCTCCGGCAGCGGCGCGGTATCGCCCTCGTAGTGCAGTTCCAGCCGCCTGAGCCTGTCGTAGCGGGAACGGAGCGCACCAAGTGCGCCGTCGTAGAGCAGGCTTCCCTTGCCGATGAGGAGTATACGGTTGGTGAGGGCCTCAATGTCGTCCATGTCGTGAGAAGTCAGTATCACCGTGATTTTTCGTTCGCGGTTCAGGTCAGCGATGATGCGCCGCACCGCCAGCTTGGAAACCGCGTCTAGGCCTATTGTCGGTTCGTCAAGAAAGAGGACTTCAGGGTCATGAAGCAAGGACGCCGCAATTTCGCAGCGCATACGCTGGCCCAGGCTCAACTGCCTAAGTGGGACAGAGAGAAGCGGCTCAAGCTCGAGTATCTCCGAAAGCTCCCCAATATTTTCCTTGAAACAGTTTTCGTCAATCCGGTAGATGTCTTTTAGAAGTTCAAAGGAATCCTGAACGGGCACATCCCACCAGAGCTGGGTACGCTGGCCGAAAACTACCCCAATATGGCTCACGTACTTTTGGCGCGATTTCCAGGGACACATCCCCAGCACCGTACACTCCCCGGAATCCGGGGCAAGGATGCCGCTCATGATCTTGATAGCCGTTGATTTCCCCGCGCCGTTAGGCCCGACAAAGCCGACGACCTCGCCTTTTTCAACCGAAAAAGAAATGCCCTCCAGCGCGTGAATCTCCGTGTACTCACGCCTGAAAAGAGAAAAGAGCGCGGCGGTAACTCCCTTTTTTCGTTTAGCAACCCGAAAGGTTTTTTTTATTTGATTAAGTACGATCATTAAAGAGAAAGATTACTATAGGTTGATTTGAAAGTATACCCGTGAAAAAGAGATAAGAGAGCGGCAATACTGGAAACACCTGTAGTTTGATAAATATGTATTAAATGGGTTTTTACCGTACTGACAGAAATATTGAGGGCCGTAGAGAGTTGTTTATGTCTGACATTACCGTCTAGTATAGCTTCGATAACTTCCAATTCGCGCAAACTCAAAAGTTGAATATATGGCATATATTTATTACCTTTTTCAGCCTTCAATAACAATGATATTTCTGTTTCATTTGGTTCAGTGGTCAAATTATCTGTAGCTATATGCATTGCTTTAATGATCTTTTTCCAGTCGGCAAAAATAACCTGATTACCGCCTGACACATCCCAACACTCCCGTGCAAAATCAAAAAGGGCGTGTCCCTTTTTTGGCTGAACAGCATTGCCAATTCGTGAGTAGAAAATTGCGTTAATGTCTAAATCATCAATAGGTACCGCATATATACCTTCTCCGCTATCATAGTTTTTTTCTTCAGGGCTGATCATTACGACAGTTTGCCTATCAATATTAAAACTTTTGCAAGGCAAATTTAAATGACGGAAACAATTGATAATGGGAATTTTATGCCCTCTTAGAAACAATATGTTCCCATCAATATCAGCCTTACGGAGATAGCAAACCTCTATGACATTTTTTATGTTTTCAATAAGCGGATAACTGCTCATCGAATAAATGAAAAAACAATCCCTTACCTCCGACCCGGAAGGGGACGCTAATTCCGGCATGGTAAAAGGTTTTTGCCATACGTTTTTACCGATTAATTCATTAAGTCCAGAGGCGATTCTACGAAGTTCTTCGGTTAAAATCGCCATACTTTTTTGCATGTTGAAATCCATACTGATATCCGTTACGCGCTGAATTTCTATAGCGGCGTTTACCGATAAAAATTTTAATTCAACT
>Ga0268262_10005496_pt1 | contig 12552 bp, 10 predicted proteins | sample TergutNc150P3_FD_190354 | JGI IMG/M metagenome (GOLD analysis project Ga0268262, IMG submission 190354) | Nasutitermes corniger P3 segment gut microbial community from laboratory colony in Florida, USA - Nc150 P3 (SPAdes) (version 2) | ecosystem: Host-associated > Arthropoda: Insects >... | reverse complement strand
CGACTGTCCTGGCGCTCTTTCCGCCTATGGATATGGTGATCAGGCCTTTGCCCTCTTCGACAGCCTCTTCCCCTCCAGACATGGGATTGATACAGGCGAGTATCAGAAAACAGGCAACAAGGGAAACCAAAATCAGCATCGTCGTATTTTTTTTCATGGCACTATACCTCCGGAACTTTCTAAAAGGTTTAATATTCTACGTCTACGCCAAAACCGCCGTTTCCACCACCAGGGGGGGTAGTTGGCGGCACTGTCGGAGGAGTGGTGGGTGGAGTTGTCGGGGGCGTGGTTGGGGGAGGAGTTGGCGGCTTTGGAGGATCGGGTTCTTTCGGGGTACTTGCCACTCCAGATCCGCCAGTCATTCCTGTTGTCCCAGGGTCGTATATCACAGGAGGCGGGGGCACAACAGCTGCGGTGTTACCGCTGCTCTGCGCGGGCGTCGCTATGCTGTACGAGTCTATCACACTGGTACTGCCGGCTTTCACCTGTACCGTGTAGCCGGAATTCCCTTTAAACGCCACTGTACCTTCCCGTACCCTGACGTTCATCGCGTCAAAGTAAAAACTTGTACCCCGCACAGACGCGGTGGCGGACGGACTGCTTACTGTCAACGCGGCTTTCGATCCGGCTGGCGGGTTCACGTCCACCCGCACCCTTCCCGCTTGCAGACTCATGTTGACCGTTTCCGTACTCGCAGAAGCGCTAATCTCTGTCAGTGTCAGGCGCGTAAGGGGCCGCACGGCAATTACGGCGCTTCCCACTTCTACCAGGGCCGTACTTTTAAAGCCAGTGGAAATAACCGTGTCCGCCCTTACCTGCGAGCCGACCGCGGCGGGCGTAAAGGCGGAAGCTCCGGCGGCTTTTAGTTCCACCGTTCCGCTGATCTCTTTTATCACTCCGCTTTGGGCAAAAACGCAAACGCTTAGCCCGCCGGCAAGTAGAATCGCTAGAATTGCTTTTTTCATATTAGGCTCCTTGTTTTTCTGGCTTTGGATTTTGTATATAGTGTCGCTATTTGAATGGTAGGCATAGTACTCAGAAGTGTATCACAGCTTCCAAATTTGCAACAGTGGCATTTTATAACCAAAACTATTCTCTGCCCAAACGAGGAGAAAAACAGTCATCTTTCCTACTGCAACATTAATTACAATGTGTTGACAATTACTGAGAACCTGACTATTTTTTAAAGAGAGTTAAATGCCCACCATACAAGTAAGAACTGACGACCAGACTAAAAACGCCTCTACAGCGCTTTTTGATAAACTTGGCATAACAATGTCAGAAGCGATAAACTTATTCCTCAGACAGGCCGTTATGCGTGGCGGGATACCATTTGCGTTAACCGTACCTGAAACTCACAAAGCCAATATTGAAACAGCAGAAAATGAAGCATTTGTTGACGCAATGAAGCGTTACAAATCCGTCAATGGCAAGAGTGATTTCGATATAGCCAAAACCGAGCCTTTCTTTCAGGCTATAGAGAATCTTGGTGCTGCCAATGAAAATATGCGGATAACCTTTCAGGAAAAAGCAGTGAAGGTCAGGCTAAAATATAAAGACAAGGATTACGTCCTTGACTATAACTTTGATGAACCGGACAATGTTTTTATTCTAACCCGAAAAGACGGGAAGCTTTTTGTCAAGGACTGTAATCTGGTCGGTATACCCGAAGCATTGGGGAGTTTTTAGTGACGGGTTACCCGGAAATCCTTCTTTCCCGTCAGTCTTACCCGGTTTTGAACAAAGAATTGCCGGTTTTGTTAAAGACCTCAGTAAATGCTTTTAAGCGCTCCGACTTTGAGTATAATTTGGGACTATAATCATGCCAACAGAAGAAGAAAAGAAAGGCGTTCTTGTAATTGACTCAGAATTGCCAATAGGGATAATAGCGAATACAGCCGCTATTCTTGGAATTACATTGGGTTATAAACATCAATGCATTATAGGCAAGGACATAACAGACGCTTCCAATCAATGTCATTTGGGAATCACCAACATTCCGATTCCGGTCTTAAAAGGAACAAAGTCATTAATAAAAGAATTATTGGCGGAAGTAAAATCCAGGTATAATAACGAAATAACTGTGATTGATTTTTCAAAAACAGCGCAATTATCTACCGATTATGATGATTACACAGCTAAAGCCAAAAATCTGGCTTCAGATGAATTTGAATATTTGGGGATAGGGCTATATGGGCCCAAAAAAATCCTAAACAAACTAACAGGGAGTATAGCTCTTTTACGTTAAATGAAAACGATGAATAAAAAATATTTATTGATTTTACCCTTTATTCCGCCCGCTTTAGCGATATCTGCTTGGTTCTACCGTTTCCTGTTTCACAAGGACAACCTGCTTTTGGCGGGAAGCCCCGCTTTCGCCTGCAGTGTCATTTGCGTACTGGTATATATAGTATTGCCGGCAAACAACCGCGTGGTTCTGGTCCTGGCTGCCGCTTTTATCTTTTCGATCCTGGGCGATTTGTTTCTAAAGTTACGCCCGCCGGATTACTGGTTTGTCCTGGGCATTGCTTCCTTTTTTCTGGGGCATGTCGGTTTTTCGATTTATTCTTTGAAAAGGGTAAAATTTTCATGGCTGATTTTTGTCGTGATTTTGATACCCTTTTTGATTTGGTATTTCACGGTTTTACTGCCCACCAATCGCCTCAGTAACAACGACGCCTTGGCTTTTGCCGTTTTCTTGTACGTGGTGGTTTCCTGCTTTTCTCTTTCCGCTTCGATAGACGTAAAAAGCAGAGCCGCGGCTTCCTGGGTATATACAGCCGGCATAGCCTGCATTCTAATATCCGATTGTTTCATTGCCGCCGGAAATTTTCTGCGCTGGCAAAAATTATCTTTTTTGGTAATGCCTCTTTATTATCTGTGCCATACTTTAATTGTCCTGTCCGTAGTATTAAGACAGAACCTAGCAGTTTGTGACACCTAAACCTTTACAAACATTATCCGAATTTTCCTCTCGCCAAGGCGCAAAGTTAATGTTCGATAAATTTTCGCATTATACAAGATATATTATATCCAAAATACTAGCGCCACACCAGCCAAAGAAAGACAGCGCCGGCGGCGGTAGTGATTAAGGTGAAAGGAACGCCGATTTTCAGCCACTGACCGAAATTCATCGACTCGTCCTGCCTGCGAAGTATACCCACCGCGACCACATTTGCCGAAGCGCCGAAGGGGGTAAGATTCCCGCCCAGGCAAGACCCAATCAGCAGGGCAAACATGTAGAGTTCCGGCTTCAAAGAAAGCTCCCTGGCCAAAGTTGCCGCAACCGGCAGCATGGCAATTATGTAAGGCACATTGTCAACAAAGCCAGAAATAAAAATGGAAACCGCGATGATCAACAAAAAACCCAATAGCACATTGCTGCCGACTATATGCGACAAGAAGACCGCGAATTCTTCCAGCACACCCGTTTCCGCGACTGCGCCTATAACCACAAAAATCCCGACAAGGAACAACACAGTGTCCCAGTCAAGTCCTTTCACCATCTCCCATGATTTGGCAATCCCCTCCCGGGGAGCAAACCAAAGCAAACCTAATATGCCCAGCACTACAACCAGAATGCCAGAAGCCATTGTAAGCCCGTCAAATATAAACGAAAACGCGGCTAGTCCCACGATCATAAGAATCAATAAGATGGAAGGAACGATAGAGAGAACTTTCTCTTTTTCAATTTGAGCTTTTTCCTTTCCCGCCTTTGCGAAAAAGCAGTAAAAAAACAGCGCGCCGGCGATCATGCCGATTTGAACCGCAAAGAAAATTGAGGGCCTGCCCTGAAAAAAGAAAAAGTTATTGAAATTAAAACCGGAGTAATCGGCAAAGATCATCGAAGGCGGATCGCCCACAAGCGTCGCCGTGCCCTGCAGGTTTGCCATTACCGCAAGACCTACCATAAACATTTTTGGGGAGAGCTTGAGTTTTTCACAGAAGGCCAGGGCGATGGGCGCCATGACCAGCACAGTGGCGACATTCTCGACAAAGGCCGAGATTATCCCCGTCATGACAAGAATAGCCACGATTGCCAAACCCTCGCTTGGCGAGTGAAGCACTATGGTATCGGCAATGACAGCGGGAACCCGCGAGTAAATAAAAAGATCTGCTAAAACCAGACTGCCCACGAATATCATAAGCACAATCCAGTTGATATGTGCCAACGCCTCGATAGGACTAAGCGCGCGTATTATCAGCATCAGAACCGCAGCGCCCAGCGACGCCCACGATTTCCGCTCCGGAAAAGCAATGATAAATCCGTACATCAGCACGGCAGCAGCAATGACAATCCATTTCATATATTAAAATTAACACAAAAACATGTATAATGAAATACGCATGAAAGAAATTCCAACAGCTATCAACAATCCTATTGTAGATAAATCCGAGCGCCTGGCCGCCTTGAAGTCCCTTGCGGCGGAAGCCCCAAAAGACATTTTCCGCGATTTTCAGCGCTCTACCGCGGAGATAAACAACCACATTCACACGATTTACAGTTTCAGCCCCTACAGCCCAAGCATGGCGGCCCTGCTCGCCATGGAGGCCGGTCTTGGCGCTGCAGGTTCCGTTGACCACGATTCCATCGCCGCCGCGGAGGAGATGCTTGCCGCCTGCGCTATCCTGGGCATAGGAGGCTGCGCTGGCTTTGAGGTCAGGGCGAGTTTCAAGATCGGCGCTGACGGAAAAACCAGCCCCTTCGCGTCAAGGAAGATTAACAACCCCGATTCAGCCGGATACGCCTATATGACTGTGCAGGGTATTCCGGGGCAGGCGATTACCAACACGGCGGAGTTCCTTACGCCCATCAGGGCGAAACGGCTTAAGCGCACAAGGGCGATGACCAAATTGGCTAACTCCCTGCTGCTGGAGGCCGGATTTTCCGAAATAAATTTTGACGCGGATGTTTTGGCGCAATCTAAATACAACGAGGGAGGAGAAATAACCGAGCGCCATCTTTTAAAGGCTGTTGCCGACAAGATCATTTTGAAATTCGGAAAGGGGCCTGAGCTTGTCGAAGGACTCAAATCAAAAATGGGAATTGTAATTCCTCCCAAACAAATTGCCATATTCGCCGAAGCAAACAATCCCCATTACATATACGATTTATTGGGAATTCTAAAAACCGGACTTCTCCCCCAAATATTTATTCAGCCTGATGGGGATGAGTGTATTCCCGCGGCACAGGTTACCGCCTTTGCCCATTCCGTCGCCGCCATTCCGGCCTACGCTTACCTTGGCGATGTCGGCGAGTCGCCCACAGGCGATAAAAAGGCGGAAAAATTCGAGGACGACTATATTGAGGAACTCTTTGCCGAAATCTCCCGGCTTGGTTTTAAGGCGGTTACATACATGCCCCCAAGAAATACCCGGGAGCAGTTACGCAATTTAAGGCGGCTTTCAGCCGAATGGGGTTTTATGGAAATCTCCGGTGTAGATATAAACAGTTCCCGCCAGTCCTTTAACTGTCCCGAAGTTTTAAAAAGCGAATTCCGCCACCTTTTGGATACCACCTGGGCTTTGATCGCCCATGAGCGGCTTGCGTCGGTGGATGCTTGTTACGGGCTTTTTTCGGATAAGAATCCAATCGCTTCAATGAATCTCGCGGAACGACTCCGGGTATATGCAAACATTGGGAAAAAGCTTGATCTTCATCACCCCGATGAATCCGCCATCACGCTGGCTAAAGAAATTGATAAAGGTGATACTTAATACTTTGGGGGTTTGTATGGAAAAGGAAAAATTTGCGATACTCATAAGGGGCTTTTGCATTAACCTGTCGAAAAAGCCGCATACGGTGATTTCAGAACCGGCGGATAAAAGTATCCCGGTTTCCGCAATGAAGGTAGAAACAGGCGATGATGAAGCAAGCGCCGCCCGCGCCATTCAAAGATCCTACGAAGCCTGGATAAGCTCCAACGCTTCAAGCGATCCAGGCAACGGCAAGATTCTGCTTCCTACCTGCGTTGCGTTATGCGCCAACGGAAAAGCGGAAACCCTGTACTGGATCGGCGCAGATCTTGATTCAGCGCGCAAGCGGCTTTCCGAAAAAGACGCTTCGCCTGAAATTCTACCCGCCTGTAAAGCGGGGGTAACAGTAAACCCTTCAGAAAGGGCCTTGGTTGTAAAAAATAAAATTGCGCTTGTCACAGGCGGGGCTCAGGGCATTGGAGAGGAAATTGTCAGAAACCTTGCGGCGGCCGGCGCGCTTGTTTTCATAGCGGATTTAAATCTTGACGGGGCGCAAAAACTCGCGGACGCGATAAATGCCGAAGAAGGCAGGAGCGCCGCCATTGCAATCAAAGTGAACGTCTGCGATGAAACTTCCGTTGAGGAAATGTTTAATACCATTGCCGCGACATCCGGCGGCCTGGATCTCTGCGTCAGCAACGCCGGGGTACTCAAGGCCGGCAGCGTGCTTGAACAGCCGCTTTCTGATTTTAAATTTGTTACAGACATAAACTACACGGGCTTTTTTATTATCTGCAAGTACGCCGGTCGTCTTTTGCGGATTCAGCATTACACGGCGCCTGACTGGAAAACCGACATAGTGCAGATCAATTCAAAGTCCGGCCTGGAAGGTTCAAACAAAAACGGCGCTTACTCCGGCGGTAAATTCGGCGGTCTGGGCCTGGTGGCAAGTTTCGCCCTGGAATTGGTTGACTACAATATCAAAGTAAACGCCATTTGTCCGGGCAATTTCCTCGACGGCCCCCTATGGTCAGATCCGGAAAAAGGGCTTTTTGTCCAATACCTGAAAACAGGCAAAGTGCCCGGAGCAAAAACCGTTGCCGATGTCCGTTCCTTTTACGAGTCCAAAGTTCCGATGAAAAGGGGCTGTACCGGCAAGGATTTAATTCGCTCGCTTTTTTACATCGTGGAACAGGAATACGAAACCGGGCAGGCCATTCCGGTAACCGGCGGTCAGGTGATGCTGCACTGAGATACTTCAAAAATGAATGTTCATACGCAAACTACTTGAATAAGCTCCTAATTTTCTGCATCATTGAATCGGGCGATTTAAGCAAAAAAGGAAAAATATGAAATTCTTCCATTCCTTAAGATTCCGTTTTGTCGCAATTCTTTCCGTTTTCATTATTGTCCTGGTCGGGATAATGTCCGTGCTGGGAATACGCCAAATCTCAAAAGAGGTGTCGGAGACCTTTGCCGCGCAGGGTATTTTCATAGTCGAAAAAGCGGCCTCCCTTATTGACGGAGATTCCTTTGAGGCGCTGGCAAAATCGAGGGATTCAAGTGACCCTTTTTATGAAGAATCGAGGCTCAAATTACGGGAACTAAAGGACTTTTCAGACTGTTTGTATTTGTACACCATGGCGCCGTCAAACGGCGATATTTGGCAGTTTGTCATTGACGGCAGCGTGGACCCTGATGACACTGAGAATTTCTCCAATATCGGGGACGAAGAAAATACCGGCAGTTATGACAACGCGTTTAAGCGGGTAATGATTTCAGGAAAAACCGAGTCCAGCAATTTGACAGATCAGGGAGAATGGGGCTGGCTGATTTCAATTTATTCCCCAATTAAAAATTCCGCCGGAAAAATAGTGGGTATAGCAGCCTGCGATTTTGACGGAGAAAAGCTGCACAACACCATTATTTCCAACATACGGCGGCAGATAATTATAGGCGGAATTTCCGTGCTGTCAGGTCTTGCGCTGGTCCTGTTTTTACTGCGGCAGATTTTTTCACCCCTCACAAGAATCAATTCCATTCTGAAAGAAGTCTCAATGGGCGAAGGAGACTTAACCGGAAGGATCGCACTGGTCAAGGATGACGAGATCGGCGAGTTAGCCGAGTATTTCAACCTCACAATGGAAAAGATTAGAAATCTTGTAGGGATAATAAAATACAAAATCAACGGGCTTAACCATACCAGCTTTGAACTTTCCACCAACATGGGCAGAACCTCCACAGCCGTAAAGCAAATTTCAGCTAACCTTGACACTATGGAGAACCTTATGGTCAAGCAGGAAAACGGCGCGCTGGAAGCGGGTAAAGCGGTAGGAAATATAAAGGAAAATATTGACAACCTAAGAAAAATTATAAAAGAACAAACCGAGAGCGTTGACAGATCGTCTACCGCTATTGAAGAAATGACCGCAAACATTCATTCGGTAACCCAAACTCTGGCGGAAAACGGCAAAAACGTCAGCGCACTGACCGAAGCGTCGGAGAACGGCAGAACGGGCCTTGAACTTGTCGCCCAGGAGATACAGGGAATAGCCCGTGATTCAGAGGGGCTTCTGCAAATAAACTCTGTGATGGACAATATCGCAAGCCAGACCAACCTGCTTTCAATGAACGCGGCGATTGAAGCGGCGCACGCGGGAGAAGCGGGCAAGGGCTTTGCGGTGGTTGCAAGTGAAATCCGCAAACTTGCCGAGTCATCGGGGCAGCAGTCAAGAACCACCGCGGCGATGCTTAAAAAAATAAAAACTTCCATAGACAACATCACCAAATCGTCCAACGAGGTGCTGGAGCGTTTTGGCGCCATAGACTCAGGCGTAAAAACAGTTTCCAAACATGAACAGAATATCTTAAAGGCGATGGAAGAGCAGGAAATAGGCGGAAAGCAAATACTGGATTCCATAAACCGTCTTAGGGACATAACGAGTTCGGTTAAAAAAGGGTCTGATGACATGGATGAATCAGGCAGAACTCTGGTTAGGGATACAGACGATTTTATTAAAACCAGCGAAGAAACGGTTGATGGCATGAACGAGATACTGAAAGGCATTAACCAGATAAATGATTCGATAGTCCATGTAAACGATATGAGTACGGAGAACAACCGGAACTTTGAATCACTAAAAAGGGAAACGAATAAATTTAAAGATACCGTTGGCAACGAAATGAAAAAGGTCCTTGTAGTGGATGACGATGAGGTCTTTCTTGCAAAGATGAAAACGGATTTAAATAATGACTATGATGTAATCACTGCCATGTCGGGCAAAGAAGCGCTGGGATTATTCTACCAGGGTCTTGTTCCCCAATTAATACTATTGGACTTAGTAATGCCGGATATGGACGGATGGGATACTTACAACAGAATGAAGGATATAGGCAGCTTAAACAATATTCCAATGGCAATTATCACATCATCAAGCGATCCGAAAGACATGCAAAAAGCGCGTGAAATGGGGGCTGCTGATTACATCCAAAAGCCCTGTCAAAAAAACGAGCTGCTGCAAAGGTTAGCAAAGATTTTAAAGAAGTAAACAGTCATTATTCTCCTTATTTTCTAATATCTTATGTAATTGTGCCGATTCATTAGGTATATATAAAAAATATTATTAGCCACATGGAGAAAAAAAATGAAAATTCGCACAAAGCTTTTTGGCGGTTTTGCTGTTGTTGTTGCAATTGGAGTACTGCTTGGCATAGTTGGATATTACAGCAACATTAAATTAACGTCTTCATCCCGGGATATTCTTCGTTTATCAGAAGTAAGAATGGATATAACATCAATATTGAATACGCACTTTTTTTGGAGAGAGGAGCTGTCAGATACAGTGTATACCGGAGCTGCGTTCACAGGCTCGCTCGACGCTAATACCTGTTCTTTAGGCGAATATCTGAACAGCGATGAATCAAAAAAGATGACTGATCCTGAAGCTCTTGCACTGATCAACAAGATCACTGAACCGCATCGCCTTGTTCATGCCAAAGCGGGAGAAATTATCAATCATCTCAATAAAGGAGAAAAGGATGAAGCGGCTGGAAAGCTCAGAGAAGAAGTTCTTCCGACATTAAGCGGAGTCATTACCGATATAGAAAAAATAGAAACACGGTACGGCCTTTTACTAAATGACATAATAATAGAAAACAACAAATTGGGTGAAATTTCCGAGCGCATTATTATAACCGTCCTCATTATCGCTATAGTATTAAGTACATTTTTAGCGTTAATTATTACGTCGAATATTGTAAAACCAATCGTAAAGGTAGCCGATACCCTTGAAATTGTTGCGGAAGGCGATCTGACGCATAGTGTCAATGTTGATACAAAAGATGAAATAGGAGACCTTGCGCGTGACTTTAACTTTACGATGGAAAAAATCAAAAACCTTGTAGGTTCAATAAAATACAAAATCAACGGGCTTAACCATACCAGTTTTGAACTTTCCGCCAATATGGGCAAAACTTCTACTGCAGTTCAGCAGATTAGTTCGAATTTGGACAGCATGAAAAATCTCATGGTCAAACAGGAAGACGGAGCGGAAGAAGCTGGTAAGGCGGTAGGAGATATTAAACTCAATATTGACAGCCTGAAAAAAATGATAGAAGAACAGAACGAAAGCGTTAATATGTCGTCTTCGGCCATTGAGGAAATGACAGCCAACATACATTCGGTAACCCAGACGCTGATTGAAAACAGCAAAAATGTCAGCATTTTGACCGAGGCGTCCGAGAACGGAAAAACTGGTCTTCAATTAGTCGCGCAGGAGATACAGGAAATAGCCCATGATTCTGCGGGGCTGCTTGAAATAAACTCGGTAATGGAAAATATCGCCAGTCAGACCAACCTGCTTTCAATGAACGCGGCGATTGAAGCGGCTCATGCCGGAGAAGCGGGTAAGGGTTTTGCAGTTGTTGCCGGCGAAATCCGCAAGCTCGCCGAGTCGTCAGGCCAGCAGTCAAAAACCACCGCGGCGATGCTGAAAAAAATAAAAGCGTCAATCGACAACATCAAAAAATCTTCCAATGATGTACTGGAGCGTTTCGGGGCTATAGACTCAAGCGTAAAAACTGTTTCCGAGCATGAACAAAATATCCTGGGCGCGATGGAAGAGCAGGAAACAGGAGGAAAGCAAATACTTAATTCCATAAGCCGCCTTAGGGATATAACGTCCTCGGTTAAGAAAGGGTCTGATCACATGGCTGAATCGGGAGAGACTCTGGTTAAGGAAACGGATGGATTTATCAAAACCAGCAAAGAAACGGTAGATGGCATGAACGGGATATTGAAAGGCATTAACCAGATAAATGTTTCGGTCAGCCATGTAAACGAAATGAGTCTGGAAAACAACAAAAACTTTGAATCATTAAAACAGGAAACGGAAAAATTTAAAGATACCATCGGCAACGAGAAGCAGAAAATCCTTGTAGTGGATGACGACAGTATCCATCTTGAAATGGTGAAAGCGCTGCTGTCAAACGAGTACGACATATCGTGTGCCGAATCGGGTAAATCAGCGCTGGGCTTATTCTACCAGGGCCTTGTTCCCAAATTAATATTATTGGACTTGATAATGCCGGATATGGACGGATGGGATACTTACAGCAGAATAAAAGCGATTAGCGGCCTGCACGATACCCCAATAGCGTTTTTCACATCTTCGGACGATCCTAAAGACATACAACACGCCCGTGAAATTGGGGCGGTTGATTACATCAAAAAGCCCTGCAATAAAGTCGAGCTGTTACAAAGGATAGGAAGAATCCTGAGTAATTAAATATATGATACTAGATTTCAGGCGCGTTTTCCAAAAGGTAGTTCTCCGCCTCTACATTCCATAGATTTCCGTAACGGCCGCAGATTTCCGCAAGTTTCGCGAAGAGAGGATTGGCCTTGCCAGCCGCTTCAAAGTCGTCAATGGCGGTAAGCGGAATTTTCTTATGCGTGTAAATCAGCTTTTTGCCGCCTGGGATTTTATCCAGCTCAATAGTCGTTTTAACCGCCGCGTCAAGGCCGCCAATGTGGGTAATCATAAAAACAGGGTTGAGTTTTCCCTGGGACATCATCGTCAGGGATTCTTTCATGTCGTCGGTGTTGCCGCCTGAAGTTCCCACGATATGGTGGGATTCGTAATGCACATTGTAAAAATTAAAGCCGGCGGAAAAAGCCGTATCCGTGGGGCCGGCAAAAAAGTTCAGGCAGCCGTCCCGGCCCAAAAGGCTGTCGCCCATCTCCAGCACAGGTTTGACCGGCGCAAAAACAAAAACGTCATCGTAAAGCCGTCCTCCGTTTAATGACTTCAAATAACCCGCCGGATCAGAAATGTCTTTGGTGTTCACATAGTGAAGTTCCACGCCGTTCTTTTTGGCTTCCTCAACGCTCAAGAGCTGGGCCGCCCGCGCAAGACGTTTGTCGTCGATATCGGTAACAACAAGGCGGGACGGCTTTCTCTTGTTGTGTATGGCGTAGTCGATAGCTCCAAGTCCCATAGGGCCAACCCCGGCAAGGAGGGCAAGTGAGCCTCCCTCAACAATCCCCATGGAGTGAATATACGAACCGCCCTTCGTGTGGTATTGGGCGTTAAAAGCCCCGACAACGCAGGACACAGGCTCCGCGAGGGAACCCATAAAAAAATTATCCGCCCGGTATTCCAAAAGGCAGTCCATTTCCATTACTTCTTTGGGAATGACAATGTAAGTTGCGTCTCCGCCTATGTACTCATACGAGTATCCGGGTGCCCAAAGCGTCGGGACGCCTGAATCATCGGGGTAATTCAACGCGGGCTGTATGGCAAATTTATCCCCAGGGGAAAATTTTCCCGCCCATTTTGCGCCGACCTTTTCAAT
>Ga0268262_10005495_pt1 | contig 12553 bp, 10 predicted proteins | sample TergutNc150P3_FD_190354 | JGI IMG/M metagenome (GOLD analysis project Ga0268262, IMG submission 190354) | Nasutitermes corniger P3 segment gut microbial community from laboratory colony in Florida, USA - Nc150 P3 (SPAdes) (version 2) | ecosystem: Host-associated > Arthropoda: Insects >... | reverse complement strand
GCTAGCGCAAATAGGCTTAAAATGACAAGACCCCTCCTTAAAAAGGAACGGAGACTGAGCCGTTTTTCTTTCAAAGCTTTCATAAAATATTCTCCTTAAAATATCTTTATCTAGTCTCTTCAAACTTCGCGGCGTTGAACCGCCGCTTTCCATGGCTATGCGGGGGCACGGCCCCCGCCAGTCTCCTTCTTATTGTATGTTCGACCAGTCTACCTGCACGGTCCCACGCAGGGTCCTCGAGCCGACCTGAACTACGCCGGACGTGGCCGAGTAGTCGGGCGAGGTGTAGACGAACCTTACCGCCGTCTGCCTGCCGTTGTTCCTCGAGTTTTCGGAAAGGTCGCCGAAGTTGTTGCTGTAGAGCTTCGCCTTGGCGTTGCTGTTGGCGGCGCCGGGGGCCCCGTCGGCGCCCGTCGGGGTAATACCTGCCGGGGCAGTTGTTACGTAGGCGGCGGGGTATTTCCCGCTTACGGCCCCGGCGTCGTCGAATTTAACCGTCAGCGTGGTGGTCACCGAGCTGTCGTAGTACGCCTGGAAGGTCACTACCGCGTCCACGAGGCTGTCGAACGCCTTGGCGTTCATCGCGCCGACGTCGTTGTCCCTGGGCCTCATGTCCACGGGCACGGACGGGTCGCCGCTCTTGGCCGTCACCGCTAAGCCCGTGGGCCTGGTGTAGACGGGAATCGTGACGTAGGCGTATGCGCCCCTGTAGCTGAGCTTTATCCTCGGGTTCCTGTTCCTTCCCAGCGGCGTTATGCTACCGTCGGAGGCCAGGGGGGCTGTGTCCGTTATGCCCTGGACGGCAAACGGGGGTTCGGTCTGTAAAGTGGCACCGGCACCCGTAAGCACGAATATTTTGTTGTACCAAACGTCGTTCAGCTCTTTCCATTGCTTCACCGTTTTGGTCTTGGGGCCGGGGTTGTCGCCCGTGTAGGTTACCGTTATCGTGGCGTCGCTGTCTATGAGCGCCTTTGTCCAGTACGGCGTGTCGTCTGTCATCCAGTAGAAGAAGTCGGGCAGGTCGGCCGCGGTTACGCTTGTCGTGATTTCCTTTACGACCCATATCTCCGCGTACGGCTGCCTGATGGTCAGGCCCGGGTCCACTTTAGGGCTGCTGGCGCCAGAGGGCGTATAGGCAGTGCCGCCGCTCCTGGTATATGCGGTTTGGACGTACGGGTGGCTGGTGGCGAGGGGGTTTGACCCTATGGTAATGAGAAGGTCGCCCGTGGCGTTCTTCGGGGTCGCGGGGGTTGAGCCCGAGTCGTACTTGGGCAGGATCATCCAATCCGTCTCCGGCGTAAGGTCAATCTCCTTTACTTCCCCGCCGGTGTTGGCGGTGGTGCCGACGTACTCGGCCTGCAGCCTGTACTTGCTGAAGTCGGGGTAGTCGTCCACGTATATTTTCGCGTCGAGGTCGCCGACCAGGCGCAGGCCCCTGGACCAGGCGAGGGTGGTGTCGTCGCTGCCGTACGTGTTGTAGGTGTTTGCGGTTGTTTTGTCCGTCCAGGTCGCCGCCCTGGAGATTGGCTTTACGGTCTTCCCATTGGCGCCGGGCCCCCCGTTGGCGACGGGCTCCTTCAGGTCCAGCACGGCGGTGAACACCTTGTCGGCCTCGCTGGAATACCAAAGCAGGGTGTACTGCTCCTGGGGTACCCACGCAGTTGCGCCGCTTACGGTGGCCAAAACGCCCACCGCTGTGTGCGGGTACGTGGAGAACGTGACGCCGGCGTCACCGTACTTGAGGTCCTTGTTGTTCTCGGGCCCGCCGTCGTAGAAGACCCGCACCACGAGGCCCGTCAGGTCGAGCGGTTTCCCCTCGTAGCTGTCTTTTGTGGGCCAGCTTGTGATTTCGATGCGCGCCGGCTTGTATTTGGCGGCGGGCGGCGGGGGCGGTGTGGTATCGCTTGGGCTGCCGTCGCTGTCGGCGCAGGACGCAAATACTAGGGCAAAGAGGCTTAAAATGACAAGACCCCTCCTCAATAGAGAACGGAGTCCGATCCGTTTTTCTTTTAAAGCTTTCATAAAATATACTCCTTACATTTCTTATGAGGGGGAGGGGCGTGGAAGGCCGAAAAACCGGACTATTGGCATGAATTTTGGGCGTTTTTTGTTTTTTTGGCGTAATTTTACGAAAAACGCCCAAAAAACCGAATTTTTTTGTAGACCATGCGTAGATAGCGAAGGCGGCGATTTATTACCGCTTATAGCGCTCTATAGTACCAAAATGATATTCCCGATATAGAATTATACGTTTGGGCAACAGGTTTACGTCCAAAATTGTAGACTATTTGTAGACGAGGTCGTAAAATGAGCGTAAAAATCAGAAAAAAGCGCGGAAAACTGTATCTTGACATATATACAAGCGGACGCCGGAGCTGGGAAGCCCTTCACCTGACCTTGACCGGCGACAAGGCGCAGAACAAGGAGACCATGCGGCTGGCGGAAATATGCCGGGCAAAGCGCGAGCTCCAGGTGGTGTCCGGCGAATGGGGCATCCTGGATCCGGGCGCCGAAAAGAAGACGCTCTACCTTTTTGCGAAAGAAATGGCCGATTCCGGCAAGTATGCCGTCAGGATAAGCAGCGTGCTTCAGTGGCTGGAAAAATACTCCGGCGGAAAAACGATACAGATTAGCCGGATCAACAAGAAATGGCTGGAAGGCTTTCAGGATTTTTTGCTGAACCATCTGTCCCGGAACACCGCCCGCAACTACATTCTTGGGATTTTCCAGATTCTGAACAAGGCGGTTCAGGACAACATAATTCTGAGGAGTCCGGGCAGAGAAGTCGAAATCATCAAAAAGGAGGAATCGGAAAGGGTATTCCTGAACATCGAGGAAATGCAAAAACTGGCCAACATCGAGGCAAAAACTGATCAGGAGAAGGACGTCAAAAAGGCTTTTATCTTTGCCTGCTATACCGGCCTAAGGGTATCTGACCTGATTACGATTACCTGGGGAAACATCGAGCGCAATCCGCCGCAAATTGTAAAAAGCCAGAAGAAAACCGGCGTACGTGTCTACATCCCCCTGCATAAGACTGCCCGTACTGTCATCGAGGACGACATCCTGCACGAACAGGGCGACTTAATCTTCCCCTGGCTGAACATCATTAAAAACAACAGGAACCTTTACCTTACCAAATGGGCGGATCGCGCCAACATTGGCAAGGCAATCGGATGGCACACGGCGCGCCACACTTTCGCCGTCAAATCCCTCGAATCGGGCGCGGACATCTACACGGTTTCCAAACTGCTTGGCCACACCGACATAACCGCGACCCAGGTTTACGCCAAAGCCACGGACAAAATGAAGCGCGAGGCCGTGAACGCCCTCCCCGAAATAATTGTGGGGCCAAATGGGTAGTAGTTTGACAAACTATTAACAGGTACTTCACTTTTCTGTCGATTGTAGTATAGTTTAAAGAAGGTTATTATGAGAACTAATACGATGAGCCAGTCAATAAGGGTGTCGCGGGGTGAGGTTATAGGGATTGGCAAGTTCAAAATCCCCAGAACAGAGAAATTTGACTATGAAATCCCGCCTCTTTCGTTCTTGAGTATCAAAGATGCCGAAGATTCTTATATTTCGACCTGCATTCATCTGCACATCGACGGTTACGGTAAAACCGAGGACGAGGCTGACAGAAACATGATGAAAAAATCTTCTTTTTTTCTGTCCCAGAATTTCAGCAAACTTTCCATTGAAGACGCATGGGACAACTTAAGAGACCTGTTCAAATCCGACGACTGGTCAAATGAATTGTGGAACGCGTACCATGAATGTCAAATTCAATTATCTATGGAAGGCGAACAGATGATGGACCCTGCAGCCGAGCTTTTTTCTCATCTTTTTCGGCTTATGGAGCTGACGAAAAAGGAAGAGGAATTGGAAAACTGGGAAAATGATATGAAAAAAACCCGCAAGGAATTGGAAAACTGGGAGAATAAGCTGGAAAGCCGGGAAAACGAGATTGAGAACCATATTGAGATGATGGGTAACGTATTTACGTACTTAATGTACTTAATGAGCAAAATGCGTTTGGCAGAGAGTGTTTAATGCTTTATTATTCCGCCGAGTCTGTTATTGCAGAATTGAAATCAAACAATGCGTTGGTATGTGAGGGCATTGACGATGTAGGTTGCCCTTCTCCTGTCCCTTTTTCTTTCACGCATGAAAATAGGGGTTGCATAAAAAATCCTTCCGTCTGCAATGAATGTAGCACTCAGACATGTAATCAATGGGTTATAATTCGATCGGATAAATATATAAAACTGGCAGCATTGACTTTTAGTTTTCTCTTTTTAACTCATCCTCGTGGAGGACGTATACCCAAAGGTGATTCCCATTTGTGCCTGTTAATACGGCGTGAGCTAATAGATGAAACCAAACTGAAAATCTGTTGACCTACCACGAAATTGCCTCTGTGATTGTTGCAGAGAATAGGCACTATTAATAGCAGGATGAAATTCTTTTTTGAAACCTACGGATGCCAGATGAACATCGCCGAGTCAGCGGCCCTGGCCCTGGCGGGGCGGGAATCCGGCTGGCAGGAAGCGGCAAATTTCGAGGAAGCGGATTTGGTGCTGCTCAACACCTGTTCCGTCAGGGCAACCGCCGAACAGCGCGTTTTTGGCAGGCTGGCGCAGTACATGGCGCTCAAAAAAAAGCGGCCCTTTACGCTGGTTGTGGCGGGTTGTATGGCGGAACGGCTGGGCGGGAAGCTAAAAAAAGACTATGCCGTGGATTACGTCATGGGAACAAGCGCCCGTTCCCTCTTTCCGCTCATCCTGGAATCTGTCGAAAAGGGTTCCGCTTCCGTCGATATCGAAACCGAAGCAGACGAAAAGCCGGTTTTCTCTTTCTCTTCTTTTCATCACGACCTCTCAAGCCCTTTTCGCAGTTTTGTGCCGATTATGCACGGTTGCAACAATTTCTGCTCCTATTGCATTGTCCCTTATGTACGTGGCAGAGAGATTTCACGCGATCCCCGATCCATTCTTGAAGAAATCCGCCTTTTGGGCAGTCGGGGCGTAAAGGAGATAACCCTTCTGGGCCAGAACGTCAATTCCTACTTATGGGAAGATGGGCAGCTTGACTTCCCCGGCCTTTTGCGCCTTATCGCTTCCGATTTGGCTGGAGAAAATGGAGTGAAGTGGGTGAGGTTTCTGTCCAGCCATCCCAAAGACCTGTCCGACGAGCTAATCGGCGTATTGGCGGAAAACCCGGTTTTTTGCAGGCATATCCACCTTTGCGTCCAGCACGGCTCAAACCGCGTCCTTTCCGCCATGAACCGCAGATACACCCGCGAGCAGTACCTTGGCCTTGTGCGCAGTCTTCGCTCCGCCATGCCCGGTTTAAGCCTTTCCACGGACATTCTGGTCGGTTTTCCCGGCGAAACCGAAGACGACCTTGAAGAAACCCTTGCCCTGATGGAAGAAGTGAAATTTCTTTACGCTTATATGTACCATTACAACCCCAGGGAGGGAACGTCTGCTTTTTCCCTGCCCGGCAGGGTTAGCGCCGAGGCCAAGCGGGAGCGGCTTTCAAGGGTAATTGCCCTTCAAAGACTGCACACAGCTGAGCTTTTAAAAAGCAGTGTCGGCAAAAAAGTAACTGTTTTAATAGAAGGGATTTCGCGAAAAAATGCCGATGAATTAATAAGCAGAACTGAACGGGACGAAATGGTAGTACTGCCCGGCAACGCGGCCTCTGTTGGCACCTTTGCGCAGGTTACCCTTTCATCCCTTCGGGGAAACACTTTTAGGAGCAAATTATGATACGCATAATAGTTTTTATCCTCGTTTTTGTCTTTTTCCTTGCTTTTATCATCCTGAATCTGGAAAACAAATGCGACGTTTCCTTTGGCTTTACGACGATTAAAGACTTTCCCATTTTTTTAAGCGTTCTTTCTTCGTTTGTGCTGGGAATGTTTATTACGATTCCAATGATGCTCATCCGCAAGAAAAAGCCTGAGTCATTGCCGGAACAAAAGTCAATGTTTTCAATTTTTGGTCCCTCCAAAAAAGCCGAGCTTAAGTCAGTACCTGACGACATAAAAAAAGAAGACAGCCCCTATGGGATTGACTAGCATTTGTTCCAGAAGATTTCACACAGAGGCACAAAGGCACGGAGGAGGATGTGGAATTTATAAATTCCCGGTTTTTTCTCTGTGTCCTCTGTGTTCTTTGTGCCTCCGTGAGAAATATTGGAAAAAATTTTTTCTTGTTGTTGTTTTTCTATTTGGTCTTTCTTTTCTGTATGCCGCTGAAAATTCGCTAAGCTTAAGCTCCGAGATTGCCCGGCTGGAAAAGATAGGCGCAAGCTCCGTTTCTTCGCAGGAACGGCATGGCGCTTTTTTGGACCTTGCCAGGCTTTATCAGCTTTCGGGGAACAGCGAAGCGGCGTTAAAGGCATTGGAAAACGCGCTTAAGATCAACAGCGGCGACGGGCGCTCGCTTTTGGAAAGGGGGCGGCTGTTTATCTCCCAGGGTGAATACGAAAAAGCCTTTGAGTCTTTGACGGCCATATTTACAGGCAACTACGCGAAGGATCTTCTGCTCGAAGCCCGCTTTCTGATTGCCCAGCTCGAGGCGTTTCGTTCCGGCAATTCAGGGCCGCTCTCCGCCCTGGCCAATGACGCCGATTTTTCCGAGTATCGCAGGTTAATTTACTATACCCTCTGGAAAATTGAACAAAACCCGGCATGGAAAGCCCTTCTGGCAAAAGACTTTCCCCTAAGCCCTGAAGCAAAAATAACCGCCGGCAAGGCGCTTTCTGCCCAAACGCCGCTATGGATACTTTTCCCCGGCAGGGAAGCTCTTTCTTTAATCGCGCCAGCCACGACAACGCCAGCCACGACAACGCCACCGCCAACGCAAACGGCAACGCAAACGGCAACGCAAACGACAAAGCCGACGGTAAGCGGCACAACGGTTTTGCAAACCGGTTTTTTCAGCCGTGAAGAAAACGCGCGCGCCCTCTCCGAAAGAATAAACAAAGCCGGTTTTCAAAGCGTTGTCCAGACCAAGCAACAGAACGGCGGCAGTTATTGGGTAGTCTATGTCCCCTACGGCTCCGACATGAACGCGATGATTAAGAGGCTTAAAGACGCAGGGTTTGAATCGTTTCCGGTAACACTGAACTAGAACCTTAAACAACCGATTAAATTTTTAACCACTAACCACACGAACCAACACGAACTTCTTCCAACACATCTTGTCGATGTTCGTAATGCCTTGTGGTGGTTCGTGGTAAAAAATATTAAGAATTGATATAGTAAGGAGAAAATGAATAATTCTGACGCTAACCACACGAACCAACACGAAAAATCGGATTTATTATACAAAGATGAATGTTACGAAATATATAGTTGCATATACGCGGTGAATAGAAAGCTCGGCACAGGTTTTCTCGAAGCGGTATATCAAGAAGCGCTGGAAATAGAATTAAGGCGTAAGAATATTCCTTTTGTTTCTCAGCAGGAATTGGAAATACTATATGATGGTATTCCGCTTGTGAATAAATATATTGCTGACATAGTCTGTTATGAAAAGATAATCATTGAACTTAAATCTGTATCTAAAATCAATAATCAACATAGAGCGCAGTTAATGAACTACATGGCGGCCACAGGTTATAAATTAGGGCTGCTTGTCAATTTTAGTTCTTTTCCTAAATCAGAGATAATCAGGATAGTCAGATAAAAACTTGTAATAAAAAGTTCGTGTTGGTTCGTGTGGTTCGTGGTAAAATTATCCAATGATTTACTCCGAGGCAAGGATAAGCGTTATAGCCCTCTCGTTCAGTTTTTCAACACCGTTAGAGCCGAGCCTGACACGCGAAAGCGAAAGATTTTTCCTCATTTGGCCCTCCGTAGCGTCGCCCTCGACAAGGTAGATTTCCCTGCCGGAAGAGCTATTGTTTTCAGAATCAAGCTCCAGCAATTCCTGATCGAAAAAATAAAAGAAAGCGTATTTGCCCTGCCTGAAATTGCTTCCGTTGGTTTGTTCATAAGAGCCGTTTGAAAGAAAATGTATTTTACCCATTGGGCTTTCGTACCATGCGTCTATATGGGCGTTTATTGGCGGGGAAGCTTTACGGTTTTCTGGCGGAGGAGCTTTTAAGTAAGAGCCGTCCCAGGTGTTGTTTACGCCGATTTTCAGGCGCACGTCTTCCTGGACGCGTATGCGTATGTTCTCAAGGGATTCTAGCTCAATGTCGATTGTACGCTTTAAGGTAGTAACGGATATGTTCTGGCTTGCGACATAAAGACCGTAGCGGGTGGCTATTGAATTTGTCCAGTTAAAAACCTGTAAAATATCATCGCCGTAAAAAATAATTTCCTGCGACGATGGGCTGAAGTAGATATACTGATTTTTATCTACCTTTCCCTGGGGAGTTATGAAGTACCACAGGCCGGTTATAAATTCCTCAAAAGCCCGCCGACTGCCAAGAATTTCCCTTACACGGCGCTGTTCCGCCTGGCTGCCGGGGATGCGGACTGACCTTGTCTGTTCGTAAACGCCGGAGCTTCCGTTATAGGTATATGTAACTTCAACCTGGTCCAGAATATTGGAAGATCCATAATCCCTTCCAAACGCGGAAATGGTAAAACTGGCACCCGTGCCTTGTCCACTCTGATATACAGCGCTTCGCTCGGTTTCTTTTACGGTGATGGTTCCCTCTATGCTAAGTTCGGCGATCTTTCGAAAGAGCCCGTCCCCCGTCGCGCTCTGCGCAGGGGCCTGTCCAATTGGGGTCTTTCTGAAAACGGTAAGCGTATGCTGATCCCGGGCGTTCATGCCGCCAATCAGTACGCAGAGGCTTTTATCCCCGATTAGGTCCTGGGTGGAAAGGCTGATCGTTCCAGGGCGCGTCGCGGCGGTTTGAGCGCTCCATGTCCGCTCGTAGCTTCGGCTTGCCTCGTTATAGTCAATATATGTAACGTATATCGGGCTGTCGACTTCAAGAAGGTTTCTGTAGGCAACGAATTGCTTTTCCACAGGGCCGCCGTCAAACAAACCCGACAAAACGGTAACAAGCACCTCACCGTCCTCAAGCGGCACTTTGGAATACAGGCTGTCTTCGCGCGCAAGGTACTCGGCCAAGCTGTCAATTTCATCCGCATTGGACCTCAGGGCCCGGGGGATTACGACGCGGGCCCGCTGGTCCGTGCGGTTGTTTTTGGTATCCCAGGGAGAGGGCAAAATGATCAGGGCCGCAATCCCCCCGGCGCACAAAACGAAAATTAATACTGTTAAAATCCTTACTACCTTTCTTGTCATTTTATCGCGTTTATCTCTTTGGAAATTCTCTCTAAAGTCATGCGCAGGGTTTCATCCAGGTTCCTGGAACTTTTAAACCCTGCCGCCGATACATGGCCGCCCCCGCCCATACTCTGCGCTATTCTTGAAACATTAACCTTTCCCTTGGATCTAAGCGAACATTTTACATTGCCTTCCTTGTTTTCTTTAACCAAAACGGAAACTTGCACGTCTTTGCATTTCAGCGGCGTGTTGATAAAGCCGTCGGAATCGTCCAATGTGGCGTGGCAGCTTTCCAGAAACTCTTTTCGCAGGACCTGTACGGCCACCCTTCCCTGATCCATAATTTCCAGGCTGCCAAGGACGCTTTTTTCAAGGAGCAGTACCTCCAAATTGCTCTTTTGATAAAATTCCTTGTAAATATCATAGGGAACGGCTCCGGCCTCAAATAAAGCGCCGGCTGCCTTAAACGTTCTCAGGGTAGTTTTGCTGTAAGCGAAAAATCCCGTGTCGTAGGCAATGCCCGCAAAGGCGGCGCAGGCATTTGCGGGAGTCAGGCTGATTCCCGCTTCCATAGCCGCCTCAACTGCCAATTCGCAGGCGGAAGAGGCTGTTGGATCTATGTACCCCGGTAAAGTATTGAACTTATTGGGCTCATGGTGATCGATAACAAACACCTCCGTCGTGTAAGGAATCAGGTCGCGAAGCTCCCCGATGTTGTATTCGTCCGCCGTGTCAACAATAACCAGCGCGGCTTCCCGATCCAGGGCCTTTTCAAAATTTGCCCAGCTCTCTATTAAATTTTCCGGATCCATAAACCTGTATTTTTCCAGAATGGCGTCGGAATTAACAATGCGTACCTTTTTTCCCATGCTTTTGGCAAGCTGGGAAAAAACCAGCTCGGCTCCCAGGCCGTCAGGATCGGCGTTTTCGTGGGTGGTAATTACAAGCGAAGAGTGACGGCTGAGAAAGTCAAAGATCGCGTCTGCCATGAATTCGTAGGGTGAGCATTACCGTTGGGAGCTCATGTAGTTTAAGGCGGCCTGCCTTACTTTCGGCGCTATGTCCGGCGCGGCAACAAGAACTTGCCAGCCGGAGTACTTTTCGGAACGCGACCATCGGAGCAGGCCCTGTGAACTTCCGGTCAGGGTGCTTTCAAGGCCCTCCGCCGAAGAAGTAACAAGTACCGTGTATGACAACCTGTTTTGGTCCGTCTGTGCAACCCTGGGCGCAAGATCCAGAAGGGCGCCCGGAAAATCCGCAGTTTTTCCGTTCGTAGCCAGGTTCTGCAGCAAATCCGCGATTTCCTGCTTGCCGCCGGATGCGGAAATTTCCCCGTTATAAATAATCTGCGCCCTGTCCCCGGCTGACCAGATTGTAACCCTGTCCCCTTCAACCAGAAGGCGATCCACAATTTTGGAGGAAACCCAGGTCAGGGCATCGTTTTTAACGCCGTTAATGGACTCGGAACAGTCGATAACCAGGTACAAATCCAGGGGGATGCTCCGCCTCTCATCCGCCGATAAAAAGGAGGTAAACATTACCAAAACAATCAGAATTATTAAACCCCGCTTAATTCCACGTTGCATACTTTAATTCTATCATAGATTTCCATATTTTAAAACAAGATTTATATAGAAAATAATTAAAAAGCCTTTACTTTTTTGCCAAAAATGGCTACAATAACTATGTGTTAGCATATTCTCGCACTAGAAATAAATTTTTATAAGGAGTTTGCATTATGGCTGCTATTGATCTGCCCAAGAGTCCAAATGTATTCCATCCGGAAAAACCGAGTGCCGTAGGCTCGCGGAATTCACTGGCTCAGGAATACCGGGATCAGCAATCAGAAGTAAATCAGCTTCTGGAAGAGGAAACCAATAAGGTTATCCATCATTTAACCGCAAGACTGCCAAAAGACGTTCTTGAACGCCTTGATGTTATGGGCGGCCTTAAGGAGAAGCTGTACAATTACTTCAACCAGAATTTCCAGAACATGTTCAACCGTTACATGGTAACCAGCGAAGATGAAATGGTAAAAAAGGTTCGGAATTTCATTGATAAGGAAGAAACCAAAGTCCTTTCACGGTATACGCCAAAAGAGATTGCCGACCTTTTGGATGCCGTTGGCGGCGCCGACAAGTTCAACACCGGTGAAATTGAAAAATCCATTGTAAACATGTACGGCCACCTTCAGGGCCACGTACAGCGCGGCGTAAACGAGCTGGAAACCCACACAAACAGCATTTTAAGGCAAAAGACCGATACCGGCGCTTTCGTCCGCGGTGAAAACGCCTATTCAATTGTTAAATGCGCCTTCAAAGACAATTTGCTAAAGCCCAAGACAGTTACGGATGTAAAGCTTTCGGTAAACATCCTGGATTCAGAACTTATCAGCCCCATTTTCCACTATCAGGTAGCTGTGGAATACCTCATAAAAGACCTGCTCAGCAACCACCTTATTTCCACGATTGACCATGCCATTGAGAAGGTTAAGGAAGACAGGATAGATCAAGGGCTGGAAGAGCTTACAGACAGCGAAATAATCTTCAATAAAATCGGACAGGTTCAGAACTTTACCGATGACGATGTTGAAAACCCGAAGTCCAAGCGCTATACCAACGTTTCCAAGATGATTTTGGAGAAGATCGCCAATCTCCGTGCGGAAATCGATCCCGAGACCTTTGATCAGATGAATATGAGGGAAAATATCAAGAAGATCGTCGATATTGAAAACATCAGAAACAGGGGCTTCAATACCGCCATTAACTCAATCACGTCAATTCTTGACACTTCAAAGATGGGCTATCAGTACATCGAAAACCTCAAGAATGCCAGGGAAGTTTACATCCGGGAATATGAAGACACCGATTTGGCGAACCTGCCCGACGAAAGGTATCAGATTAAGCTCAGGTATTTTGACAATGCCCAGCTTGTTGAAGATCGCAAGGCCTACGATGTCCAGTTAAAGAGCATCGAGACCGAGATTCAGCATCTTTGGGATACCCTTGACGTAATTTACGAAGACGGCAAGTCCGGCTTTAAAGTCACCGATTTTAACGATTTGGCGAAGAAGAAGAAGCCGAGCATCAAGAAGAGGCTTAAGGACAAGACCGGCGAGCCGATGTACGAAGACATCGCCAAGGTTTGGGACGAAATTTCTTTCGTCGGCGTGGGCGAAACGGAAGTTGAACGCTCCAACAGAACGTACCTCTTCGAGAAGGACAGGATAAGGAACCGCATAATCCTGATGCGGAACAAGATGAAGCAGATGTACGATTACCTTTATC
>Ga0268262_10005494_pt1 | contig 12553 bp, 13 predicted proteins | sample TergutNc150P3_FD_190354 | JGI IMG/M metagenome (GOLD analysis project Ga0268262, IMG submission 190354) | Nasutitermes corniger P3 segment gut microbial community from laboratory colony in Florida, USA - Nc150 P3 (SPAdes) (version 2) | ecosystem: Host-associated > Arthropoda: Insects >... | reverse complement strand
GTTACAGTTAAATTAGTGGTCATTTGTTTCTCCTTAATAATAATTTGTTTTTTGGTGAAAACTATTATATCATTCGGAGGCAATGACCGCTATTTTTTTTCTGTTAGGTAATTACTCTATCTACACAGTTCGTGTGGTTCGTGGTTAAAAATTCTTAAAAAAAGGAGTACCAATTGCATGATTTCAAACCCCTTCAAAAAATCCTCACCTCGCTACAACGCCGCCGTTATCTTATTTATCTTCTCCTATCTTTCCTCGCCGACTCTCTACTCACAGGATTTCTACCATAGCGATTCCGGTAACAAATGAAATTACCAAATCAAAGGGACATCATATTGGGCAATATTTTTATCGGCGCTGATTAGTGACATCTGTTCGTCAATGGCGGTTGCGATAAGCAGACGGTCAAAGGGGTCGCGGTGAATCAAAGGCAACGACTCATTTACATATAATCCTTTAAATCTTCGAGGGGTGCGTCAAAATCCTCAGCCATGCGATACTTCCCTTTTGCACAACCGAATCCACCTCTTTCTCCGCTTTTCGGCGTTGCTTTTGGAGTAAAGGTAAGAATAACCGGTCCCGCCGGTATTTCACTGGGTACATCAACAATAAGCCTGTGACTGACGGGCACTTCTACAGTTTGCGTAACACTCATGGCTTAAATATAGCATGAAAAGCAGAAATAAACAAGATAATTTACCTTATTTATCTCCGGTTCGCTCTTGTTTCGTGGTAAAAATTTATCTATACATAAAACATTTATACCACTCTGTTGTATGTCCATGTACGCCGACGATTCGTTTAATTTTTTTATGCGTACCATAATCCAAAACGCTATAGTAATTAACAATTAAAGTATGTTCACCTGCAGGTATTTTTGCCGTTGCTTTTAGCGCTCTTGGATCTAAAGATAAATTGCTAAAACTAGTTTTCCAGTTGACTTTTTTATCATCAAATTTAACGACTGTTAATTCGTTTGGTATTTTTATTATAGATAAATTTTCCTCAGGTATAGATTTGTCAAAAACAAAAACACTTGCGCATCCTGTCAAAAATAACTCGATAAAAAGAACAAGTACAAAACCTGTAAAAAAAGATCGTTTTCTCATAAATTTCCCCCGTTGACATAACTTTTAAGGAATTTTAAAATACCCTTATTGTACGAAAGATAATACAAAACAAGATTATTAGCAAGGAAAAACGATAAAAAGCGCAAATTAGCAATATTTGCTTACTTGCATAAAGTTTTCGTTTTCGGTAAACTGATTCATATATCTATTCGGAGAAGAAGAACATGGGTGTTTTGACAGTAGTTTTATTGGTTTTTTTTGTTATTAACGCGGTTTTACTTGTATTACTGGTCTTGCTTCAGACTGAGGAAGGGGACGGGCTTGGCGGCATCTTTGCCGGCGGTTCAAATACGGCTTTTGGTTCCCGTTCGGGTAATTTCCTTACCCGCGCTACCACTGTTTTAGGGGCTTTGTTCCTCGTCATAAGTTTAGGGTTGGCGTTACTCAGCCGTACTCCCGCCGGAACAGGCATAGAGGAAGAAGTAAAGAAGATTATTACTCAGGAAGAAGGAACCAGTTGGCTGGATGAAGCGATAAATCCGTCTCAATTAAATGAATCTTCTAACGAACCCTCAAATGAACCTTAAAGATTTTTTATTACCGGAATTTATCAAGGTAAATTTAAAAGCGGAAGATAAAGACGAGGCTTTTAAGGAACTGACAGCCCATTATTGTAAAACGGTTAATTTGACTTCATACAATAAAATTCTTGATGCGATAGTAAAACGCGAAGAAAAAATGTCTACGGGAATTCATAAGGGGATTGCGGTTCCTCATTGTCAGACTGACGCGGTAAAAAAACTTTGCGGCGCGCTTGGTATTTCTAAAAAAGGCGTGCAGTACGATTCTTTGGACGGAGAGCCTGTACATCTTCTTTTTATGTTTATTTTTCCCGTTAATGATACGCAAGAACATCTTTTACTGTTAAAACATCTTGCCCAGCTTATAGAACTTCCCAAATTCCAAACAGAACTTCAATCTCAAAAAGATCCGCAGAGCGCGTTTAACGTTCTTTGCAAGTTTGAAGATATGCTCTCCGGCAAATAACTTCCGCCCAGCGGAGCCGTTATCGTATATTCTAAGAACTCAAGTTTCCACGCATGAAGAAAAAAGCCGCTTTCCTTGCCGAACTTTTTCCCGCCGTATTTTTTATCGCCTGCCAGCGGATACCCGTGAAATGCCGCTTGCGCGCGTATTTGATGCGTCCTTCCTGTGGCAATTTCCGCTTTGATTAACGTATAATTGCCGTCCGCCGCAAGAGGCGTCGCTTTAGTAACAGCATTTTTACCGCCGCTGGTATTAGACTGCGAGACAAAAGTTTTTTTTAATTCTTTGTCGCGGATAAGATCGTCCTGCCATGTTTCTTCGCTCTTTAGAATCCCTTCTACAATAGCAAGGTAAGTTTTACGCACTTTTTGTTCCCGCATGAGAGATGTAAAAAGACGTGCTCCTTCTATGCTTGCGGAAAAAACAACAATGCCGCTTGACGGTTTGTCCAGTCTGTGCAGGGGACCGGGCTTAAACGACAGCGACGGAGGCAGTTTTTCAACGAGGTAAGATAGAACCATATCGTCCAGACTGTTAGGTCCGTGAACGGCAAGACCAGCCGGTTTGTTAACCGCTATAAGTCCGGGTCCTTGCCATAGAATTTCGGGGACGGGAAATTGAGGGGTTGAAGGCTTGCGTGTTTGCGTGTTTTCCAAAGAAGATATTGAAATCTTTACGCCGCTGTCAATGCGGTCTTGCGCCTTTCCCGGTTTCCCGTTTACCAACACTTTTTTCTGGCGCAGGAGACGATGAATTAACGGCAGGGGATAGTCGGCAAGCGCCTTGCGTAGGATTCTGTCCAGTCTGCGCCCATTGTCGTTTTCTCCCGTAACAAGTTCCATATATTCATTTATACCGTATTTTTATCATTATTTCACATGAAATAACGAAAGATTTCATCCTATTGACAAAATTCGCTTATTATTGGATCATATTAAAATGACAGCGGCAGAACACATAAAGGCTTTATTAACGAATAAAATATTTTTATCAACTGTTTCTAGTTTGTGCATAGCTCAGGTTTTAAAGCTGGTTTTTTATTTATTTATCAGTAAAAGCAGAAAAAAATTGGAGATGATAGAGACTATAATTTGGCGTACTGGCGGAATGCCCTCCAGTCATTCTGCGGCTGTATGCGCTCTTGCCACATCCGCCGGAATTTACGAAGGTATAGAGTCTAACTTTTTTGTTTTTTGTCTTGTTTTTGCCATGGTAGTTCTTCGCGATTCCATGGGAGTCAGAAGAACCGCCGGTTTACAGGCAAAAGCGTTAAACAACCTCGGAAAACAATCGGCAAAATTTACAGGTTTGGAATTTCGTTCTGTAAAGGAAATTCACGGGCATACTCCGCTGGAAGTATTGGTAGGCTCCTGTCTGGGCATCGCGATTACATTTTGTTTTTGGCTGTTTTAGGCTTATGATATGTCTTTTTTCCGCTCCGTTTTACTTGCAAGTTTTATTTCACTGTTAGCGGCTTTATGTCTTCTTTTTTTAGGCTCGGCTATGGGTTACGAAGAATTCCGTAGCGGGTACGCCGTATTAACCACAGATGATTCAACCGATGACAAAGATATTCGTTCTCATTTGGAAGCGGGAGAACTGTTTTTCGGCGGTTCTCCCATTTCGGAATCTTCGCAATGGGTTTTACTCGATGAATTTGATTCTGTAAAAAAAGTGCCGTTGGATCAATATTCGTCAAGGATTTTTCCGTTTGATCCTCGCAACGACGGTTATGCCGATAAACTAAGAGAAGTATTTGTAAAAAACGGCAAACGTTTTGTTTATGTGCCGCTTTTTCCGGGCAGTTGGAAAACAAAATTTTTGCATAAAAAATTTAATGAGTTAATGGGAGATATTCCTTATTCGGTTGAATTTTACGGGATTGGGCGTCCCTTGCTTCTTTTCTTCGGCGTTTACGCGGCGGCATCGGTCATTCTTCTTTGTTTGTGTTACAAGAAAAGAAAAATCCACCGCAGTATTGTAAATATTATCCCGATGGTTCCGGTGCTTTCTTCGCTTGGCTTTTTCGGCTCCGCGGGAATCGGCAGCGCCGCTTTGCTTTTCGGGCTTTTTATTTTGTTAAAAGAACCGCTTAATGAGCTTGTCAATCCTCCGCCGTCAATGGAAAAAGGGGATAAACTTGCGTCGATTTACAGAGAAATAATCGTCCCTTATAAATTTTACTGGCTCTTTCTTCCGTTATTTGCCGCAGCTTTTTCGGTCTTAATTATTTTTTCTCCGTTAAAATTAATTTTTTTAATCGCCGTAACGGCTGTTTCCTTCGCCGTTTTTTTCTTTTCATTAAAAATAGTTTCGTTTGCGGGCGTAGAACACAGAAGATTTAATCCGTTGCTGATAAAAAGAAAACGCTTCCCGGAATTTGTGTTCCCAATGTATATTTTACCCTTTGTCGCCGGCGCTTTTATTATCATGTTTTTTCTCCCATATATGTCGGGAAATTATAACCCGGGCAGAAAATTCGATATTAAACTAAACGAGCAGGATTATTACGAACATCTGACGTATCAAGCGTCGTTTTCAACGCGTCAATTAAGCACGTCTTCCGCCGCTTTTCCTGTCTTTTTTTACGATACGGACGGACTTGTTTCCATGAATAAAACTAGTATAAGCCAATCTATTAAAATGAGCGATTATCCCGGTTTTCCCTTAAAACATTTAATGGATTTTTTTGATAATGTTAATAACAGTAATCTTGTAAAATCAGGCAAAAATACGGGAGGAATCAGGGAAAATTTATCTTTACTGGTATTATTGTTGTTTTTGTTTCCAAGCCTGCTTTTCAGAAAAGACGGCGATAACCCCCGGGGCGGAGCTTTTGACGGGATAAAAACATATTTTGGAAAATTAAGGCTAACGGGTATTAACCGGAATAAAAAATTGTTGTATAATGATAAGAGCCTTTTACGCAGTCGTAAGGACGCATAAACTATGAAGATATATTCGTTTCCAAGGGGAGGGTTCCTCTATGAAGATCCCACTTCCCCGATAAAATCATCAGCCGCGAATGCTTTTCTGCCGGCGCTTTCCGTTATCTCGCTTGGTAATAAGGCAAAGCCTGTTTATCCTGTTGTGAGTATCGGGGAAACTGTCCGCGAAGGTATGCTGATTGGCAGAGCGTCCGGCGCGGGCACGGCAAATGTGCACGCCACTGTTCCCGGCAAAGTTATTAAAAAAGTTTCGTGGAAGGACAAAAACAATATAAATAATGACGCCCTTGTAATTAAAATGGAAGGCGCGTTTGAAAAATTGGGCAGAAAAGAAGATGTTTTAATATGGCATAGTTTAAATTGTTATGATTTACAAAAAATAATTTCCGATTACGGAATTGTCGAGATGGAAAATGACGAGAAACCGCTTGCCGATATAATTTCCGCCGCAAGAAAACTAGACAAAATAACGCTGGTTATCCGTTGTGTTTTTGACGACCCTTGGCTTGCCGCCGATTACGCTCTTTGTCAGGACAGACTGAACGCCGTAATAGAGGGCGCGGCTATTGTGGCAAAAGCGTGTCTTAAAGTAACGCAGCTTGTTTTTGCCGTTTCACATCATGAACAGGAACTCGGAGAAAAACTTTTATCCGCCGCTGGAAACTTAAAAATTCCGTCGTCGCTTGTTTTGACAGGTTCCCGTTATCCGCAAAGGAACAATAGGGAGCTTAAACTCGCGCTTCGCACTTACGAAAAAAAAGAAAACGTCGATTTAGGATCGCTTTTAATACTTGGTCCGGCCGTTCTTGCCGCGGCTTTTGACGCGATAGTGCATAAAAAACCCATTCTGGATCGATATGTCGCCGTAGGCGGTTCGGCTGTCTACAAGCCGCAGATAATGAAAATCAGAATCGGAACAAGAATCGGCGATGTTATTGAACAATGCGGCGGTTTTATTGAAACGCCTGAAAGAATTTTAACAGGCTCGCCGCTTTCCGGCAAAGAAGTAATGTACCTTGACGAACCTGTGGGCAAGTCGTGTTACGCTATTGTCGCAATGTCAAAATCGCAAGCTTCGGTTCATTCCCAGTTGAGTTGTATCAACTGCGGCGAGTGCAGAGTAGTCTGTCCCATGGGGCTTGATCCTCAAAATATATACAAGCGCATTAGATTGCGCGAGCTTGAAAGTCCCGATCATACGGGATGTCACGGATGCGGATGCTGCGAGGTAGTCTGTCCCTCCTCTTTGCCGTTATTGGAAACTATTATGGAAAATAATCAGGAGGACGCAAGTGCCTGATAAAAAAATAATTTTTTTAAATAAACCGCAGATAAATATTTCCTGTCCAAGCGCTCTTAGAATGTGGCTTGTCTGCGCTTGCGCGTTCCTTTGCGTTGTTCAATCAGCCTTCAGCGACGAAGGGAAATCCCTGATTGTCGCTCTTACGGCGTTTTTCTCCGCGTTGATAATTGAATTAATATTTACTTGTAAAAAATACGGAGCCGCTAAAATAAAAGACGGAAGCGCCGCGGCTACGGCGATGATTCTTTCCATACTTTTACCGAATCAAATACATCCTGTTCTTGTTTTTTTAGGCGTTGCTTTCGCGATTATCGTGGTAAAGTACAGTTTTGGCGGACTTGGTTCAAATTGGCTTAACCCCGCTCTTGGCGGCTGGTTGTTTATCCGGTTTTCATGGGCATTGGCTTTTAAAGACGCGTTCGGCGGCTCAACGCCTTCGGTTTCGGAAATGGTAACAACAGCCGATATAAGCGCGCTGGATAGTCCTGTTACGGAATTTTTTAATAACTCGATATTTTCCGTCGCCGGCGTACAGCTTCCGTCGGGATATATCAATCTTCTTTTTAATAATGACGCCGGTTTAATTACAGACAGAGGTTTATTTTTTCTTTTAATAGGAACCGTAATTATTACCGCGGTAGGAATTAACCGCGGCTGGGTTCCGTTGGTTTTTCTTGCGGTTTACGGTTTCCTTGTCCGTTTTGCCGGCGATTTATCTGGAATGTATTGGAACGGAGATATGTTATACGGCATATTTTCAGGGGGCGCTATTGCGGCGGCGTTTATTCTTGCGGCGGAACCGGCAAGCAGCGCAAAATTAAAACCGGGAATAATATTTACGGTTATTTTAGGAGCGTTTCTTTCATGGTTTTTCAGATACAAGTGCATGGAATATTACGGGTGCTTTATCGCCCTTGCTTTGACAAATTGCATAACGCCCATTATCAGGCTTTTAGAAGATAAAATTATTTTGTTCCGTATTAATCGCGGCAGTGTCCGGGAGAATTCCTTATGAAAGACAAATTAATTTTACTTGGCTGGATTGCGGGACTGCTTTTGTTTGTCAGCCTTATTTGGATTCTTGTTCAGCCGTCGCTTGCGTTTAATCTTATGCGTACCGTAAACAGCGTGTTTGTTAGCGATAATGATTCGCGAAGGGTATCTGTTTATTTGCAGACAAAGCCCGGAAAAGCGGAAATCTTCGGATATTGGTATACAATGTATAATTCCGCAAATAAGTTTTTTGTATTTACGCCTTTTCAGGACGGAATACTTGTTCCGCTCGGCGCGGTAGTTTCACCTGACGGCGAAGTGAGTGAAATACTGCCGTTAAGCGCTCATGCCGCGCAAATATTTGACGCAATGCCCAAAAGCGTCTTGCAAATGTACGTTGACAGAATAGAAGACGCGGCGTATATAAATTTTGACACACAGAGGGCGGGTGCAAGATGAATAATTTAAGACAGCAGCATTCATTTTGGGGTTCGCTTTCTCCGCTTGGAGGATTAACAGGCGCGGGTCTTTTGATTATGGCTTGCGGACGCCTTTCGTGGGCGATTACCGTTGCCGGTTCTTTGTTTTGGGTGTATGGTCTTACCTCGTTTGCGTTCGCTTCTTTATCATTGGATAAAGTAAAAAAAGTATTGCCTGAAAAAGGTTTGGTTACGCTTTTTACATGTTTGGCTGTATTTTTCGGCAGTATTTATATTTTACTGTTTTGGCTGTTATGCCCATTCGCGACTTTGGAAGTTTTTTTGCTTCTTCTGCTTGTTCCCTTATTCTGCGCGAATTCCGGCGTTGTTCAACAAATGCATTCTACCGCCGAACACAAATATTCCGATGTTTTTGATAACGTGTCGGACGCAATTTCTCAAGCGGCTTCTTTGGCGAGCTTGATAATAGCGTTTTCCATAATAAGAGAACCGTTGTCTTATTGTATGCTGTCATTCCCGGGGACTTACCAGGGAATGGTAACAATTATGTATTTTAAATCCGGCGCATTTTTCCCGATAGGCATATTTGCGGCTTCCGCGGGATCGCTTCTGCTACTGGGTTATTTAATCTGCTTCTACCAATATTGGAAAGGAAAAATGGGTAATGGATAATATTAAATTTTTATTGTTATTTATTTATTCAGGATTCACAATAAACATTGTATTACACTGCGGTCTTGGAATAAAAGGAATAGTTAATTCAAGATCGATTTTAAACGTACCGTCGTTTATTAAATTGGGTATTATTTTTTCATCGATAATTCTTGTATGGTTGTTTTTTTCTAAACTTGTTTTTTCCGTATTTTCCGGCATTTTTGTATATGTGCTTTTGTTTCCCGTAAGCGCAATTTTGTATAACAGTTTGGAATATTTAATTTTTACTTACATATATAAAAAAGAAGAAGAAACATTTATAAGTTTTCCGGACGGCATTATAGCCGTTTCCGTATTTATTTGCGTTAATATTGTAAATAATATATTTGAAGCCTTAATGCTTTCTTTTGGTTTTACTTTCGGAATTTTTATTGTTAATCTTATTGTCGGGGAAATCCGCGGAAGAGCGGAATTGGAAGCGGTTCCGGTTCCTCTAAGAGGAAAACCTTTAGTTCTTATCGCTATGGGATTGTTGTCCCTTGTTTTCACCGCCGCGTCATTATTATTTTTCAGGATGATTAGCGTAGGGTGAAAGAAAAAAATAAAATCTATCTTATTATTGGTTCTCATGCCCATGTTCCGTCCGGAGCGCCGGAAAGTGAGTTTGAATTTGTTTATGAAAATAAAATCCGCCCATTTGTTACAAATTTATACCGTTATTCGAACATTCAGGCGGTTTTGCATTACTCGGGCGTACTGCTTTACTGGGTAGAACGCACGCACCCAGAATTTTTTATGATAATCGAGGATATGATAAATCGAAAACAAACCGAACTGCTTGGCGGCGGCTTTTACGAGCCGAGTTTTCCGCTGATACCCTTGCAGGACAGGATTGGACAAGTTGAGTTAATGACGACATATATCCGCAAACATTTCGGAAAACGTCCGCTTGGCTGCTGGCTTCCGCAAATGGCGTGGGAACAGCATCTTGCGGCGGCGCTTTCCTCAAGCGAAATAGATTATACTTTTCTTTCACAGGAACAATTCGCGCAGGCGGGTATAAAAGGCTCCGGTCTTTTTTCTCCCTGTATCAGCGAGGATCAAGGCAAGCTTTTGACTATTTTTCCGGTTTCATCAACGGTGGAAAAAGATTTGGCGGAAAAAAGTTTTTCTTTGGTTTTTGTTGAGTTAAAAAATAAGTTTGAGGAAATATGCGGAAAGTGCGAATCAGAAAAAATAATCAGCGTCTTCCCGGAGAAAATTTTATCGTCTGCGGAAGAAGCGCCTGATACGGCATGGAATCGTTTTTTTGAGGAAATATCCCTTTCCGAAGATATTGTTGAAACTACATTGCCTTCCAAATTTTTAAGAGGTCATAAAACATATAAAAAGGGAAGTTTTCCCAATTCATCCGCCGTAGAAAATAATTTTTCGCCGCGAAAATTTATAATTGAACATGAGGAAGCAGGCGGTATTTATTCAAAAATGATATTTACCAATGTTTTGATAAATCAGCTAAAAGGAGACAAGTCCCGCAAGTTAAGCGCGAGAGAAGAGCTTTGGCAGGCTCAGGACTCGAACCTTTTTTCTCCCGGTAACGGGTATCTTAGGAACGAGCTTCGCAAATCGGCGTACAGTTCTCTTTTACGCGCGGAAATGATGACTCGCGAGGCGGGAAAATTTATTCCGTCGTTAATTCAGTATGATTTTGATTTTGACGGCGTAAAAGAATTTATTTTTCAGGACTCGGTTATTAACTGTTACATTCAGCCGAAAGGAGCGGGAATATTCGAGCTTGATTATCTGCCCAAGGAATGGAATTACCTTGACTGCGGTGCGGGCGATTTCGGCAGACGAACGGCGTTCGCCGATATTCTGGTTCCTCTGGATATAAACGTAGATAAACATGAAGACGCTATTACGGAAGATTCAAGACTTTGTTTTAATGAGGAATATGAATCTATAGAGCAGGATAAAAAAGGGAAGATATGTTTTAAACTTCCCGCGTCCGGCGATATGCCGTTTGGAGAGATAGAAATAAATAAATGTTTTTTACTGAAAAAGGATGTTCTTACAGTTTCATATAATTTAAAAAATACGGGGAAACAGCCGATATCGTTTAAATTTATCCCCATAATTTGTTTTTCGTTCGCGAATATCACGGACGAGTACGTTCGTTTTTATAAAATCGACGCTAACGGAAAAGATATTCATTTAGGCAGGGAATTTGATACCGATAACTTTAAAATACTCGATGTAAAAAACGAAGTGCAGATATTAATTTCGTCCGCAAAGACATTTTCGGGAAACCTTGCCCCTGTTTACAGCAATGACTATTATCAGGCGGCAAGAATAATGCCGATATTTTCAGCTTCTCTTAAAGAAGGCGCTTCATGGCTGAACGAGTTCACCATAAAATTTTCCCATTAAGTTATTGAATTACCCTCATTTTTTAGCTATCATAAACCTATATGAAAAGAAGATTGATTACATCGGCATTGCCCTATGTTAATAACGAACCTCATCTTGGCAACCTTATTCAAGTGCTTTCCGCCGACGCCTTCGCCCGTTTTTGCAGACTTCGCGGTTATGAAACCCTGTACGTCTGCGGCACCGACGAGTACGGAACCGCTACCGAAAACAAGGCGGCGGAAGAAGGCATAAGTCCTAAAGAACTGTGCGACCGCTATCACGCAATTCACAGCGACATTTACAAATGGTTTAATATCGCCTTTGACAAATTCGGGCGCACATCGACTCCTATCCAGACGGAAGTAACGCAGGAAATATTTTTAAAATTGGATAAAGCCGGGTTTATCTGCGAAAGAACGATAGAACAATTTTACTGCTCAAAGTGCCAAAGGTTTCTTGCGGACAGGTATATTCGAGGTGTCTGCCCCGTTTGCGGCGGCGCTGAAGCGAGGGGAGACCAATGCGAGGCTTGCGGTAAATTATTAGACCCTACCGATTTGAAAGAGCCCAAATGTTCCGCCTGCGGCAGTTCTCCCACATTGCAAAAAACAAATCATCTTTATATTAATCTTCCCGGAATAAAAGACAAACTTGAGGACTGGATAAAAAAAGCGTCTATAGACGGATTTTGGGCGCATAACGCCATACAGATGACTCAGGCGTGGATGAGGGACGGACTCAAAGAAAGGGCGATAACAAGAGACTTGAAATGGGGAATTCCCGTTCCGAAACCCGGTTACGAAAACAAAGTTTTTTATGTATGGTTTGACGCCCCGATCGGCTATATTTCCATAACCGGAACGTTAGGTGAAGAAAAAGGAAATTGGCGTGATTTTGTAAATTACTGGTGGAAAAGCCCGAATGATGTTGAGCTTTTTCAGTTTATCGGCAAGGACAATATTCCGTTTCATACGGTAATTTTCCCGTCCAGTCTTTTGGGAAGCGGAGAAAAATGGACAATGTTACACCACATGTCAAGCACAGAGTACCTTAACTATGAGAACGGAAAATTTTCCAAATCAAGAGGAATAGGCGTCTTTGGAACGGACGCAAAAGAGACGGGAATACCAGCCGACGTATGGCGTTTTTATGTCTATTACAACAGACCGGAAAAATCCGACGCCATGTTTACATGGAGCGACTTTCAGGAGAAAGTAAACGGCGAGCTTATCGGCAACATGGGCAATTTGGTAAACCGCACGCTCTCCTTTGTTGCACGCTACTATGACGGCGTAATTCCCGAAGGAAAGAGCGACGGCGCTTTTTGGGCGGAAGTTGTAAAACTGGAAAAATCAATCACGGAAAAACTCGACAGAGCCGAATTAAGAGACGCTTTCAGAGAAATTTTTGAATTGTCCTCGTTTGCGAATAAATATTTTCAAGACAATGAACCGTGGCGTTTACGCAACGACGATCCCGAAAAAGCGAAAGCCGTTATACGAGACCTTACCTACATTGTCCGTGATTTCTCGGTATTAATAGAGCCTTATATGCCGCAAGCGGCGGCGAAAATCGCTTCGTTCTTCGGTCTTAAACACAGGGAAAATCTTGATTGGAAAGACATCGGCAAAGCGGAAGGCATCGGCAATGTAAAAATAACAAGCGAAGTTTTGTTTGCGAAACTTG
>Ga0268262_10005493_pt1 | contig 12556 bp, 12 predicted proteins | sample TergutNc150P3_FD_190354 | JGI IMG/M metagenome (GOLD analysis project Ga0268262, IMG submission 190354) | Nasutitermes corniger P3 segment gut microbial community from laboratory colony in Florida, USA - Nc150 P3 (SPAdes) (version 2) | ecosystem: Host-associated > Arthropoda: Insects >... | reverse complement strand
ATCTTTATTTTTTTCGATTTCCATATAATCAAAATTCTGAATTCGGGCTTGTGCCTTTTTTGGCAAAATGAACAATTATAGCTCATGAATGTACCGCTGAAAATATTGTCAAGGTATTCCGGTTTTAAATCCAGATCAATTTCTTCTTCAATGTCAATTGAGAATTTATTACCGCATGGGCAGGCAATTTCCTGTTTCATCGCATAACCCCCTGTTTTCTTACGGCAAGTTGAAAATTTTTGTGCCTGTTTACTGCCTGGTAAAAAACAATATATCTCCGAATATCGCGAAAACCATTAAACCAAAAATAATTACCATGCCGCAAGCCTGAAAAACCGATATGGCTTTTGGATGAGCCGGTTTTCTTCTTATTAATTCCACAAGGAAAAGAATAATCATTCCGCCGTCAAGAATGGGCAAGGGCAGGAGGTTCATTACACAGAGGGCTATGGAAATAAGCGCAAGAAAATCCGTAATAGAGCGAACGCTTGTTCCGAACCCCTGCTCAAAGCTCTGCGTTGCCATTTCTCCAATCATGTAAGTTATACGCACAGGCCCGGAAACCGCCTTTGTAAGATCGATACCCTTAAAAAGAAGCCTAAGGCTTGTTATTGAAACAGTCAGTGTTTTCCAGCTTTCTTTTACTCCTTTTGCGATCGCTGACGGTAAAGAAAGATTTGGAGTGCGGTAACTGATGCTGTTCCATGTAATTCCGATTTCGTTTTTTATTTCATCATTGCTGAATTGCACTTCTCCGACAGCGCCGGCTCTATCATAATCAAGAACAAGTCTGTCAGGATTTTGCTCTACGATTTTCATCAGATCCATGGAGTTGCGTAATTTCTGACCGTTAGCGCTTGTTATGCGATCTCCGGGCATTAACCCTGCCATCTGCGCCGGGCTGCCGTCTTTTATGTTTTTTATTACAGTGTCTACCCAGAAGTAGACGCCGATTTTTCCCGCGCCTGTAGATTTATCAAGGGACGGAGTAACATTTAATTTTAGTATTTCTCCGTTCCGTTCAACCAGTACAGGGAGGTCCTTGTCGGGGTTTAACGCAATGTTTTCCTGTACTTCATGATAATAGGAAATTGGTTTACCCGCGATCTCTATTATGCGATCTCCGGTTTTAAGCCCCGCGGAATCAGCCGGATAGGTTTCACCGGGAATTATTTCCGAAGCAAGAATAATTTTATTTGAAAGAGTATTTATTTCAAATCCAAAACCCCAAAGAAGAGAGAGCAGAATGACCGCGAAAACCAGGTTAAAAAACGGACCGCCGAAATGAACAAAAATTCTGGCGGCGGGACCGGCTGCAAGGTATGAGCCGTCTTCCGGTTTTTTGCCGTTACGCATATTTTCCCACAATTCACCGTAATCGGTTTCTCCCTTCATTTTACAATATCCGCCGATTGGGAACATTCCAAGCCGGTATTCAACAGAACCTATTTTCTTTTTTAAAATCGGATTTCCCCATCCGATTGAAAAAGCTTCTACATCAATTTTAGCCAGATGAGCTGCCAAAAAATGTCCCAATTCGTGAACAAAAACCACAATTCCAAGCCCGAAAAGCCCAAGAATAATTTTTATGAATATCATAGTATTATTATGCCGTTTTATTGATTGTTTTTACAGCCTCCAGCCGCGCGTCCGCGTCCGCTTTTAGTACAGTTTCTTTGTCGCTGTAATTAAACGCCCAGTCTTTTTCCAGAACAATACCTGTAATTTTTGGTATGTCAAGAAACCCGATTTTTTTGTTAATAAAAGCGGTAACGGCCTCTTCATTTGCCGCGTTATACGCGCAGGCGTAAAGGCCGCCTTTTTTCGCCGCTTTATTTGCAAGACTCAGCATAGGGAATTTTTCCGTATCAGGTTTTTCAAATTCCAGCGTGAGGGAATCAAAGTCCAATGTATCAAGGTCAAACGGCGCCGTATCCGGCCAATGAAGGGCATCATGAATTGGGTGGCGCATATCAGGTTTTGACAGCTGGGCGTAAATTACGCCGTTACTGAGCCGTATCATGGAATGAACGACACTTTGCGGATGTACCGCGACCTTTATTTTTTCCGCAGGCATATTAAATAACATACATGCTTCGATAATCTCGAGCCCTTTATTTGCCATTGAAGCAGAATCAATCGTTATTTTAGGCCCCATTTTCCAGGTAGGGTGGGCGAGGGCATCCTGCGCGGTTACGTTTTCCATTTCTTTAAGACTTAGCTTTCTGAAAGGCCCGCCCGACGCCGTAAGAATAATTTCGCTTATTTTATGCTCGTTGATTTTCAACGAAGAGTGAGCTTCAATAAGCTTAAAAACAGCCGAATGTTCGGAATCTACAGGTATTATTTTTACTTTTTTTTCATCTGCGAGACGAAGAGTAAGCTGCCCCGCCATGACAATTGTTTCCTTGTTGGCAAGCGCGAGATTGGAGCCTGCCTCAATTGCAGCAAGAGAAGGTTCAAACCCTGCCGCTCCGGATATACCGTTTATGGTTATATCAGGCTGAACATTTTTAATTGCTTCAATAAGTTTTTTTTTACCGCATTCTTCTCCCGATAACACGCAGACAGCGGAAGGCCATTTGTTTTTCAATTGTTCAAGTTCGTTTTTTTGGGAATGCGCCGTTAAAAGAACCGCTTCAAAAAATTCGCTTTCCCTGCTGATTATATCCAGTGAACTTTTTCCGATAGAACCGGTCGCTCCGAGAACCGCGATACGTTTTTTCATCAGTTAAGCAGTGAAGAAAAAAGCAGTGTATAAAAAGTAAAATACCGGAGCCGCAATGCTGACAGAATCGATTGAATCAAGGATACCTCCTCGTTCAAGAAAAAAGCTGCCTGAATTTTTAAAATCACAGCTTCTTTTGATTGCCGATTCCGAGAGGTCTCCAAGCGACGCGAATATACTGGTAAAAACCCCTAGAATAATTGCTCTTACAAGCGAAACAGGATTACCCAATACGGAGAACACAGACGGAAACAGTATTGCGGTTCCGGCGGGAATTATTATTGATACTAACAGGCCGCCTGAAAAACCGGCTATACTTTTATTGGGACTTGCGGGGATTATTCCCCTGTTGTTTTTTCCAAAAAGATTTCCCGCCAGCCATGCTGTTGAATCATTAAGGAAAGCAATTGCCAAAAATAAAAAAATCGCGCCTGAATTTTCCCAGATACTCATTTTTATAAGCCAATACAGAAAAAAGGATGGATAGGCAATGACAGAAAACGCGGCGGCAATGTTATTGATTACATTTTCCATTTTTGCCTGACTTGTAAAAGCTTTTGATAACAATACCCACATTACGCCCGCCATTATTAATAACGGAACTATCCAATTTGGGAGATTAACGCATACAGTTAGTGTCGCCGCTAACGGAGCGAGAGAACCAAAAATAAAGGCTTCTGTTTTACTGACATGAAGTTGTTTTTTTTCAAACATTGCGGATAATTCAACCGCTCCGGCTGCGGAAAAAAGGGTTACAAGTATGTTAAATACAAGATGCCTGTAAAATGGGAGAAAAATAATAATAATAAAAAATACCGGAACTCCGATAAAAAATATTAATAATCTTTCTGTAAGTTTTTTCATATTTGATTCCTTTTAAGCGACATTAACAATGCCGCCAAAACGCCTGTCCCGTTTAGTGTAATTTTCAATCGCTTCTTCCAAATCTGTTTTTTCCCAGTCTGGCCAAAGCTTTTGCGATACATAAAATTCAGAATACGCTCCTTCCCAAAGCAGGAAGTTGCTTGTACGGTATTCACCGGCGCTGCGAATTATTAAATCAGGATCGGGTATGTCGGGATTATCCAAGAAAGCTGAGAAATATTTTTCCGTTAAATCAGTCAGGGAAGTTTCAGGTGAGCGGTTTGCGGCTAATTTTTTAAATGCCCGTACAATCTCGTCTCTTCCGCCGTAATTAATAGCAAGAACAACCTGCATTCCGTCAAAACTCGCAGTTTGTTTCATTGTATCTTTAATTTCTTCCTGAATATCAGCGGGTAACCCTTCCATGTCGCCTGTAAAACGGACACGGATACGATTCCTTATGCTGAAATCAAATTCGGATTTTAAGTACTGTTTAATAAGACCCATTATGAAACCAACTTCTTCCGATGTGCGTTTCCAGTTCTCCGTAGAAAAAGCGTAAAGAGTCAAATACTTGACGCCTAAATCGCTTGCGGCTTTTGTAATTCTTTTTGCGGCTTTCAATCCTTCAAGATGCCCCTGTGTCCGCATAAGTCCGCGACCGGTCGCCCAGCGCCCGTTTCCGTCCATAATGATACCTATATGCAATGGTACGTCTTGCATTACACTTCCATAATTTCTTTTTCTTTTTCTTCCAGAACCTGATTTACCTGATTGATATAGCTGTCCGTAAGTTTTTGCAGTTCCGCAACTTCCTTGGTCTCGTCATCTTCGGTAATTTTTGAATCTTTTAAAAGTTTTTTCAGTTCGTCATTGCCGTCTCTGCGGATGTTACGAATTGCCACTCTGGATTGTTCCGCGTGATTTTTCGCTACTTTTACAAGTTCTTTACGCCTTTCTTCAGTAAGCGGCGGAATGGAAATACGGATCACCTTGCCGTCGTTGGACGGGTTAAGCGATAATTCAGAAGAACGGATTGCTTTTTCAATTTCGCCGATCAGGTTTTTGTCCCACGGTTGAATAACGATAAGCCTTGCCTCGGGTATTGAAATGTTGGCTACCTGATTTAACGGTGATTTTTCTCCGTAGTAATCAACTTTTATTCTGTCGAAAAGCGAAGCTGACGCCCGCCCTGTTCTGATAGCGGCAAACCCTTCTTTAAGGCTTGCCACTGTTTTTTTCATTTTTTCTTCATGGGAGGAGACAACTTGCATACGCTACTCCGCCTGGCCTACTTTGTAATAAACATAGTTATTTACGGCAAGTTTCGCTCCGGCTTTCTTTGCGCATTCCTCAATAGCCTTAGCCACCGTCAATTTTTCGTCTTTCACATAACCTTGTTCAAGCAGGCAGATTTCGGAAAGGTATTTATTTACCTTACCCTGTAAAATTCCATCAAGTACTTTTTCCGGCTTCCCTTTAAGTTTCTCGTCTTTATCCATCTGAGATTTAAATATTTCTTCCTGTTCTTTGAGCCATTTCTGATCGATCTTGCTTCGATCAATTGCCGCCGGGTTAAAAGCCGCAATGTGCAGAGCGATAGAGAAGATAAAAGATTTTACTTCCTCGTTTTTGAATATTTCCGGTTTGTCGGTTTCGCATTTTACAACTACTCCGATATTGCCGTCTCCGTGTATGTACTGAGTAAGGTATTCATTGGAGGAAGCTTTTACAAGACAAAGCCTCTTAAGCCCCATGTTTTCCCTGATTTTTGTTGCAAGCTCCTGAACCAAACCGTTAAGCTCGTCATTGGGAGCGGACAGGTTTTTTTCAAGAACTTTACCGGCTATGACGCCGCCAATGGCGATAAAATCAGGATTCCTGGCGACAAAGTCTGTTTCAGATGAAAGCTCAACAAGAGCGGCCGCCGAACCTTCGTCGTTTATTTTTACAAATATCTTGCCTTCGTTTGTAGCCCGTCCGACACGCTTTTCAAGAGCGGCAAGTCCTTTTTCTTTTAACATTTTTTCCGCTTTGGCGAAATCGCCGCCTGTGCTTACAAGGGCGTTTTTGCATTCCATCGGTCCCGCTCCGGTTACATCCCGAAGTTTTTTTACATCCGCTGCGCTTATATCAGCCATTTTTATTCTCCTTAAGTAAGTTAAAGCAACTTCATTACTCGTAATGATTATTTGTAACGGTTACTCGTCATTGTAAACTTTATCAACATCAACCTGAATCTGGCTGTCTTCATCATCTTCTTCAAAGGCTTCTTCTTTCGCGGCTTTGTAAGCTTCTTCTGTTGTGTATTTCTCGATGTCAACTTCCTTGTCTTCTTCTTTTATGGAAATATCGGTATTTAAAAGATTTTCCATGTCTTCATCTTCGTCTCCAAGAGTTTCGATAATTTTAAGGCCGACTTCGTTATCCGCTTCCACAACAGCGTTAGCGATGATCTGCGTAAAGAGGGTTATGGCTCTTATCGCGTCATCATTGCCGGGAATTGGGAAATTGATGCCTTCGGGATTACAGTTTGTGTCAACAACAGCGACAATCGGAATGCCCATGCGCTGGGCTTCGGCGACAGCGATTGTTTCCTTGCGGGTGTCAATGATAAAAAGGATACCCGGAAGCTCCTTCATCTCCTTGATACCGCCGAGGTTTTTCTGAAGTTTCGCTCGTTCTTTTGCGAGACTTGAGATTTCTTTTTTTGTAAGATTCTCAAAAGTTCCGTCAACTTCCATTTTTTCAAGTTTTTTAAGACGGAGAAGAGATTTTTTAATTGTTGTGAAATTTGTCAGCATTCCGCCGAGCCAGCGGTTATTTACATAAAACATACCGCATCTTTCCGCTTCTTTCTGGACAGCCTGCTGAGCCTGTTTTTTTGTGCCTATAAACAGCACAGTTTTGCCGGCGGCGACAGTTTTACGCACAGCGTCGTATGCGTCTTTAATTGATTGAATTGTTTTTTGCAGGTCAATAATGTGAATGCCGTTACGTTCTGCAAAAATGTACTTCTTCATTTTCGGATCCCAGCGTTTTACCTGATGCCCGAAATGCACTCCCGATTCCAGGAGATTCTTCATCGTTACTACAGCCAAAGTTTCCTCCTAATTCGCGTTTATTTATAAACACGCCCATCCCTATGTCTCACCGTTTCGTACGCAGGTTAAAGGCCTGCGTGAACGGCGGAAATTTCGGTTTCCCGCAGTTTAGCGCCGTACGGGTAACCGTTGTCCCTCAGCATGGCATAAAACTCACGTAATGGCAAGCCCGCCACAGTACTCGGGCTCCCCTTTATTTGCGTGATAAAACAGGCCGCAAGCCCCTGTATACGATAAGCTCCCGCCGCTCCCTGCCATTCGTTTGTATCAAGATACCATTCAATTTCTTCCTGTGAGAGAACGGCGAAACTTACGGTACAGCTTACACTTTTAAAATCAATTTTTTTATCGTTACCGTTGTAAAGGGCGACCGCCGTTATTACCTTGTGCTGCTTGCCCGACAACTTGCCAAGCATCTGAGCGGCTTCTTCACGGTTGGCAGGCTTACCGAAGATTTTGCTATCCGTAGCGACAACAGTATCCGCGCCGCAAATCCATTTCGGCAGGCGGGCCTTCATTATTTCAATTACTTTTTGCACTTTTTTAACAGCCAGCTCTTCGGTGAGTTTTTGCGGGTTTGTTTGAGCGGGCAGGTTTTCGTCAATTACGGCGGGCAGGATACTGAACGGAAGCCCCATAAGCTTAAAATATTCCTGCCGCCTCGGCGACCCGGAGGCCAGAATGATTGGTTCCATTATGTAATTTTAACAGATTTATATGGGCGGGGAAAGGTGCCGAACGGGAAAAATAAGGATATTGTGATTTAATTTTTCAAACCAATTCCGGCTCAAATTTCATATAACTACATATAAGAAATTAATAATTTTTTAAAAGTAATAGGTTTATTTAATACTCTGCACCGTACATTAACACCTTTAGAAATAGTTGAGGCGTATCATATTAAAATTTAATTTATTTTTTTATCCCTATAAATTAAATCATTTCTTATTTTATATCCGTTATTTTCCCAAAACATATTTCCAGTTTTATTTTTCTTAAATGCAACTAAAAATATTTTTCTAATGCCTTCCTTTTTCAGAGCTTTTTCCGTCTTTTCCAATAATTTTGTGTAAATTATTTACAATATATTGTCAAATGCATTTTTAATCATTATTAAGCTAAATATAGTTTTTCGATTAAATTCGTGCCGCTTTTTGTTCTGAATATTTTTTCTTTTATGCTTTTTTTGAATTATATTTCCGTTCCGCTTCGTTAATACCGATATCATGGAGTATTGCTGAAATATCTATAATTTCTTGTATTTTCGTATATCCTTCCATAACCATATATCAGGTTTTTTAGGTCCATTTGCATTGGGAATTATTCCAATAATGATAAATCCGCATTTTTTATAGAATTCAAACGGATGATTTTTATAATTCTTTATATTCTTAATTTCTTCAAATATGTTTTCTCCGGTTATTTCTTTCTCCGATAAACTTGTTTTATTGGTTTCATCATCAGAACCGGCTACTATTCCGATTATTCCCTTCTCTTGAGCAATTTTTTCCAGTTCATTAATTAAAATCTTGCCATATCCTTTCCTTTGAAATTCAGGCATTATTGCCAATGGATGTAATTCCCATGTCTTTTCATACATTGGTCTTAACCCAATCCAACCTATTAACCTGTCTTCGATTTTTATTCCGACAGAAATATTTTCATCCGATATACATTCATCTACAGTCTTTAATGCTTCATTTAAATTTATATTAGGCCACATATCAGCTTCAAAGAAGGTTTCAAGCAACACTTGAGCCGCTTGTTCTTTAATGTTTTCTGATTCATTTATTTTACAGATTTTATATTCCATGTTTTCCCTTTATCATTTTTAAAAAAATTGGGAATAACCTTTTTTAATTTTAGACTTTACGAACTGCCTGATTAATCTTAACTTTTAAGACTAAACCCGGGCATAAGCTCAAGCTTGTGCCGGTTCAAACTATGCAGCCTGTCTATTTTTTCTTTTACCGCTTTGTCTTCGCAAACACCTTCGCGGATATATTTATCCAGCATGTCGTAAGTAAAGCCGAGATTTTCCTCATCGGTTAAGCCAGAAAGCCCGTCTTCTGGAACTTTTTCGATAAACTTAGCGGGTAAAAGCTCCCTGCCGACAGCTTTTACTTCAGTTACCGTCAACTGCGACAGTGGGCTGAAATCCCCGGCAGCGTCTCCGTATTTTGTCGAGTAGCCGACCCAATCTTCACTTAGATTGCAAGTGTTGGCTACACGCCCGTTCACTGTAGCGGATACGGCGTAAAGCGTTGTCATTCTGATTCTGGCCGGAATATTGATGAGAGCCTGCTTGTTAGCTGAAATTCCGCCGTCCTTTATTGACGAAAGGAGAGCGTCAACGACAGCCTTTATATTGACGGTAAAGCTCTTTATCCCAAGGTGCGATACGATTTCTTTTGAGTAACCGATATCGTGCTGCTCTCCGTTCGGCATGAGAACGCCGTATACCTTTTCCGCTCCCAGAGCTTTTACGCATAATGCCGCTGTTGTCGCGCTGTCCTTGCCGCCGCTTATTCCGACTACTGCGGAACAGTCCCTGCCGTTTACTATAAAATAGTTTCGTATCCAACTAATAAGCTCGTCCTTTGTTTTCGCCGCATCAAACATCTTTATTCTCCTTATATTTGAATCTTGAAAGGAAGAGCGGGAAGCCCTTCGCTGTTAAATAACTGTCTGTCCATTGGGTTGTTTGCCCATGCGTATAATACCTTTTGCGGGTTTTTTAATGAAGATATGTCTATTGATACTGTATCGATCCCTTCAATTTTTGCGGGAAGGCGTATTAATTGACCGTTATCCATGACGCTGACATGAGGAACGTCCGCGCTGTTTACTGCGCCGCTGCTTGCTGCGCCGCAACGTGATGTAAGCCCTTTGCCGCAGTTGTCAAAATGCAGGGAAAGTTTTTCCCGCCGCTTTTCAAAGGAACGAAGCACAGGACCGGGAGAAGTATTTTGAGTTTTGAATAACGTCTTTTCAGCCGCCGTAAAGAGGCGCTCCCCTACGTCTTTTTTATTTAAGGGGTGCAGGTCGTTCCATTCACCTAGATCGAGAGCGGCTGCCATTCCTGTAGAGGGAATGGACAGAGCTTCTTTTTGGGCTTCCCTTAAAATTGCCCATGATGATGATTCATCGTTATCGGAAGGTTTTCCGAAAATCGGAAGCTGCACAAACAAAAACGGCAATTCTTCGTTCCCGTTCTTTTTCCGCCAGTCCTTTATCATCAGCCTGAACAGGGCGGAATATTCATGCGAAGCCGGATCGTTTGATTCTCCCTGATACCAGATAACGCCTTTTAAGGGGTATTTCAGTACGGGAGCGATCATAGCGTTGTAGTTACCCATAGGCTGTCTTTGAATAAAAAAAGATTCAGGACAGCGATATGTTCTTACTCCGATACGGTATTGCCAGTTTCCGGCAAGCTCTATGCTGCCGAAGTTTGAAAAAATACGGAACGGTTTGTCTTTTGTAATTCCGCCGTCACCGTTATTGCAGATAACTCTTATTACAATGTTGTTTTTCCCTTTGTGAAGCAGTCCTGCGGGAACGGTATATTTTCGCGGCGGATAACGGTATCCGGTATTTCCGGCTTCAACGCCGTTTACATACACTGTATCGGAATCGACAATAGTCCCAAGCCACAGTTTTGCTTCATTTTTCGCTAATTCCTCGCTTACCTCAAATTCTCTGTAAAGCCAAACAGAGCCGCAGAAATCTTTAAGCTCCTCCGCTTCACAAAAATCTCCGGGCAATGATATTGTTTGCGAGTTGTTCCAATGTTTTTTTTCTGTTTTTTGCCAACCTTGAGCAAGTCCTGTGTCGTTTGAATTCAGCTCATCATACCATGCGTTTACAGTCTCTTCGCTTTTTTTACAAACAGCTTCGCGGAAAGCGGTGTTTGTATATTGTTTTCCCATTGCTATTTTTTTCGGATAACAGGCCAGTGCGTCCTCGCTCATCCACGATTCAATCGGAGTGCCGCCCCAGGCTGTGTTAACAAGACCGATGGGTACTTGGTATTTTTCGTACATTTTTTTCGCGAAAAACCACGCTGTTCCTGAAAATTCATGAAGGGTCTGCGCCGAAGCGGATGTCCAAACGCCGCCTGTAAATTCATCACGGGGGCCAGAAAAATCAGATTCTTGCGGTACTTTGAACTGGCGGATAAGCGGATATGTCTCCGGCTGCCATTCTTCGTAATAATCATCGCGCAGCCGTTCCATTTGCAGTTCCATGTTTGACTGTCCGGCGCACAGCCAAACGTCGCCAGCGTAAATATCATTTATTATAATACAGCTTTCTTCGCCCGTAATGCTCATTGAGAAGGGTCCTCCAGCCTGTACAGGGTTAAGCAATACAAGCCACTTGCCGTCTTTTTTTTGCGCGTAATAATTTTTCCCCAGAAAAGTAACGGATATCTTTTCCCGGCTCCAAACCGGAAAAGAAACGTCTCTTTGAATTATCATTCCGTTACTTAACACAGGCTTTTATTCTACCATAATTTGATATAGTATTGGAACAGAAGGAGTAAATATGGCATTTACGGTTAAATTTTCACGAGGGTTTAATTTTTCAAAATGGTTTGAGTTCAAAAGCGTCGGCGATATTCAGTTTGAAAGGTTTACCGAGCAGGATTTTGTTGATGTAAAAAGGATAGGAGCCGATGTAGTCCGCCTTCCGATAGCAATACACAATTTTACTTCAGGCGCGCCTGATTACACTCTTGATACGGTTTTTATAAAGTACCTTGATTCCGCTGTTGACTGGGCTGAAAAACACAAACTGCATATTATTATTGACAACCATTCCTTTCATCCGGTTAATCCCACAGATGTAAATATAGACAAGATATTAATTCCTGTTTGGGAGCAGTTAGCCCGGCATTATAAAGATCGAAGTGATTATGTGTTATATGAAATTCTCAACGAGCCTCATCATATTGATGATGAACGCTGGGGTGAGATTCAAGGAACGGCGATAGAAACGGTACGAAAGATAGATAAAAAACATACGATTATCGCCGGCGGAACCGGTTATAATTCCATTGAAAAATTAGCCGAGCTTCCGGTGTATAAAGATAATAACCTTATTTATACATTTCATTTTTATGATCCGCACTTATTTACTCATCAGGGCGCTACATGGGAAAAACCTTCACTGGCGTCATTAAAGGGGCTTCCTTTTCCGGCGGAAAAAGGCAAGGTGCCGGAAACTCCCGCTGATTTAAAAGGAACCTGGGTTGAAAAGGCGCTTGAAAGTTACGAGCGGGACTGTTCTTCTGAAAAACTTTTCGCGACACTTGACATAGCCGCCGCTTTTTCAAAGGAGCGTTATGTTCAGGTTTTCTGCGGAGAGTTCGGCGTGTTAATGAATCAAAGCCCGGAAGCTGACCGGGTTAACTGGTACAAACTTATTTGTGACGCTCTAAACAAACGTAATATTCCGTGGACAAGCTGGGATTATTTCGGAAGTTTCGGAATATTCAAAACAGGTAAAAAGGGAGAATATAAATCTGATGTAAATGTTGACGTAGTTAGGGCAATGGGTTTTACGATTTAAGTGTCAGTATAAGGAAAAAATGTGATAAAGAAAAATCTGTGTTTAATTATTTTAACGTGTGTCATTTTTGTAACATGCAAATCTGCCAATAACAAGGTTTCCGGGGAAAAATTAACTGAAACGGTTAACATAGTACTTAAGACAACGCCTTTCTCCAAGGGCGTAAATTTTTCAGGATGGTTTGAGGTAAACAACGCCGAAAGGATTCCGTTTAATCAATACAATGAGCAGGATTTCGCAAATGTTAAAAGTCTCGGCGCTGATGTAATAAGGCTCCCTGTAAGGC
>Ga0268262_10005492_pt1 | contig 12557 bp, 10 predicted proteins | sample TergutNc150P3_FD_190354 | JGI IMG/M metagenome (GOLD analysis project Ga0268262, IMG submission 190354) | Nasutitermes corniger P3 segment gut microbial community from laboratory colony in Florida, USA - Nc150 P3 (SPAdes) (version 2) | ecosystem: Host-associated > Arthropoda: Insects >... | reverse complement strand
CCGCCCCCCCCCCGCCGCCAAGCAAACCACCGCCGCCGCGACCGCCGTCCTCGCAATCCATCCCGTCCTTGACCCTAACTTCATAGACCCCTCCATTGTTTATTATTCGGTGATACCGCAACATTCCATACATAAATATAATAAAATTCACCACCATTTAGACAAAATTATTAATCGGTCAGCAAATAACCGACTTGACCGTAAAAAAAACGAGTAAAAACCCGCCCCCTTACCCCCTGAAGCGGTGAAAATTGTGTTTTTTTCTTGATTTTTTACATCCCTTAGTGTAGATTTAGGGAAGTAGACCAAAAAACGCCCCTTTTCGGGGAAGCCGCCGAACCGAGGATATTTTTATGGATTTCGACCGTTCCGACCCGCTTGACGGACAAAACCGAGGCCTGATCCCCGCCTCTCCCCCTCCATCGACGCCGGTCGCTGCCAGACTTCAATCCCCTACCCGCCACCATGCGTGGCCGATCATAACCCCCCGCCGCCCACACTTCGAGGGCCGGCCAACCCTTCCGTTCAGTTTTTTTTGGCAACTCCCCCGCCCATAATGTATATTATTAACGGGCAGTGAGCCGATTTACCAAGAAAAGGATCGTATCAAATGCCGGAAGATTTAAACGCAGGGCCAAAGGCGAACCGCGAGTTCAAAAACTCCGTCTTCACGCTCCTATTCAACGATGTGGAAGCCATCCGCGATATTGCCGGCGCGGTCGGCGCTATGTTAGGTAAAGAAATCAACACCAACACGCCAATAAAAAAGACCACTCTCCAAAACGCGCTGTTAGGCGGCAAACTCAACGACCTGTCATTTGTTTTGGACGATAAACTTATTGTATTGATCGAGCACCAATCGACAATCAATAAAAATATGCCCCTGCGTATGCTGCACTATATCTGCGAAATATACAATCACTTGTACGAGAAGAAAGATTTATACAAGAAAGAGAAGATACTCATCCCCAAACCGGTATTTATAGTTCTCTACAACGGCGAGGAAGATATAAAAGATTTTGAAGAATACTTGTTATCCGATTTATTCAAAGACTTCGACATAGCAAAAGAGCCGCTATTTTTGGAATTAAGAGTATTGGTATACAACATCAACAAAGGCCACTGCGTAGAAATAGTAACGCAAAGCCCGCTGTTATGTGATTACATTGCGTTTGTCGAGGAAGTACGAGAAATCGGCAAACAAGAGGGCATGAACCCCGAACTGGCGATGGAAAAAGCCGTAGAAAACTGTATAAAAAAAGGTATATTAACAAAATTTTTGAACAATCATAAAGAGGAGGTTATGAAAATGCTCGTCGCAGAATGGGATTACGAACTAGACATGGAAGTCGCAAAAGAAGAAGCACTTGAGAAAGGCCTATCACAAGGCCGGGCCGAAGAACGCCGCAAAAACATTCAGGACTTGTACCGAATAGGCGTCGGCATTGACACCATTGCTAAGGCGTTTAACCTCTCGGAGAGGCAAGTCAAAGATATTTTGGGCATATAGCGGCTACTAACAGCCGCCCCGCCCCCCTGCAACCTACCGCAACGCCGTCGAGACCTCGGCCAAGGTCCAAGAAAACTGAAAAAGTAAGATTTTTTTTGATTTTCTACTTCCCTTAATGCATCTTTAGGGAAGTAGACCGAAAACGCCCCTTTCCGGGGGAAGCGCAGAACCGAGGCCGACACGACGGATTTCGACAGCTCCGACCCGCTTGACGGACAAAACCGAGGCCTGATCCCCGCCTCTCCCCCTCCATAATCCTAATTCAGACATCCTTTCACCACACCGGCTCCACCACCCCCGCCGACCACATCCTTCGATCCATGCTTCTATATTGTATGGCCTCCGACACGTGAGCCGCTCCTATCTCTTCGGAATTGTCTAAATCAGCTATCGTCCGCGAGACTTTCAATATCCTATCATACGCCCGGGCGGACAAGCCCAGCTTCTCTATGGCCGTCTTTAACAGCTGTCGGCTTGCCTCGTCCAGTTCACAAAACTGCCTGATGTGGCGGGACTCCATGTGGGCGTTGCAGAAAACGTTTTTTTGGTCGGCGAAACGCTTGGTTTGGATGGCGCGGGCTGACCTCACCTCATCGCGCATGGAGGCGGAGTCGCGGCCGGGGGTCTTTTGGGCCAGCTCCTCGTAGGTCAGGGCGGGGACTTCGGTGTGGATGTCTATCCTGTCGAATAAGGGGCCGGAGATCTTGGCCATGTACTTCCTTATCTGCTCCTCCTTGCAGGTGCATTGGTGGCGCTTGTCCGTGTAAAAGCCGCAGGGGCAAGGGTTTAGGGCGGCGGCGAGCATGAAGCGGGCGGGGTAGGACAGGGACATGGCGGCGCGGGAGATGGTCACCCTGCCGTCTTCAAGGGGCTGGCGCAGGTTTTCGAGGACGTTCTTGTTGAACTCTGGAAGCTCGTCTAAGAACAGCACGCCGTGGTGGCTCAGGCTCACCTCGCCGGGGCGGGGGTACGAACCGCCGCCTATCAGGCCGGCGTCGCTTATCGTGTGGTGGGGGGCGCGGTAGGGGCGGACGGCGAGGAGCGGGACGTTGGGCTCCAGAGTCCCGGCCACCGAGTGGATCTTCGTCGTCTCGAGCGCCTCGTTTAAGCTCAGATCGGGTAGTATCGTCGGCAGGCGGCGGGCTAACATCGTCTTGCCGGATCCGGGCGGGCCGACCATCAGGATGTTGTGGCCGCCGGCGGCGGCTACCAGCAGAGCGCGCTTTATGTGCTCCTGCCCTTTAACGTCCCTAAAGTCAACGCCGTAGACCCTCGACCGGTTGAACAGCTCGTTCAGGTCGGTCTTGTGCGGCGCTATGGCCTTCTCCCCCGTCAGCAGGTCTATGGCTTCGCCGAGCGTCTCCACGGGGTAGACGTTCACACCCTCGGCGACCCCGGCCTCCCGAGCGTTGTCCTTGGGGACGATCATCCCCTTGACCCCCATCTCCCGTGCGGTGACCGCCATGGAGAGCATCCCTTTGACGCGCTTCACCGTGCCGTCTAAAGACAGCTCCCCTACCATTATATAGTCGTCGGCGGAGTCCGCGAATATCTGTGACGAGGCGATGAGCGTCCCGACGGCTATGGGCAGGTCGAAGGCCGAACCCTCCTTCCTTACGTCCGCGGGGGCCATGTTGACGGTGATCTTGCGGGCGGGGAACTCGAAGCCGCAGTTTTTGATTGCGGAGAGCACCCGCTCCCGCGACTCGCGGACGGCGCCGTCGGGCAGCCCGACGATGGCGAAGCCGGGCATCATCTCGTAGACGTCGGCCTCGATGGTAACTTCAAAGGCGTCTATGCCTAGAACGGCCATTGAGCGGAGTTTGGCTAACATGATTGTGGAAATTCCTTTCTTTAAAGTCAAAATATTAAAAGATTTAAAATCAAAATCAACTAAGGGGAGGGCTGCGCCCTCCCTCGCTCCATAAAAAACGGGCTTTGCCCGTTTTTTATTACGCTACCCACCCTGCGGGGCGCTGCCCCGCAACGCCCCGACGATAAACAAGCGCCGCTTCGCGTCGCAAAGTCAACACAATACGGCAATAGCGTGTTGACGCAATAATTAAGAAAAACAACGAGAGTACTGCGGTACGACGAGAGCACAACGAGAGTACGACGAGAGATTGGGGGCGCGACGGGCCTTCCACGGGGCGGTGTCAACGGACTGCGGTCTTAATATGATAATATAATATTTGGGCAATCGGGGGGTATACTTATTTTTTACAAGAAAAAGCTTGCATATCGGGCGGTTTTTTCGTATCTTATTATAGATGTGTCCTTTTTGGGGTCGCCGGTAGGGTTAATCCCAGGGAGTTTGGGGGGGTTGTTCGCCGTTTTTAGGGTTTAAACGCGGTTTTACGTGGTTGGATCGCACCGAATATAGCCATCTATTACCTTAAATATTAATGTATTGAGAAGAAAGAGGAGGGGCCTATGAAAAAGACCTTTTTCGTAGCTGTAGCGTTTTCAGCGCTCTTCGCGTTCGCCGGCGGCGCGTTCGCCCAGGCGGGCGACGGGTGGCTGTCCCGGTATTGGGACGGCTGCAAGCCGAGCTGTTCTTGGAGCGGCAAGCAGTACAACGGCCAGGGGCAGTGCAAGGAGTGCGACAAGAGCAACAACAAGATGAACACGAGCGACGGCAATAGGAGTTCGTGCGACGGCGGCAACTCCTATACTTGCTGGGACATGTCCCCTTGGGCGGTGGACAACACCACGGCTTACGGTTACGCGGCGGCGCATAGGGACAACCAGTGCGGCACGTGCTGGGAGCTCACGTTCAACGGCCAGAGCAACGGGGACGCCACCAACGCCTCCACTCTCAACGGAAAGAAATTGACGGTTATGATAAGCAATATCGGCGGCGACGTGGCGGGCAACCAGCTGGACTTTTTGGTTCCGGGCGGCGGCGTCGGGCAGTTTGACAGCTTCTCAAGTCAAATAGGCGTCAGCGGTTCCGTGCTTGGCGAACGCTACGGCGGGCTTGTGAGCGCCGGTTGCAAGGGCAAACCGGATTGCCTCAAAACGAAATGCGACGCCGCGTTCGGCGGGTCCGGAAAAGATTGGCTTAAAGCGGGCTGCTATTTCTACGCCAACTGGATGGGCGCGGTGGACAACCCCAGGTATAACGCCAAAAGCGTAACTTGCCCGGCGGCTTTGACCGATAGGTGGAAGAACGCGGCCACGGGCACTCCGGGCGGCGGCAATCCCACCCCTACTCCCACAACGTATACGCTCACGGTCACCAGGAATCCGGCGGCCGGCGGAACAACCACCCCTTCGAGCAGCCAGTCGAACATCGCCTCGGGAACGCAGGTTGATATTTCGACCACGGTAAACTCCGGTTACACGTTCAACAACTGGACGATAACCTCCGGCAGCGGCACAATCGCCAACGCGAGCGGCGCCTCCACGAAAGTGACCGTGAACGGGAACGTTACCGTAACGGCCAACTACACGCAAAACGCCGCCACATACACGTTGACGGTAGACAAAAACCCGACCGCCGGCGGTAACGCCGTTATAGCGGGCAACAATCAGACGACCCAGTCGAACATCAGCGGGGGGACGCAAATCAATATATCGGCCACCGCCAATACCGGTTATACGTTCAGCAATTGGACGATAACCTCCGGCACCGGCACAATCGCCAACGCGAGCGGCGCCTCCACGTCGATCACGGTGAACGGGAACGTGACCGTGAGGGCCAATTTCACGCAAAACCAGACCAGTTACACGCTGACCGTGAACCGTAACCCGACGGCCGGCGGGTCTGTTACCGTCAACAACCAGAGCAACCCCGCGCCGGTTCCGGTAACGGGCGGCACGTCGACCAACATATCGGCGACGGCGGCGAGCGGGTACACGTTCACGAACTGGACGGTTACCGCCGGCACGGCGCAGTTGGGCAACGCGAACAGCGCGAGCACAACGGTCTCGCTAAGTTCAAACGCCACGATATCCGCCAATTTCACGCAAAATCCCACGGCGCCCACGCAGTATACTCTGACGGTCAGCCGTCTCCCGGCGGACAACGCCGGTTCGGTCAGCGTCAAAAACCAAAACTACACGACGCCGGTTAAGTTGGACGGCGGCGCGGCGGCCGCCATAACGGCGACTCCGGCGTCCGGTTATAAGTTCACAAGCTGGACGGTCTCCTACGGCAACGCCTCCATAGCCAACGCTAACAGCGCCACGACGACCGTCACCCTCACGGCGGACGCTTTGATTGTCGCCAACTTCACCACAGTTGTAACGCCGCCGATCGGCGGAGGCGGCAACAGGACGGACACTACGAAGATTGAGGCGGAGGATTATACCGGCAAAAACGGCAACAACATACAAGAGGGCAAGATTGAGGACGCCGGCGGCGGCATGTGCATCGGTTACATTGAAAGCGGGAACTCGACGACCTACAACAATGTAAACGTGGCGCGGAGCGGGGTGTATACCATGCAGTTCAGAATCGCCAACGCGGGTCAGACCAATTTCACCGTTACCGTGAACGGCACGAACGTGGGGACGGTAAGCGCCAGCGCCACCGGCGGTTGGAACGACTATATAATAGTGGCTATTCCAAGCGACGTACAGTTGAACGCCGGCAGCAACACGGTAGTGCTGAATTTTCAGGGGGCGGTCAACGTAGACTACTTCCTGCTTCTCGGCGAGCCCGGGTCGTCTACGCCCGTCAGGTACAGGTCGGCGACGGAAGCCGCGCCGCGCATGAATATCGCCGTGAGGGCCGACGCTAAGGGTTTCAGGGCGGAGCTTCCGGCGAACCACGGCTACACGTCGTACAAGATCGTAGACGCCCGCGGCAAGACGATCAGGAGCGGCAAGATCGCCGGCGGCGTGACGAATCTGCAATTCAACAATATCAACAGCAGCGTCATGTTCCTGAAATTGGACGGAAAGAGGGGCGGCGCGCCTCTCGTGCTGAAGGCGGTTACTTATTGACAGAGCGGGCGGCGATCGGATGATAATCCGCAAGGGGGCGGGCATATATGCCCGCCCTTTTTTGACTGTTAACGCGGTTGCGGTTTAAAAATATTAAACGTAATAGGGGGTACAGATGGAAACATTAGTGCTTGAGCGCACGACGCCCATAGACACGCTCTTTTATTTCATGGGCGCGTCGACGTCGGGGCAGTTGCGTATAGTGAAAGAGCCGGAGCGCGCAACCGCGACCATTGCGCCTATAATCAATCCCGACGACTACGATAACGTTGAGGACTACTTGAGCGCCATCCCCGGTTTGATAGAAGCGATAGACGCCGAGATTGAGTCGCCGGATTATGAGGATGTGGATGTGCCGGATGATTGGATCGCCGACAATGTATAAATTACGGTGGACTAAGAGGGCACAAAAAGATGCCGTAAAAATTGAAATGGGCGGGTTCAAAAAACAAGTGGCCGAGATATTGGCGACGGTTCGTTGTAACCCCTACGAGGCGACTCAACAATTTGAAAAATTCAAGGGGAGCAAGAATCCTCCGCGATATTCTCGCAGGATCAACATACACCATAGATTTATCTATGTGATACTGCCGAATACAAAAAAATTTAACGATAGAAACGGTCAACCTTATGAGGGGATTATTAGGATCATCAGTATGTGGTCTCACGATGAATAATTATAGTATTTTTTATTGTTTTTTACTCATAATATTACTTATTTTGTAATAACTGTCGTAATATTTAAAATAACGAGAGGACGTATCATGAAAAAGACCTTTTTAGCCGTCGGGCTGTTAGCGCTCGCCTTTACCGCCGAATCCGTTAACGCTCAGGCCGGCGACGGGTGGCTGTCTCGGTACTGGGACGGTTGCAAACCGAGCTGTTCTTGGGGCGGCAAGCAGTACAACGGCCAAGGGCAGTGCAAGGAGTGCGACAAGAGCAACAACAAGATGAACACGAGCGATATGAACAAGAGTTCGTGCGACGGCGGCAACTCCTATACATGCTGGGATATGTCTCCTTGGGCGGTGGACAATACCACGGCTTACGGTTTCGCGGCCGCGCATAGGGATCAGCAGTGCGGAACGTGCTGGCAGCTCACCTTCAAAGGCACCACCGAGCATCAGGGCAACGGCGACGCGTCGGTGCTCAGAGGGAAGAAGCTGACTGTGATGATCAGCAATATCGGCGGCGACGTGGCGGGCAACCAGTTGGACTTTTTGGTTCCGGGCGGCGGAGTGGGCGCGTTTGACAGCTTCTCCGGTCAGATCGGCGTCAGCGGTTCCGCGCTCGGCGAGCGGTACGGCGGGCTTGTGAGCGCCGGATGCCAAGGCAAACCGGATTGCCTCAAAACGAAGTGCGACCAAGTGTTCGGCGGGTCGGGAAAAGATTGGCTTAAAGCGGGTTGTTATTTTTACGCCGACTGGATGGGGGCGATAGGCAACCCTCAGTATAACGCGGTAAGCGTCGCTTGCCCGGCGGAACTGGTTGATAGGTGGAAGAACGCGGCCACCGGGTCTCCTCCGGGTTCCGGCAACGTCAATCCCATCACACCGAACACGTTCACGCTCACGGCGACCGCCAATCCCGCGGCCGGAGGAACCGTCACCCGCAATCCCAACGCGGCAAGTTACAACCCCGGAACGCCGGTTACGGTAACGGCGCAAGCCAATTCAGACTATGCGTTCGCCGGGTGGTCGGGCGCGTCGACATCCGCCAACGCCAGCGTAACCGTAACCATGAACAGCAACCTAACGCTGACCGCCAACTTCACGCCGAAAAGCGGCGGCAACCCAAGCCCCGTTTGCAACGAAAGCCTGCCGGAGAATCAGAGGCTCGTCCTCACGGTAAATATCGATCCGGCCGGTTCCGGCAGCGTTACAAGAACTCCGAGCGGCTGCTACAGCCAAGATCAAAAGGTGACCGCCGCCGCCGTGCCGAATTCCGGCTATAATTTCGTGGAGTGGGCCGGGGAAGGCGTCACAAACGCGCAGTCTTCTTCCATAGAATTGCAAATGTGGTGGCACCGCACCGTTACCGCCAAATTCAAAACCAACGGCTTATCGGTAATAAACGCCGACGCCGCGAAAGCGCGCGGCGGCATAGCCCTAAAATCCGCCCGCGGCGGCTTCACCGCGCTGCTGCCGGCCAAACACGGCTACACCTCGTACAAGCTGATCAACGTGCAAGGCCGGGAGATTAAGAGCGGCAAAATAGGCGCGAACGCGAACGGCCTAAGCGTAAACGGCCTGACGCGCGGCGTATTCTTCCTGCGTCTGGAGGGCAAAGACAATACGCCCGCGCCGTCGTTGAAAGTCGTAACCTATTGATAAATTAGGCATTAAGGACAAAAGATGTTCTACGAAAACGTAACCCCGCTGGAGGACGCCCTAAAAACCGGCGTCCTCCCGCCTCTTGAGACCTTCCCCTGCCCCCACGACACCTCAACCCTGGGCACCGGCTGCGTCCGCATACTCTTCCCGGAGTTCACCTGCGTCTGCCCCAAAACCGGCTACCCCGACTTCGCCTCCATACTCCTATGCTACCTGCCGGATAAGCTTTGCATTGAGCTCAAATCGTGGAAACTCTACCTAAACGCCTTCCGGATGGTAGGCACCTTCCACGAAACGGTGACCGCCCACCTCTTCCAAACCCTTCAAACCCTGCTCTCCCCCAAGTGGATGCTATTAGCCGGAGACTTCTACCCCCGCGGAAACGTGGACACCACGGTCCTCTTCGAAACCCCCACCCCCCGCCCCTCCGGAGCCGACCTGCTCATAGGCCCGTACCTGCCCCCTCGTTTAAAATCACAATAATTTGCTTTCCGGGTGTAATATTTATTATTTATATAATGTATAGGTGTCGTCCGGCGTCAGGTCACTTCGACTTCGCTCAGTGACCTTTCGGGTGTCATTCGGCGGCTGAGCGAAGTCGAAGCCTGACGTTGCGACGCGAAGCGGCGCTTGTTTATAAAAAGTCCCTCCCCCCTTTTTGTGGGGGGAGGGATTGAAGGTGGAGGGGGCTTATGTAGCGGGGCGTTGCGGGGTGTCCCCGCAGGGTGGGTAGCGGAAAAGAAAATGGCGAAGCCATTTTCTTTGTAGCGAGGGAGGGCGCAGCCCTCCCCTTAAACGCATTTGATTTTAAAGAATTTTATTTTTATTTTAATCTTTAGACTTTGACTTTTAATTTCTGAAAGGGCAAGCACAGTATGAACACAACGAGCATTCCCGTAATCAAGCTGATTTTAGACTCGGACATGATGGGCAAGGTCATAGTAGGCCTCCTGTTGTTCTTCTCGCTTTTGAGCTGGGCGCTGATCTTCGCGCGGGTGGTGTCGCTTAAGCGGGTGGCGGACAGCTGCAGGAGGTTCCGCCAGCGGTTCCAGCACGATGTGCGGCATATCACGGAGATAGACCGTATGAGCATGGACGACGTGCGCACCCCTATGGGGCAGCTCGCCAAGGTCGGGGCGGACGAGTACAACCGGATCGTGGGCGACGTGAAGACGCACACGCGGGTCAACGACTGGTCGTTCTTCTTGGAGAGCCAGTTCACCATGGCGCGCGAGCGCATAGACAGCGCGCTTGCCGGCATCGTGGCCCCGTTCGACTCCGGGGTTTTCCTCTTGGCCATGGTGAGCAGCGTGGCGCCGTTTTTGGGGCTTTTGGGTACGGTTTGGGGCATCATGAACTCCTTTTACGAGATAGGCAGGCAGGGGTCGGCCAGCTTGTCGGTGGTCGCGCCGGGTATCGCGTCGGCGCTTATCACCACAATTGTGGGGTTGGCCGTGGCCATTCCGGCGCTGTTCTTTTTCAACTACTGCAACCACAAGGCGGAGCGGGCGGCGGACGACATGGAGGAGTTCAAGGATCTTTTGGTCGTGAGGCTGCGCCGCGAGATTTTCAGCGCGTTCTTTGCCGAGAGCCAAGCCGCGCCGGCCGCGCCGCCTAGGTCGCCCATCGGCGGGGGGTATTGATGAAAAGAAGAAAAGACCGCCAGCGGCAGGTTATAAGCGACCTCAACCTCACCAACCTGATCGACGTCGTCTTCGCGCTCCTCATCATATTCATGATAACGGCGCCGATGATGACGCAGGGGGTGCAGGTGGACTTGCCGCAGACGGAGTCGGAGAACGTGGAGTCGAACGAGTCCATACAGGTGACTATAGACGATCAAGGCGAGATATATATAGATCACGAGATGGTTTCGCTTGTCGAGTTCCGCAAACGTTTTTCAGAGATTTTCGCGGGCAGGAGCGAGACGCCGGTTTTCATCAACGCGGACAAGAAGGTGCCTTACGGGTTATTCGTTAAGGTGATATCCGAGGTTCAAAACGTCGGCGTCGTGAAGCTCGGGTTTCTCACGATAGCGCCGGACGGAAAGAGCGAGTTTTGATGGACGGGGCGCAAGCGGCATACGGCGAGCGCGCCAAGTATGGGGATACGGGCTTCCGTAAGGTGCTCATAATATCCATCATATTCCATTTGGCGGTGCTTGTGGGGTTGCCGCTTTTGAGCAGGCTCCTTGTGAGTCAGAAGAAGTTTGAGCGGCCCAAGACCTTTCAATTGGTGCAGATCCCGGCGCCGCCCGCGCCGCAGAAAAAGGTAGCCGTAGAGCCCGAGCCTGTGCCTGCGCCGCCGGAACCGACGCCTCCGCCGCCCGCGCCGACGCCTACCCCGGCGCCCGTGCCGACGCCGAAACCGCCGACGCCTAAGCCGACGCCGCCCACGCCCAAGGCGGAGCAGCCGAAGCCCACGCCGAAGCAGGAGACGGTCTCTAAGCCGGCGGAGGAGGATGTCTCCGAGTTGGCGTCGCTTATGAACGCGCTGCCGATACCGGCCACGCAGATCAGCGCCCCCGGCGACTTCAAGTACCACTGGTACCTGAACGCGGTGCGCAACAAGATAGAGGGCAACTGGCGCCCCGGCACGGAGAACCGGAACATCGAGGTGGTGATCTCTTTTGAGATACACAGCGACGGAAGCGCCCAAAATATTAAGATAACGAGTTCGAGCGGGAACGCCACGATAGATAATTTGGGAATCAGGGCAGTCACGATTTCGTCGCCGTTCGGCAAACTGCCGACGGATTTCGCGGGAGATAGAGTAGAAATTAACTTTACACTTCGTCCAACCAGGAAATATTAGAGTATGAAAAAAATCTTAGCATTCGCAATCGGGATGTTCATTCTCGTACCCGCCACGGTTCGCGCGGCGGAGAAATTCGATTTGGAGGGCTACGCCAGCCGCTTCGACAGCATCCCCATCGGCGTGGTTAAATTCAAGTCGACCAACGCCAACACGCTCAAGGAAAATTTTCCGTGGGACATAATCGAGAACAACCTCGATATCTGCGGGAAGTTCGGCGTGGTGTCGCATCCGCAGTTCGACAGCGCGTTCTTCGCGACAAGGGGGATCGGCATCTATGTGGACGGCCAGTATACGCTCGACGGGAACACCATACAGGTAGAGTGCAACCTCCGCGACGTGGCGACGCGTTCGCTCTTAGTCGGCAAGAGGTACAAGGGCGACGTCAAAGCGTTGCGCAACATGATTCACAGGTACTCCAACGAGATGGTCGAGATGCTCTTCGGCGACAAGGGCATCTTTGAGAGCCGCATACTCTACGTGAAGACGGAGGGGGCGAATAAGAACATCGCGATAATGGACTTTGACGGGTACAACAGGTCAAAGTTGACAAATGACAATATCATAAACATCTTCCCGACGTTCGCCGACAAATCGACGGTTTTGTGGACATCATACGCGCGCGGCAAACCCGACATATATCGCGGGTCTATAAAAGACGGTTCGTCTAAGATATTCATAGAGGACAAGGCGATGGTTGTGTCGCCCGACGTCTCCTCCATAGACGGCACGATAGCGTACGCCTCCTCGCGTTCGGGCAGCCTGAACATCTACTCCTGCGCGGCGGACGGATCGCGGCGGCGCCAGCTGACCTTCTCGCAGGGCATAGACACCGCGCCCAGCTGGTCGCCCAACGGCTACCAGATAGCCTTCACCTCCGACAGGGCGGGCGGGCCGCAGATATACATAATGGACGCGACCGGCTCCAACCAGCGCCGCGTGACCTT
>Ga0268262_10005491_pt1 | contig 12559 bp, 10 predicted proteins | sample TergutNc150P3_FD_190354 | JGI IMG/M metagenome (GOLD analysis project Ga0268262, IMG submission 190354) | Nasutitermes corniger P3 segment gut microbial community from laboratory colony in Florida, USA - Nc150 P3 (SPAdes) (version 2) | ecosystem: Host-associated > Arthropoda: Insects >... | reverse complement strand
TACTCGCATTCGGCATCGGTCATTCCGGTTCGTTTTTCTACATCCGTCATGGTTTTTCTCCCTTTTCAAATAAGTGATAAAATTTCTTCTGGCAAGGCATTGCGTGAAAAACGTTAATGCCATTATCTTCAAGTTCATTATACAGTATTTCAACCGGATTTGCATTCAGATCAAAGCCCAAAAGCAATAATACATTTGTACGGTCTTGATATTGACCCACGAAGCAACATGTTTCAAAAGCATGACGAATATCTGCCTCTGTAAGATCGTGTATAAAGGCTGAATCACGAAAGATGAACTCCAGTTCCATAAGTTAATATACTGCTTTTATAGGTTTTTGGAAAGCAATTCATACGCCCCATGTTACTTACAAGCTAGAAAGTGAAGCCTTTTAACAATCATCAATCTTTTCATACGCCCTGCCCTGTATCTCGCTTAAAAATCGCTTGTCCTGCCCCGAGTCAAAACGGACATGGACGACAGATCCGTCCTCGCTGTCCTTTATTCCCACGACAGCGCCATAGCCGTGATCCTCGTGAAAAAGACGCTGCCCTATCCGCCAGCCTGCACGCTCTTCAAGCTCTGCGTTTGCTTTGCTATTTGCGCCGCTCGCTTTAAGGCTTTGCGGATTAAGCGGATTAAAATTTCTTCCGATGAATGATCTTTTGTTTGCGTATTGCGGCGCAGTGTTGTCTTGCGTAGACGGAAGCTCTTTTATTTGTAGACAGCTTCTGTCAATCTCACGCAAAAAAAGTGAGGGCTGCATTGGCATATTCATTCCGTACCTTAACCGTTTGGCGCAGGTTGTCAAATATAGTTCGTCCATGGCACGGGTGGCTCCAACATAAAAAAGCCGTCGTTCTTCTTCAAGCTCGTCGCCTTTTTTATCTTCTCTTGGAAAAATACCCTGTTCAAGCCCCGTCATTATTACACGTTTGAATTCCAAACCTTTGGTATTGTGAAAAGTAATAAGCGTTACTGCATTTTGGGGATTTTTATTATCGTCGGAATTTTTTTCCGTAGGGGGGTCTAATTCAATTTTTTCTAAAAAATTAAGTAGACCTTCTCGACTGCTTGGATATATACTTACCGCATTTAACAATTCATTTAAATTGCTGATTTTATATTTACCTTCTATTTCATCATGTGTTTCATAATATTCATAAATACCGGAATCATGAACGATTTTATTAACAAGAAGCGAGAGCCTATCGCCGGAAATAACGTTGCCATTTTCATCTTCTACGGGCGGTTGCGCCGGATTAGCCAACAAATTTGCCGCATCTTCAATTACTTTAATAAACTTATTCAATCCTTTACGAGCTTTTGCGGAGCAGTCCATCGCACGGCTTGCCTCAATTAAGTTACCGTTGTATTTGCCTGAAGCTTCTGTCAGTTTATCGACTGTCGCCGCTCCCACGCCTCTTGTGGGTTTGTTTACAATGCGGCGGAAAGCGACTTCATCACGAGGATTTACAAGAAAAGCCAAAAGCGCAAGAGAGTCTTTTATTTCCTCTCGTTCATAAAATCTTAAAGAACCGACAATGCGATGAGGAATTTTTTTGTCCATAAACAATGTTTCAAACGTACGAGACTGATCATTGGTGCGGTAAAGAATAGCCCAATCCGACCACGCTGTTTCTTTCTTTTTTACGGAGGCGGTGATTTTATCGGCGCAAAAAGACGCTTCTTCGTTTTGGTCGTGAAGGTAGACAAGCACGGGCGCAGGACCGTCTCCCTTTTCGGCGCGGAGAGTTTTTCCCAAACGTCCGCGGTTGTAATCGACAACGGAGGATGCCACTTTCAAAATGGAAGATGTCGAGCGGTAATTTTGTTCAAGGCGGATAATGTCGGCTCCCGAAAAACGGTCGGGGAACTCAAGAATGTTTTTTACTTCCGCGCCTCGGAAACGGTAAATGGATTGATCGTCGTCGCCGACCACGCAAACATAAGTGTCAGCGCCGCACAATTCTTTTAACAGCCTGAACTGTGCCACGTTTGCGTCCTGATACTCGTCCACCATAATTACCTGAAAACGTTCATGAAACCGCCGAGCCACTTCCGGCTGACTGCGTAAAATTTCCACAGGCTTTTTTATCAAGTCGCCGAAATCGACATTGCCAATCTGCGTCATGCGTTCTTCGTATCGCTTGTAAATGTCACGGAATTTTTTGTTGTGGTCGATAATCGCAAGCTCGGGATCATCTGGGGATAGAAAATAATCTTTCGCTCTGGAAATGTTGTGTGCGTAATGTTTTACATCGGCTTTGGGAATGTTTTCCAAAATAGAAGAGAGAAGCGATACGGCATCATCGTCATCGTAAATGGTAAACCCCGAATCAAGACCGATAAGACTTCCGTTGCGCCGCAAGAACCACGCTCCAAAAGAGTGAAAAGTCCGCAGCATTGCATTCTCGGCTCGCTCGTCAATCTGCCTCGCTCGCTCCGCCATTTCCCGCGCCGCTTTGTTTGTAAATGTTACCGCCAAAATTGAACGAGGATCCATTCCCCGCTCTCTGATCAGCCACGCAATCTTTGTAGTGATCACCCTTGTTTTGCCGGAACCCGCTCCCGCCAGTATCAGCAGAGGCTTCCCCGTGTGCAGAACGGCGCGGCGTTGTTCGTCGTTGAGCGGGGCAAGATAGGGAGGATAATCCGCAGAGAGCATTTGTTAATTGTAGCAGAAATACGATTAAGTGTCTTTCAGGGTGTTAATTGAATACCAGTTTTAATGAAAAATTCTTTCCCTGAGTGTTAACGCCGGAAGCGGAAATGTCTACTACGCTTACCCCGACAGGATTTGGGGGCATTAAATTTATGTTTCTTTCGTTTCTTGGGGTTGTTACCTTTTCTGAATGATCAACACGGCTGTTTTCGCCCGCTCTGACAATAACACTTTGCCCTTTGTTTCCGATAAAATTGACAGCGCCTTCTTTTACATAAAGATTATGAGTATCAAGTTCAAAACTTGTGCCGCGAACAGACGCTACCGATGACGGCGAAGTTAATGTAGCCGCCGCTTTTGCTCCGGCGGGCGGCTTAACATCTACTCGAACCCTTCCGGCTTGTAAATTTACGTTTAAGGTTTCTACTTCTTCTTGCTTTTGAATCTCTGTTAACGATAAAGTTGTTAAAGGACGTATCGTTATGGTTGTACTGCCGATTTTTACAATAGCGAAACTTTTAAAACTTGTTGATATAACAGTCTCCTGAAATATTTTTTCTCCTTTAGCGGCGGCTTTAAATGAATTTTCTTTCGGCTGTTTAATTTCCACCGTGCCTGTAAGTTGATCAATGAATGCGTCCTGAGAGTACGCATACAAACTCGCTAAAATAAAAAATGTTACAAACAGCAATTTTTTCATTTACTTGCTCCTTAATATATTGAAAATATTAAATTAAGTTTTGCGCGCCACAGCATATCCGCGTCGGGCGCGGCGTCGCCAAGTTGGGGCAGGAATACGCCGGTTCCAAGATTTAAACGGATACCCGAAGAAATGTTCCATATTAGCCGCCCGAATATTTCCGCTCCAAGAAAAAATCCTTCCTTATCTTTGCCGGTTACGGGATAATATGCGTATGTTCCTAAATCGGTGCGGATAAAATATGTAAACGCCATATTTGCAGATAACGATTTTGCCATTCTGCCTGTATAGTCCAGAGATAAGAGCGACAAGGCGGATAATTTGGCTTCTACAAGTTCTCCCTGCGGGACTGTCGTTAGGGGTAAAAACGCGCCGATGGATTCATCTTCGCTTACTCCGCTTGAATAGCGTCCGAATAATTTTATTTGCTTTTCAAATTTAGTAGGCAGTATAAATGTTAGACCGATATTAGTCGCGTAAGCGGGAGTTATTTTATCGTTATATTCGATTAATTCAAAACATCCGCCAATGTCAAGAATAAGGGATTTTCCCAAAAAAGAAATAACGCCTGTAAAATACTGACTGTTTAATTTGTCATCGCCTAAGCCAAACTGACCGATTATCGAAGTTTTTAAGCCGATGAATCCGCCGATAGCCGGATGGTCATATTCAAGCGCGGCAAGAATACGGGAAGGGGCAAAGTAAGTATTGGTAAAATCACTGTAATCAACTTCGGTATCGGCGGATCGCAATTCGTTAGGTGTCATTATTATTGCGGCTCTTTTTTTGTATAAAAAGCCCGTGTACCAGCCGCCGACGCGGATATTTCCGCCGCGTGTAATAAATGAAACTTGCGCGCCGTCAAAAAGTCCATATGCTGTAATTCCCAAAGGATCGCTGTAGAACATGCGTCCGACATTTATATTTGTATTTCCCAAATTGAAGGAAATCTCAGTTCTTGTCAGTTCGGGTATTATATTAAAAGAGTCGGTTTCATAATTTATCGCGGCGGAAATGTATAAATCGCCTTTTTCTCCGAGAAGAGCAGAAAACCGGGGGAAAAGAACGCCCGATATATCGACGCTTGATTCTTCAAAATTAAAAGCCGGTACGTTGCTTTCCGCGTCCTGAGAAAAGACAAGACCAAAATCGACAGCGTTAAGCGAGAGCGAACAAAATAAAAATACGGCAAACAGCGCTGAGGAATATTTTTTCATTGTTCATCTCCCGATAGGTCGGTGGGTGTTTCTTCCGTCTGCGCTGGTAATTCCCAAGGGTTATCTTCGATTAAAAACAAAACTCGATTAACGATAAAAAGCATTTTTTCGCCGGAGACTTTCATTTGCGGATCGCTTTGCCCCTGAATAATGTCTTGAAAAACCATTTCACGGTAACTGTAATGAGCGTTATGAAAAATAGTGTACATTGGTCCGCCCTTTAAACCGAAGGCTCTCATGATAAGGAGCGACAATCCTTCCATGGAAATAGCGTCCTGCGCTTTTGCTTTTTTGGGCAGCCATTTTTTTTCAAGGGCAAAACGCATTGCTTCCTGTCCGTTGTAAGCGTCTGATAAATCCGCTGCTTCCAACACAAAATGAGTTGCCTGCTCGTAACTCACAGCCTGAGTTTGCAAAAGCGTTTGAATAAAATCGGCGGTTTGTGCGTGTAATGAAGTGCAAATGATTAGTAGAAAAAATGTTATGCTTATACTTCTTTTCATTTTGTTTTATTCCTTAGTTATCCCAATTGCCTGTAATTGTACCATTGTTTTGTCCTTTATAAGTATAAGACAGAGGATAATCCACGTTATTTTCCTTACTATATAAAGTAGCGTAGTTAATACTCTCCACAAACACTGCGCTACCATTATTCTCACTAGCTGTGTTAGCGTTTTTAAGATCATGCTTTCCATAAATGGTTCCGCCTGACTTAGTAAATGTAACGTTATAAGTCATACAAACTCCGCCGCCTTTTCCACTTGTTGTATTGTTAGATATTTCTCCACCATTCATGGTGAAGGTTGATTTGTTTAGATTCACACCGCCGCCGCCACTGCCTATATTACTATTAGCTTTATTGCTAATGATTTTTCCGCTATTCATGGTGAAAGTTGAGTCGTGCACACATACCCCTCCCCCAAAACTATCAGAAGAAGGGATAGTGATATAGTTTCCCTCTATTATTCCGGGTCCCATAGTGAAGGTTGAATTATTTTCAACATGTACCCCGCCGCCGCGTCTATCGGCTGTATTGTTGTATATCATTCCGCCTGTCATATTGAATAGCCCTTGGGACACATATACGCCACCGCCAACATACCAATCATATAGATTAGAACCCGCAGCCTTATTGCCAGAGATTTTTCCATCATACATTTCAAAGGTTCCACCATTCACACACACTCCGCCGCCACTACCTTTTTCGGTAATATTGCCGGAAATTTCTCCGTCTTCCATAGTAAAGATTCCTTCTTTTTCGATTCTTACTCCACCACCACCATTTTTAGAGATATTGTCGGAGATTATTCCGCCTTCCATTGTAAAGTTTTTATATACTTTAACCCCACCACCATCATTTTCAGAGATATTGCCGGAGATTACCGCATTGCCTTTCATGGTAAAGGTTCCGTCTACTCGCACACCGCCGCCACTGCCATTAGCGATATTGCCGGAAATTATTCCGCCGTTCATGATAAAGATTCCATCTTTTCCAGACATATGTACCCCGCCGCCTTCGCCGCCAATGCTGATATTGCCCGAAGCTTGATTACCGGAAATTTCCCCTCCATTCATGATAAATCTTCCGTTTCCTTCCACCCACACACCGCCTCCGCTATTTCCTAAGGCTTTGTTCTCAGAGATTTTTCCATTATTTATGGTAAAGGTTCCGTGAACCTTCACACCACCGCAACCTTTTTTGGTGGTGTTAAAGGAAATTTCTCCGCCGTTCATAATGAATTTTGCGTTTTCATTTATATGCACTCCAGCGGCTATAAATTCTCCAATTGTATTTGTATTTGTATTACCAGTTATCTTAGACAGCGGTTTTGTTTCCAAAACACCACCGCTATTTATCATAATCAGTGATGTGTCATTATTATTGTTACCTTCCAGGGTAATATAACTACCTAATGTAAGAGTAACGCCGGAATTCACTGTAAACAGAGAGCCGATACCGCTGCGTTTTATGGTTCTCATTTCCGGCGGATTATCACTTATTAATGTTATGCTTACCAATGTATTGGTAGGAAGGGGTAGTGAATAATTAAAAGGCTCAATAACATCACTTGCTTCTACTTCAACGATATAATTCCCTCCGTTAACCCCTTTTTCTATAATCCAATTTAATTTATTTATAAGCGAGTCACCATCGACATATTTCTCTTTCCATTTAGCGTGAAGAGTAATACTTTCAATTATTAATTTATTTTTATAATCAAAAAGTTCTTCCATCAAATCATACCACCCGACAAATTCTAAACTGGGATGACTGGTACTAATATTGTCTGATTTGATTTTTTGCGCGTGATATATTACCTGCTCTTCCACAGCGCTGCCGCCGTTAGAGATAAATTTTACCAAGTGCGCCTCATACATCGCTATTGTTTCGTTATTCAATCCTGGAATTAAAGTTACATCTTTTTCGCCTGCCGCGTAAACATCGCCGTCAAGATACGAAACAACCTCTATATTCCAGTTACCCGGGGCTACATTGGCTTCAAAAGTGCCGCCTGCGGCGGTGAAGTTCAGTGTTTCTGTCTCGCTCGTAAGTACAATTTTATGTTCAAGTTTCTCATGGGTTGCCGAATCGTTATGTTTATAAACGGCGCGGTTTGCGCCGCCAAATGAAATAACAATTTTTGCCGAATTACTATGCAATTCGCCTAAACAAGCGGATAAACTTATAACAATAAAAAATGTTATAAGAATCAATATTGATAATTTTTTAATAGTCATAAATTCCTCCATGTTATACGGTTATAAGGGTCATTCTATGGTAATGTCGATAATCTTCAATTTCCATGCTACGGGATTGTTTTCTACCCCCTGGAAAGTAAGAACGGCGTTTGGCGTATTTGGCATTTTTGCTTCATATCTGGAAGCGTCTATTTTATAAATTCGTACAGTCTCATCTCCGATAAATGTGGGAAAAGGATAAACTTGAGGATTTACATCATTGTAGGAATTAGGTAATTTCGGCATTAATTGCGCATCACCAAAACCTATATACGTTACTACAATTTTATTACTGGCATTTATCGGCAGCGACTTAGCCGGTATTGCTACGCTGAAATAATTACCCCATCCTGAATCTATTTTTTTTGTAATAATTCCGGTATTTGTGTCGACAGTTATAACATCACCACTACCAGTTGTCAGTCCTTTAAGTCCGACAGCCGAGTCAAAAGCAGAATAAATAATGTCTACTGTTTGCGGCGAATCGCTTATGTTATAGCCGTCTTTCTTCACGGTTATGGTTAAAGTGCCGCTTGAAGTAAAGCCGCTGATGTCCAATGTATATACCGTCTCTGAATCTGAATCAATGGGTTTGAGTTTTCCTTTAATTACACGGTCAACGCCGCTAATGGTGATGTCGTCTTTTTTTAGATCGGTTATTGCCTGATCAAATTCCAGCGTCAACTGCGTTGTGTTCTTAGGTTCCGAAGGGGAACCGTTGGCGGTTACACTGTAGTTAACATCGAGAGTTGCAACACTAATCGTAATTTCAGCATTGGCAAAATACGCTTCCGCGCCTTCAATTTGCTGACCTGAAAGGTATAATAATTTTCCGGTAGTTCCGCTAGTGGTAGGAACGATAATTGTATTACTTCCTTTTATTAAATCATCATGCCATTTATTTTCAGGTAAGGGGTTAGGATCGCTGTTATAGGGGAAACGGTCATCCGGCGGGACGGTTCCGCATATTACAGGGTAATATGGATCCGGAGAATTTACTTGCCAAGCGATTCTGGCTTTTTTCTTCAGATAGACATCCATAGACATGTCAATCTCAATTTTTTCCTTAGCAAAATCGGATAAATCATATTGAATTACAGGATCGCCGTAATAATCTATGCCATAAGCGCTGTAAGTCGGTTTAATATGCAGTACGTTAGTTTTACCATTAAAAGTAGGTAAAATTTCCGCAAATGTTTTTTCGGGTTCTGAAATTTTAAAAACTTTGCCGGAAATTGTCCATGTTTCTATACCAATAGGCTCTTTAGAAATTTGTTCAAGTTTAAATTCATAAAAAGATAAAGTCGCCGGAACGCTGACATTTCTATTACCCATATCAAAATTCATATAAGTATTTTTAGGATCACAACCTGCCGCGTTAGTTCTGGGAATAATTACTACTTTGCCGCTATATTTAGTATATTTTTTTACATTACCGATCATCCATGTCCAATTTGTAATCATTTTCCAACCGGGCGGATCATCTGTATTGAAAAAATTGACACCTAACGAACTAATATCTATATCAGACCTGAATGAATATGAAAAAAGATAAACCTTATTGTCAGCTAACATTTTGGAAAGATCATATAATTCTTTTTGATCTTCATAATACCATCTGCCCCAATCTTCATGTTCACTCCAACCGGAACTTTCTTTAAATTTCATTGTAAAAATTACATCTTTATCATCGATGCCGCCGTCATTGTCGGTGTCTTCATACCCCGACCAGTTGCTCAAACAACCGGATAAACTTATGACGAAAAAAAGCATTACAAGAAACGATACCTTATATAGAAGAATTTTATAAAAAGCCATAATGATTATTCTCCTTCTGTCCACCAATAGCGTATTTTTCACAATTTACAGCTTTGCGCTTTTTTCCATTTTATACCAGTTTTTTATTTCTTGTCAAGTTTTTTTGAAAAGGTTGTTAAACGCTCACTTCCAAATCAAACCCACGCCGTGACATAACTTTGCATTTTGTAAAATTTCCCACTTGCGGATTTGTTTCGCTCGCCTCGCTTTTTACGATAACCGCCGCACCGTCAATGTCCGGGGCTTGGCAGTATAGCCGACCCAGCCAAAGAGTTTCATTTTCTTCCGTATCGGTTTCGCTTGCGGCGATTTGTTCTTCAACTAACACGTCTAAATTTTTATTGACAAAACGCTCCATATTTTTTTCCGTAATCGGAATTTGTTTCTCTTCGATTATTTGTTTTCGTTCTTTTGCGGTTTTGGCGGAAATGCGTCCCTTCATCGAATACGCCGCTGTTCCTTCCTCTCTTGAATACACAAAACAGCCAAGCCAGTCTAGGTTGGCTTTTTGCTGAAAATCCAGTAACTGCGCAAAATCTTGCTCTGTTTCATCGGGAAAGCCCAGCATAAAAGTAGAGCGTATAACAGCGTTCGGCAGTCTTGCTCGGATTGTTTTTAGTAACGCAAGATAGGTTTCCGCATCGCCGTGACGGTTCATGGCGGTTAATATTTTGGAAGAGGCGTGCTGAAACGGAATGTCAAAGTAGGGAAGGAAGCGATTATCTTTTTCCATGAGATCGAGGATTTTAAAAGGGAAATGGTCGGGGTGAATGTACAATAGGCGCACCCAAAAATGCCCATCCAGCGAAGAAATTGCGTCAAGCAATTCCGGCAATTTTGCGGCGTTTTCGGCGTCTGCGCCGAAAGACCCGATGTCCTGCCCGATGATACATATTTCCCTGATGCCTCGATTTAACAGCGAGTTGCATTCTTCCAAAATGCCGGGAATTGTTCGGCTTACAAGTCCGCCTCGAATGAGCGGAATTGCGCAAAAAGAACAACGGTTGTTGCACCCTTCGCTTATTTTTACATAAGCCGAACCCGGCAGCGATAAAAGCGGACGTTCTCCATCGTGCAAATCTGTGTTATGTGAAACACTAGACGCTTTTTCGCCGTTTACAAGGCTTGCCGCTGTTTGGGTAATTTGCGCAAGGTTGTCTACGCCGAAAAAACCGTCGGCTTCCGGCATGCTTTCGGCGAGGTCTTTCGCATAACGCTGGGCAAGACAGCCTGCAAGAAGTATTTTTTTACTCGGATACAGTTTGCGCCACTCAAGAACAGCGTTAATCGATTCCTGTTTTGCGCTTTCAATAAATCCGCAGGAGTTTACGATAATCAGCTCCGCGTCTTCCGCTTCGGGAACATTTTCCCAACCTGCTTTGTTAAGATGAGACATCATATTTTCAGCGTCAACTTGATTTTTTACACAGCCGAAAGGATCAAGAAAATAGCGCATTTATTTTACGGAACCGGATTAGGTTTCCAGCTTTATCAGCACAAGGCGGTATCGGTTTTCTTCGTCTCTAACCCAGCGGATATCCGCTACGACAACTTCGCCCGCGGAGCCGATTTCCAAAGGCACAGTACGCCCTCCGCCGATTACCTGAAGTTTTGCGGTCTGAGCGTTAGACACCCAAATGCGGATTCCGTTTTGAGCTTGAATATCAAGTACCTCTGATCTTTGGAAATAACGCTGAGTAGAGCCTTTGCGATCTCTCTCATTAAGAATTTCCCAGCGGAACATGCAATACCCCTGAAAGCCCACCTGTAAAGTGAAAGGATACGCGGTTGCGGAAGACGGAAAAACAGTGGTACTTGCGGCGTTTACAGTATTCACCGTGTGAGTAATGTTTTGATCTATTTCCGCGCCTGTGTAAACGGCGGCATCCATCAGGTAAAAATGGAGTAACGCTCCCATGTCGGCGTTGTTCTTAGCGAAATCCGCAACCGTTATGCGTAATTCAGGAATACCATCGTTGTTAAGATCAATGTTAACTTCCTGGCTTAAATCCAGTATTTCCATACCAGCGGGAGTGCGAATTGTTACGGCTTCGCCCATGTTGTACAATTCCAATTTGTAAGTTTCATTGTCTACGGGAATTAAAACGGAATCGTTTTTGTATAATCGGCGTTCCATGGAATTGCCTTCCATTATGTATTCGGCGGAGGAGCGTTTCGCAGGCATACTTAAATAAGGTCTGTTTTTATTGTTGATAATTAAAGAATAAACAAGCCAGCCGCCTAAACCTAAAACTGCTAAAATTATTATAGTGGGAAGTAAAAATCTTGGTATTTGCGGCGGACTTTTTAAAAGCTGTTCTACGGGAATAGGCTGTTCCTGAATTTTTAACGCCCTGTAAAGCGTAATCAATTTTTGAATATCAAGGTCAAGGTACGCGCCGTAATTTTTTATAAAACCGATTAGATAAGGCTCGCCTGGGAAGATGGAAAAATTTTCCGCTTCTAACGCTTCAAGGTAACGAATGGAAATATTTGTATCACGGCTGATTTGATCGACGCTGAGTCCCTTTTCGTTACGAGCGGTTTTTAATTTTTCACCCAGAGATTCCATTTATTTTCTACCCTAATTTGTATCTCTAAACAAGAAATTGTTGTACATATTTGCCGAAGGCGGAGTGTCGTAGGCAAAACGCGCTTCGGGAATACCGACATTTGTTCTGATATTTGTAAAATCTAAACGCAACTCGCTCTCGCCGATTGTTCGCCCTTCGACGCGGCGTATTAATTTTGTATTTGGATTTATGCTTAAAATGATTTCCCTAAAACCTTCCGAAACGGAACGCCTTGTAAGGCGCAGTTTTATAACTCTCTCTCCCGACGTGCCGTCCAACGGTTCGGGGTTTGGACCTGTAACAAATGACGATACATAATTGCGCCTTAAAAGCGAAAGTCCCTGAGAACTTGCCACTCCAATTCCTGAAGCTCCCGGCTTTCTTTTAATATCCTGATTTAAAACCGCTCTGTATTCCGGCAGATAGATAATCAGCACATCGCCGTTAAACACAATAACCTGTTCCGCGGGTCTGGAAAAGTCGATACGCATAAAGCACGGCGATAGGTAGCTTACATTCCCTGTCATGTCGCTGTTTCCCGAACGGATAGTGATAGAAGCCTCGTAATCTCTGATACTTGCGTAATTGTCCGATACCATTCCAAGGTATGCTTCCGCAGTTATTATTTCCTGTCCAAAAAGATAAGAGAAACAAGACAACAATATAAAAAATAGGAAAATTCCTCGTTTTATCACGATAAACCTCTGTAATCAATTTATCCTATTATTTTAGCCAAAATCGATGTTTATTGCAAGCGTTTTACAGACGGAATGAGGCTCGTTGACAACAGCCCGCGCACAGTGATAGTCTGAATAGGCAGGTCCAGTAGCTCAGGGGATAGAGCGGC
>Ga0268262_10005490_pt1 | contig 12560 bp, 11 predicted proteins | sample TergutNc150P3_FD_190354 | JGI IMG/M metagenome (GOLD analysis project Ga0268262, IMG submission 190354) | Nasutitermes corniger P3 segment gut microbial community from laboratory colony in Florida, USA - Nc150 P3 (SPAdes) (version 2) | ecosystem: Host-associated > Arthropoda: Insects >... | reverse complement strand
GGTCGCTGCCTCATTGGCGCTGGGCGCCTCTGCTGCCTTGCTGGCATTGTCCGCGCCAGCGTAATGGGCTGTCCTGGCAATTGACGCAGCATCATCGGGTGCAACGGTCTCTGTTGCTTCGACGTCAAGTATCTCTGGGGATGAAGCATTGTCTGCGGCAATGTGTGCTTCGCCGGTCTCTGTGGGTGGCTCCCCAGGCGCTGCTGCGCCCTCGGATGGCCCAGCGCCTGCCGTCTCGGCTCTGGGCAGCGCGTCCGCTGCGGCGCCCAGCAACTGCCCGGCCGCAGCCCCGACAAGCGCCACCGCCGTGCCCGCGCCACCCGCGACAGTCGCCACTGTGGCCGCACCGTTGTCCGCGGGCTTTCGGCGGAATTTCTTGTCCAGCAGTTGGTCCGCCAGCCTTTCGGCGATGCCAAGGGTTTCCAGCAGCGTGCCCTTGTCGGCGAAGTCGTGGGCTTCTTCAATCCCGCCCGTGGCCGTGTCTATCAGCCAGCAGGTGATGTTGTGGTACTGGCCTTCGTTGAAGAAGTCCAGCGCGATGACGTAATCGACGCCCAGCGAAGTCCTGATGGCCTTCACGGCCCTTTCGTTGGGCAGGCCGTCCACCACACTCCCCGCCAGCGCACGGTCCAGCTTGGCGCGGTCTATGACCGAATATCCCTCGCCCTCAATGTAATCCGACATGGCGCCCCTGGCAACCGACTTGAACGATGCGCTGACGTGCCCGTGGCAAGCGGGCTCCACCACAGCCACCACGGGCTTGGTCTTTTGCGGAGCCTTGGTCTGTGCTGGGCCAGTGACCTTGGCACTGCTCTGCGCCTTGGCGCCCGCCTGCTGCGCGACCAAGCCGGCGCAGGTCAGCAGCAGCGCGATTGCGGTGAGCGTGGAATTGATTGGCATTGGCACTCCGTCACTGTGTGGAAGGGCACTAGACACCAATTATGGCAACTTTGCTTGGGGTTGTCCAGACTGCGGAGCGGCTGGCACGCAACGCCAAGCATGGCAGGCGCTGGACGAAGTCCATGCTCTATCTTGGTGGTGTCGCACATGATGCTGATTCCAATTCCAGATAGAATGCATGGTAATTCTATCTGGAATTGGAATCAGTTCAGCGCTTTCAACCTGGCGTTCCTTTCGTTTATCGCGCCCAACAACGAGTTGGAAACAGAGCCGACGGCGCCCGCATCCCCGGAGGCAACCGCATCGCCAAGTCTGCCGATGTACATCAATATCCTGTCTTCAATCTGCCCGACTTCTTCGCATGACCTCGCGGGGCTGGAGTAGAGCGCGTCGTACGCCCTTTCGACCTGACTCCTGGTCACTCTGCCTTGGGTGCCGTCCATAATTCCCTTCAGGTTGGCGGATGCTTCTTTGATGAATGAAATGTTGTATTGCCTGACTTCTTCTGCGGCGGCGGTGTGTTCGTCGGCGATGACGTGGGAAACCAACAGGACGCCGTATAGACCAGCCAGGCAGAGTTGAACCACGAAGGCCACAACGAAATCTTGTGGAAAGAGCGACATGATCGTCGCCCCTGCGACCAGCTCGGCCAGAAAGTACAGCGATGATATTGAATAAATGGAAAAGCCAAACACCGCCGCGCTCTTCCCTTCGGCGATCATCCTTGGCGCCAGCAGCAGCATGAGGTACGCAAAGTGAACGAATCCGTAGGAGGTCCAAACGGTTGCATTATGGTGTGCACCACCTATGGCAAAGAAGGCGGTGTTGAACACCGCCAAAAAAATAGCATTCAGGACAGTCCACAAAGTGTTCATTTTATGCACAGGGCGCCTCCCTACATCCGACCCATGATTTCTGTTTTCTTTGCGTCGTACTCCATTTGCTCGATTAATCCGAGATCAAGCATTTCCTTGAGTTTTTTTAGTGTGGCCACCGGATCGCTGGCATCGCCGCCGGGCTGTGCGGGGCCGCCGTCCGCAGATTTTTGGGTGAACCTGCTGGAAGGCCGTGGGGCGGCAGGTGGCGGGGTCTGCTGCTGGATCGGCGACAACATGGCCTGCGCCATGTTGCCAAAGATGCCGCCGGCGGCGACGCCCATGCCAAGCCCGGCGCCTGTCGCCGCCATGCCGCCCGAGCCAGGGTTGGCGGCCAGCGTGCCAAGGATGTTCGCTGCCTGCTGTCTTCCCCAGTCGCTGCCAAGGACATCAAAGGCGGTCTTGTCTGCCTGGGAGTTGCGGATCTTCGCTATCGCGTCCATCCCGATTTCATCGTAGCGGCGCCGTATTTCATCATCGTTGATGTCGAGCGCGGCTATGGAGAACTTCACCAGCCTGAGGCCATAGCCCCCGAACACCTCGCCAAGGAATGGCTCGACCTTTTCGGAGAATTCGTCTATCCGCGCCTCGATGCCAAGCAGCTCAGTCTCAGTTTCGTTGAGTGCGCGGGTGATGGAGGACTTTACCTTGCCCTGGAACTCGTTTGCGAAGTAGTCGTCCAGAAGCTCCTGCCGGTCTATGCCCGCTATGTTGTTGCCTACCAGTTTGGCGAGGAATTTTTGGGGGTTGTCCACCTGGATTTTGTAGGAGCCCCTCGCGCGGAGCTTGGTGGCGATGCCAAGCAGCTTGTCGCGCACCTGGATGGGGGACGTGGTCCCCCACAGAATCTCCGCGCTGTGGGCCTTGCGGACAAAATAGACCACGCAGTTGAACGTGCTGGTCCCGCCCGTGAAGGCGTTCCGCAAACGGCTGATGAAGGGGTAGTTCTCTGTCGAGAGCTTGTACGTGCCGTTGTCAAAGGTCTGCTCTATGACGCCGCCCTTGATGAAAATGGCCTCCTCGCCAGGCATGACCACAAGGGTCGAATTGGTGTTGAAGTCCTCCTCTGGCTGCCGCCAGATGAGGAGATTGCTGGGGCCGGAGTTTTTTATGACGTCCGCCCAGTGTTTCTTCCCGCCCGCGTAGGCGGATTCGTTTGGATTCGTGCCGAACAGCGCCATGCTATTTGCCCTCTTTAGGATCATCGTTACTGGGACTGCCGCCAGACACCGCCTGTCTCACCCTCTCCCGCTCTTCCTCCGCATTTTTCACAGCGTCCGTCACTGCGCCTGCCGCATCGTGGACAGCCCCCGCCAAGTCCTTCACCCCCTGGGCGGCGCTTGGCTTGGATTCGTCGGTTTCCTCGCTCGGCGCCACTATATGCAACTCTGGCCGGTCGGCTTCGGTGTTGATTTGCCATTGCTGCCCTTCGGTGCGGGTTGGAGCTTCGTAAACTTGGTGAATCGCGGTCGGCTCGCCGGCGGCGCAGTCGTGACCGTCGGCCCTGACCGCCCCCTTCACGCCCGGGGCCGCCGCCACGAGTGGTATTGCCGCCAAGGCGGCGCCTCTTTTTATCCCCTCGAGTATGTTCTTTGAGTATTCGGGGTCTGCCCCCCGCCCTTCCTGCGAGTTCAAATCCACGCCGTGGATGCTTGCTATGTCGCCGGCAAAGCCTCCGGCGGCGCGGCCTCCGCCATCCGCAGTTTCAAAGTGGTCATCGTTTAAGGTTTCAAATCCTTTGTCCATTCCATTTCTCCACAATATTTCGTCACTTAAAATGACAGGCGTTCATTTTCGCGGGAAGCCTTCCGCGATAATGCGCTTTGCGTTTTCTGGGCGCTCCCTGAGTGTCACCATGAAGTTATACACCCCAACGCCGTCCATGAAAGGCGCGAGTTTGAGGATCATCTCCGCTGTATAGCCTTCAACCGTTATGGGGCTGTCTTTGGCGAATTCCCGCCGCTCAATCCACATTTCCAGCTCGGCGCGGATGTCATCGTGCGCCGCCAACGCCCGCGTCAGCCTAGCCGCCACATCTGGCTTTTGCCCGCGCTCATGCATCAGGTAATTAATAATCTTTTCCATAGTCATGCTCCCTGCGTTCCCGCAACCATGTTCTTGAACCCTTGGGCGTATTGCCGCGCCTCCGCCTCGACCATTTGGTTTTGATAGCCTTCATAATCGTAGTCGGGGCTTATGTAATTGTCAAAGCCCTCTTGGTATTCGCGCCCCTTTTCGCTGGCGGGGTCTGAGGCGCATTGATGCTGGTGGGCGTGCCACATCTCATGGGCTATGGTGTCGGCGGCCTCGGCGGCGTCGTCCAGCATGTTTTCGTTGACTACCAGCGTGTTGGTGCCGGGGTTGTAGCCGCCATATTCGCCTTCGCCCATGTCGTCGCGGAACACTATCTCGGGCGGGTCGGGGTTTTTGGTGTCCGAAGCTACGAATGTGGCAAGCTCGCTCATCGCCTGTTTTTGCTCATCCAGCGTCAAGTCGCTCCAGGCGTCCTCTTGGAATTTGCCCATGATGGAATCCAGCCTTTCGCTTCCCGCCTCCTTTGAGTAGCTGTAGCCGCCTTCCGAATGGTCGTCCCGCGGCCTTTCTGCCGCGCCAGCGCCTTTGGTTTCTGCGCCTGTGTTCAGATCCATGGGGTGGCCAAGGGAATTTCTGATGTCTTCGTTTGTATAGCCTGAATTGTAATCGTTCAGATCAACCCCTTGCTCAACGGTGGAAGGGTCGCTGGCTTCGCCGCTCTCCAGATGGTCTGAGTAGGAGTAGTCTTTGGAATATGTTTTCAAATTTTCACCGCCGTTCAAATCGACGCCCGCGCCTTTTGCCAGATCGCCGCCATAGTCCGCTTCGGCCCCGGCGCCCTCCGCGCCCAGCCGAACATCGCCGCCCAAATCGTGCCCTTCGCCCGTCACGCATCACCCCGTATGTTCGTCAGAGTCACGCGGACGGTTGCGTCGGATATGCCTATCTTTGTCCCGTACCTGATCCGCCGCATCAGATGCAGCTCGACGCACGCGAACAGGCGCCAGTCGAAAGGCTCGTCATTCAGCTCCCTCTTTATGAGTGGCTCCATTTGTTGGAATACGGTTTTGACGATCTGCGAATCGTCGCTGCTCGGCTTGAAGCGCTTCACAAATATCCGCCTGGCCACCTCGCGCCCCAGAATCCGCTTGCCGTAGTCGCAGCCCTCGGCGCAGGATTGGCAGTGCGCGCATTCCGGGTACGGGCGCAGTTTGTCCCTGCGGCTGTCCCAGTAAGTGGAGAGCGACTTTATGCCTTCGTCCGAGAGCGTTATGCCTATTTTGTTGGCCAGCCTGTAGTCCTCGGTCTTGATTTCTTCCGGCTCGTCGAGCCTCCCGAAGAACAGGAAGGCTTCGCCGGGCTTCAGCTTCGAAAGCCGCTGCAACTGCGCTTTGCCCATGTTGGAGCTGTCCGCGAGTATCTGCCTGTCCGTTGCCTCCACCAAGCGGAACGCCAGCTTGATGTCCGTCAGCGCCACCACGTCCGTTGTGACTTTGCGCGGAGATTGGTCCGCTATGACGACGCCGACGCCATAGGAGCGGATTTCCGCAAGCATGCGCTTCACCAGCCCCTGGGCTATGGCGCTCGGGTTGGCTTCGCCCTCGCCCGGGTTGCTGACGGCGTCGAGCAGCACGTGCGCCTCCTCTAGGAGAATCACGTTGCGGAGGCCGCCTTCGCCCAAGTAGTTGCTGTTCACGTAGGCCAGGATCGAGAGCAGCAGCAGGGATATGATCAGGGCCTTCTGGTCGCTGTTCTCTATGGCCGCAAGCTCGATGACGGTCGGCTTCGTCAGCAGGTCCTCGATGGGAACGGAAGAGTAGTTGTCGAACAGATTGGCAAGGCCCTGCAGGCGCACCAGCCCGGCCCGGCCGATGTTCTTCGCGTCCCCGGTGTAGCCGATTGCCTCAAACGTTTCCTCGAAGCACTTGATGAAGTCGGCTATGTTGAACACCTGGCCCTTGTCTGCGCTCGTGTACGTGTCGAGCCAGCGGAAGTCCGAGTAGCAGTTGTTCACCGCCTCTTCAAATATCTTGTCGAGCGGGGTGGACATGGACACCGCTGCGGCGAAGGCGGTCTTCAGCGTCGACTTGTACGTCTCGAGCCTCACGTTTTTGGGCGGCAGGAATGGGTTGTAGGCAAAGGGCGAGATGAAGTTCTTGCCGGGCGTGAAGATTTGCAGGTCGGGGATGCTCTGCACCATGGCCCGGTACTCGTTCTTGGCGGGCTCTATCACCAGAAACGGGATGCGGTGCTCTTTCCACAGGCGGTCGAGCAGGCCGACGGAAAACGTCGTTTTGCCGGACCCCGGCGTCCCGACCACAAGCATGTGCTTGGCGAGGTCTTTCAGCGAGATGCCAATTGCGTCGCCGCGCTGCGACGATTTTAGCGCCCCGACCGCTATGTCGCCGCCGCCGACTAGGTTTTCCGCGTAAGTGCGGCTTGCCCTGCCCGACTCGTCCACGGTTAGCCCAGCGTGAACAGTGTCGCTGCCGACGGGGAGCCTGAAAAACTCGGACGCCTCCTCCGCGGTGACTATGTAGGGCAGCCCATAGAAAGCGTTCATGGTCTGGCCAGAGCTCCACACGGAGGGGTTCCTGTCGGTGGCCAGGATGACCTCGCGCGCCGCCCAGGGGAGCGGGAAAAAATTGTCGTCCTTCCCTATGCCGCCGGCGGGGAGATGGATGACGCGCAGCTCGCTGCTGTTGTTCAACTGTGCCAGCACCCGTGTGGCGATGGTGTCCGCCGCGCCCGGCGGTCCATAGACGATTATGTTGAAGCCGAACAGAGCCGTGTTTTTGCTGCGCGAGTAGTACTTGTATATCTCGGCGTGCTTTTCCGCCAGGGCGAAGCCGATGTGGCCCACCCCCTGCGCCATGATCCCCTTGGAGAGCGTGCCAAGCGTCTGCGCGTTGGCGTCAACCGCGGACGTTTCCTCCGCGGAATACGCGGTGGGCATCAACTGCAAGGAAACGGCGCAGTTGGGGTGGTCTATCAGGGAACCCACGATGCGGCTGAGGTCGTTTTCGGTGGCGGGCAGCCTCTCGAACGAAAAGCAGTAGGGCAGAATCATGTTCTGCAGGGACTCCAGCCGCTCGCTCTTCACCACCGCCCTGATTGAGCTGTCGTCTATGCCCCTGACCCGGGAGGCCAGCTCGCCCAACGGGATGTCCCGGTAGCCATATTTCCCGAAGTCGAGCGTAGCTTTGCACGTCCCCATGAGCGACGCCACCGTGCGCTCCACGTCCGCGGCGCCGGCCCCGATGGCCCTGATGATGACGTGCAGCTTGATTGAAGCCCTGTACGGCTGGTTCTTCGCCTCGTGCGTCGTCCACAGTATCTCCAGCGCAACGTCCTGGCAGCCGCCGGGGGCGTTCTTGTGGCCCTGGAATACCTCGGACAGCAGGCGCGCCATGTCCTGCTTGTATTCCGTGTCAATGTTGGCGACGGTCGAAAACCGCTTTTGGAGGACCGACATGTGTGGGACGGACGTGACCTCCAGTGCGCCCAGGCCGACGCGCTCCCCGTTGGCGAGCTCCGCTATCGAGACGGACGGCGGCATGCGTCACCCCTCCCCGCTGCGGCGCTTGCGGTCTGTCGGTTCCGCCCCCGAAGACTTTTGCCTGCCATGCTTCACCACTGCTCCTTTGCCAATGCCGGGTCACCGACCTGTTTTGATGGCACTGCCCAAACTGGCCCTGACCTCAATGGCCTCGGAATAGCCCGGCCTCAGTTGTATGGCGCGGTCTAGGTCGGCAAGGGCTTTGTCGTCGCGGCCCTGGTTGGCGTACAATGTGCCGCGCATGTAGAGGAGGGTGGCGTCTTCGGGGAGGATGTAGATGGCGCGGCCAAAATCCTCGATGGCCCTGTCACAGTCGCCTTTCGCGTTGTACGCAAATGCCCGCATGGAATATGCCATGGCGTTGCCGGGCTCCAGCGATGCTGCGCGGTCAAAGTCCCCGATGGCCCCCTCGTAGTCGCCCCTTTCCAGACGCGCCTCGCCGCTCTGGAGGCACTGGTCTGCTGTGGACGGAGGGGCCGCGGCCCCCTGTGCGGGAGCTGAGTCCGTGATTTGAAGCCCCCATTCCCGCGCAAACCTTGCGGCCGTGTCGTTCAGATTGTGCCTTCTCAGGCTCGCGATGGTTGCGTTTTGCAGTTCCCCCCTGGCCGCCGGCGGCCCGTCCGTCGCCTTTGACTTCAAACGGTCAACGTGTGCATCGCGCTGCTCGCGGGCGAGGTTTCTATATTCTTCCGCCGCGCCCTCGCGCTCAGCCAGTTCGGCGGCCAGCCCAAAGTATTTGACCGCCATCACCAAGTCCTCCACTGACGGGTCGTCCGCCAGACTGCTGCTTGGCACCCCAATGCTGCAAAGCAGGGCGACCCTGATGGCAGTGGTTGCAGACAGGTCTTCCGGCTTGGCCACCTGCAGCGCCTTGGAAATCAGCCCCCATCCCTTGCCGGTGTCCCGCGGGACAGTCCGTCCTTCGCAGTGCATCAGGCCCAGATCCGCCGCCGCGCGCTGCCAGCATGGGTCAGAATCTGGACACTCCGCCATGATTTCCGTCAAGAGCCCAACGGCTTCGTCCGGCCTGTGGTCGGGAAACGATGGGTTGGAGTATAGGTCGGCCAGCCACAGCTTTGCCTTCATGTGGCCTTCGCCCGCAGCTTCCCGCCACAGACGCGCCGCCTCCAGCAGGTCACCCATGTCGTGCGTCCGGCCGTATTTGCTTCGGGATTCCCATCCAGACTGGTACAGCTTTTCGCTGGCGCTCTCCACTTTTTCGCGGTGGGCCGGTGTCTCTGTCAATGGGGCAGCCACAGGTTCCTGTGCGGCCTTCGCACGCGCCGCCCGGACACTCTCTAAAACAAAGTCCCTTTGATCGCGCCAGTCCTGCTCGCCAGGATCTAGACGTATTGCCTGCTCTAGGTCGGCCAGTGCCTTGTCGTAGAGCCCCTTTTCTTCGTAGGCCAAGCCCCTCTGGCTGCGGAACGGGGCAAGGTCTTGGATTGATATTGCTTTGCCGAAGTCTTCTATGGCCCTGTCGAGGTCGCCCTTGCCTAGGTGGGCGCTGCCGCGCATGCTGTAGTAGTAGTGGCGTTTTTGGTCATCGCCGGCAGCCATCGAAATCGCCGCGTCGAAATCGCCGATGGCCCTGTCGTGTTCGTCCATGTTTTGGTGCGCGTAAGCACGAGAGCTGTACGCGCCCGCGCTGGGGGCCAGCCTTATCGCCCGGTCAAAGTCGCCTATCGCGCTCCGCCAGTCTTTCTGCATGCTGTAGGCGGTGCCGCGCAGTTCATACAAGGCGGCATTGCCGCCGTCCAGATCGATGGCCCTTGTGAACAGCATGACGGCCGAGTCCAGATTGCCTTCCTCCAGCGCGCTGCACGCCATGCCTGCGACCAGCGATACCTCGTTGTAGTTCATGGTCTGTCTCCTGTGATGCTGTTCTTGGGGCGGCCGACGCCCCCAATGTCGTCAAGCGACAGGGCGGGTCTATGGCCTGCCGGGTTGCCCGTCTTGTCATCCGTGCTGCCGATGGCCTTTATGTCGTTCAGCGACAGGGCGAACCTCGGTTCTGCCGGGCGGCCCGTCTTGTCATCCGCGCTGCCGATGGCCTTTATGTCGTTCAGCGACAGGGCGAACCTCGGTTCCGCCGGGCGGGCGGCCGCCTGTGTTTGCTTGGCCACGCTTGCCGTGGTTGTGCCTGTGGTTTCGCTTCTTGCTGGCGGGGCGGTCTGCTTGTATGCAGCCGGTCGCTGTTCGCTGGCCGTTTGCTCCCCGGGCACGTCCGAACCAGCGTCGTCCACGCCTTTGCTGTATATGCCGCGGAGCGTCTTTCTGGCGCGGAACGGTTCGGCCGCTTTCCGCCGCTCGGCATTAAAGGCGTCCAAGTCGGATTGGGCGTTGGCCATGCGCACTTTGCGCTTCTGCCGCAGGAAAATGTACAGTGCAATAAAGCCTGCGGCCAGCAGGGCGCATAGAATCCCAATCAAAAAATCGGAAGAACCGTGGGAATTTGCCAGGGCCGCCCAAGCGATGAAGGCGCCGACGGCGGCCAGAAAGAAGAGCAGGCACCCAACGGCTTTCACCGGAGGAGCCGAAGCCTTGGCCAGGTTGTCCGTGAAGGCGTTGTAGGCCCTCAGGCGGACCGAGTCAACGGGAGCCCCCTCGATGTACGCGTCCTTCCCGTCGCCAGCCGCCCACATCGAGTATTCCCGCCCGTTGTAGTTGCACACAACGCGGTACAGTCCGAGAAACACGCGCTGCGGCTCGCCCTTTTCGATTCTGGAGCCGTCAAGCGAAAGCCCGCGCACGTACGTGCGGCTTGCCACGCTGCTCTGGACCTTTTTCCTTAGCGATTCCTCCATGATTGGCTCGACGCACTCTTTGAAAGCGCGCGGCTTGGGTATGTCGAAGCTGCACGTCTCCACGTCGGCGGGGAATTCCAGATCCTCGACATCGGCCAATCTATTGGGGTCGAGCCTCGTGTAGAGCCTTTTTATCTGCGGCGCCAGCCTTATGTTGCCGCTGGCAAAAAGTGTCAGTGAGTCATTGACCGTGCCGTTGCTTGGGGTGTAGACTATGTATGTGTTCTTCTTGGTCTTGACCTCTGGACCGTTATGGCCGTTTGTGATGGTGTTGTATATCTGCTCTTCTTTGTGGCCGACCTCGTACGAAAAGGACATCGTGCCGTGGCAGTCGAACAGGAACGCGGGGACACAGTAATGCTCTTCCCGCACGACGCGGGTCTTTTCCAGAAAGTCCAGCGGCATCCCCGGCGCTTCCGACGACAGGGATACGAGCTTGCGGTGTAGAGCGTCGGAAGATGCGTCCAAATTGATGCCGCTGCTGATGTTTTCCTTGGCCGCTATCTCGGCGTTTTTGACGAGACCCTCCAGCACACATTCCGTCCTGCACGACGGGCACTTCACGCGGCCTCTGGAGTTCTTTGGTATCGGCAGCGGGGAGCCGCATGAGTTGCAGTGGAAGTCCTTGACCGTAGTTATGGCGCCACCTCAAGCACTCGTGTTTTGCGGTATCCCAGGGATGGGCGGGTTGCGGGGACACAAGTCATTTCTGTCCCTCTAGCTTGTGCTTGTAAACCCCGCACTCATCGCCAACGTGGCTGGATGTAAAACCGTCGGCGAATGTTTCCGTTATGCACATGCGTGCCCTATCCTCGCCCATCGCCCGGAAGCCAAACGATAAATTGCTCCATTCAGTGGAATTGAGGAATTTGCATCTGTTGGTGGAATTGTCGAAATAGCTGCACGCCATTTTCTCTCCCCGTCGTTGGAAAGTGTGACTACCGGATGCGCTCGCTTAGCCGCGCTTGCCGCGGCTTCGGCAACGGCTCATTTGCTGCGTTTCTGGATTTGCTTGTAGTTCTCGCACTTTCTCCATTCCTCGCTGGTGCTGAGGCATTTCGTTTTCTTGGTGTGGTCGGCCGGCTTGGAGCCATAGGGCTTGCATGTGTTGCTGAGGTTTTGGAAGTAGGGGCATTGCGTTGTCGCCATCGTTTCCTCCTTGTGGCTTGTTGGCGCGATGGTTCATCAACCATCGTGGTTTGGCGGGACGCTGAAAAAACAAGAACGCAGACCGTTGGACGCTCATGCTTTGCCTCCGGCCACGTTGTCCTTCGGACGCTGCTCGATCCCCCGCGGGGTCGCCGAGCGACAGGGAGGGTCAGGAACCTTCCTGGCTGTCTGCGGACGCCGCCGCCTTTTTCGCTCTGCTCGACTCTATTTGTCCTTTTATGGCTTTCACGATTCCCGCGATCAAGAGGTAGATGAGTCTGAACACGTGGAATATGAAGCCGCAGACCATGTAGGGAATAATCCAGCGGACGAGGACGAATACGATATGGAACAGAGTGGTAAAGAAAAGCGGGGCACATCCCTTTCCATCGCCCTTGTACTCGCCATCGCTATATGAGCTTCTGGCATCCTTGAAGCCATACTTAATATGCCACCAGACATCTGAAAACGGAATACTGGCGATTCCCAGCGTGAACACCACGATGAGACTGCGCTTAATTTTTGCGCTTGGCTCTCTCTGCTCTTTCTCGCGCAATATGGTGTCCAAGGCATTTTGGGCTTCCGCATAGTCGGGCTTGAGCGTTATCGCTTGCCTCAGGTCAGCAATGGTCTTGTCGAGGTCGTCTTCTGTTTTGTGGTATGCTCCTGCCCTGTAAAAGTAGGTTTCCGCACTGAGTGCATCATCTGGCGCCAAGTCTATGGCTTTGGTGAAATCGCTGACGGCTTCGCCAAAGAGGTTCAGCGCACAGAGACAAAGACCGCGTTCGTGATGGGACATGCGTAGGATATTATTATCATCCGCCCCAAATGCTATGGCTTGCCCATAGTCTGGTATTGCTTTGTTGGGGTCGCGTCGTTGCGTTCTATAGATGCTGCCCCGCAGGCAGTACGCTTCTGCGAAGTTGGGCTCGATGCGTATGGCCTCGTTGAGTGCCGCTATTGCGTCCTCCGAATCGCCGGATTCTTCTAGGGTAACCGCCCTGTTGTATAAGTCCAGTGCTTTTTCACCGACCATGTATCACCTCGTACGTGTTTGTGCAGCCGCCGGGCCCGGCCCCCAGGGGGTCAGCGTGCTTGGTTGGGGTTGCCACAATGGGGGCCAAGTGGCTTTGGTTTCTGACGGTGCCCGTGCAGCGTCTTTGTGAATGCAGGCCGCAAGCGCACATTGCGCCGAATGTTGGGCAGGTGTCGTTGCGTACTGGCTGATATTGATGG
>Ga0268262_10005489_pt1 | contig 12562 bp, 7 predicted proteins | sample TergutNc150P3_FD_190354 | JGI IMG/M metagenome (GOLD analysis project Ga0268262, IMG submission 190354) | Nasutitermes corniger P3 segment gut microbial community from laboratory colony in Florida, USA - Nc150 P3 (SPAdes) (version 2) | ecosystem: Host-associated > Arthropoda: Insects > Digestive... | reverse complement strand
TCGGTCTTGAGGTTCACGCCGAACTATCGACAAAATCTAAAATTTTCTGCGCCTGTACCACCGCTTACGGCGGCGAGCCGAATACTCACGTTTGCCCTGTCTGCGCGGGAATGCCCGGCGTATTGCCTGTGCTTAACCGTTCCGTTGTAGAGTACGCTATCCGGCTCGGAATCGCGCTTGATTGCGCCATTACCCAATACTGCAAATTTGATCGTAAAAATTATTTTTACCCCGACCTGCCGAAAGCCTATCAGGTGTCACAACTGTACGCGCCTATCTGCCGCGACGGTCATCTTGATATTGAGGCGGACGGCAGGAAAAAGACGATTAACATACGCGAGATACATATGGAAGAAGACGCGGGAAAATTGATACACGACGCAAACGGAGCAAGCACTTTCATGGATTTTAACCGCTGCGGCGTGCCGTTGTTGGAAATTGTTTCGCAACCTGATTTCAGCAGCGCCGCGGAAGTAATCGCCTACCTTGAAAAATTGCGCGAAACTCTTTTGTACCTTGATATTTGCGACTGCAAAATGCAGGAAGGCTCCATACGCGCCGACATCAATTTGTCCGTGCGCCCCGCAGGCGGAGAGCTTGGCGTGCGTACCGAAACAAAAAACATGAACTCGTTTAAGGCGATTGCGCGCGCCATTGAATATGAAACTGCGCGTCAGATTGAAATACTGGAAGACGGCGGTAAAATTGTTCAGGAGACGCGCCGCTGGGACGATGAAAAACTGGAGTCCTACGGAATGCGTTCAAAAGAAAACGCGCAGGACTACCGCTATTTCCCGGAGCCTGATCTTCTGCCAATGGAGATTGACGACGAATGGCTTGCAAACGTTAAGAAAAATCTGCCTGAGTTGGCGTATCAAAAAAGGGAACGGTACTACCGCGACTTTAAGATACCCGAATCCGAGGCGGTGGTTCTTACCGTTCACAAAAATATTTGCGATTTGTTTGAAAACATCGCACAAAAGAGCGGACAGCCGGTAGAAGCGGCGCACCTGTTAACCGGAGAAATTATGCGGCTTATGAACAACGCCAATATTTTGCCGGAAGATTTGGTTATAGACGCCGGTAAACTTTCCGCGCTCATCACTCTTGTTACAGACGGAAAGATCAACAGAAATGCGTACAAAGAAACCGTTGAGGCGGTATTCACAAACAACATTGACCCTGAAAAATACATCGCCGAAAAAGGCTTAATGATGATTAACGACGACAACGCCGTTATTACGGCGGTGAAAGCTGTCATAACTGAAAATCAAGACTCTGTAGCGGATTACCGCGCGGGTAAGGAAAAAGTGTTCGGGTTTTTAATGGGTCAGGTAATGAAAAAACTCGGCGGAAAAGGGAACCCCGACATGGCGAAAAAAACGCTGGAAGACGCGCTGAAATAAAGAGTCGGTATTACCGCTCTTCCACAATTTAAAAATAATTGGCATAATAATCATAACATGAATCAATACAGGACGCATACCTGCGGGGAACTGCGGGAAGAACATACAGGACAAACTGTCACAATTTCAGGCTGGGTGGATACTATACGCGACCACGGCGGGGTAACTTTTATTGACCTTCGGGATCAGTACGGTGTTACTCAGGTGGTTCTGCACGAAGAATATAAGTCAGGCAAAGAAACTGTTCTTACTGTAACGGGCGCGGTAAAAAAACGCGACGCGGATACTATCAATCCGAAAATTGAAACGGGAACCGTGGAAGTTCACGCCGAAAAGCTGATTATTCAGAGCAAGGCAGTCCGCGCTTTGCCGTTTGAAATAGGCGAATCCAAAAACACGCGGGAAGATGTCCGCTTGAGTTACCGTTTTCTTGACTTGAGAAATCCCGAAGTGAAAAAAAATATTTTACTGCGTTCAAAAGTTATCAGTTTTTTGCGGGCAAAAATGGAAGAGTTGGGCTTTACGGAGTTTCAAACACCGATACTGACATCATCCTCGCCTGAGGGCGCGCGGGATTACCTTGTTCCCAGCAGAAAACATCAGGGAAAATTTTACGCTCTTCCGCAAGCCCCGCAAATCTTCAAACAGCTTTTGATGGTTTCAGGTTTTGACCGTTATTTCCAAATAGCCCCCTGTTTCCGCGACGAAGATTCCCGCGCCGACCGCTCGCCGGGAGAATTTTATCAGCTTGATTTTGAAATGGCGTTTGCGGAACAGGAAGACGTTTTTGAAGTAGCGGAAAATGTAATGTACGGCGTTTTTAAAACTTTTTCAAACAAAGAGGTAAGCCCCGTACCTTTTGTAAAAATTCCCTATGCGGAATCAATGCTCAAATACGGAACGGATAAGCCCGATCTTCGCAACCCGCTTGTTATCACAGACCTTACCGATTTTTTTGCTGACGTTGATTTTAAGCCCTTCAAAAATATTCCGGTTAGAGGAATTGTCGCGGGAGGCGCGGCGCTACAGTCAAAATCATTCTTTGAAAAAATGCTCGCCTTTGCCGAAGAAATCGGCATGAAGGGGCTTGGGTACATTTCCGTTATGGAAGACGGAAGTTTAAAAGGACCGATAGTCAAATTCCTTTCCGAAGAAAAACAAAATACTCTCAGAAAAGACCTTGGTCTTAAAATAAACGACACTCTATTTTTTATCGCGGATTCGCCCGCAAAGGTAAACAGTCTTGCCGGGCAGATTCGTACGGCGTTGGGCAATCAGCTTAATCTTATCAATAAAGAAAAGTTCGAATTCTGCTTTATAGTGGATTTTCCCATGTACGGCAAAAATGAAGAAACCGGCGCAATCGAATTTACCCACAACCCGTTTTCAATGCCGCAGGGCGGGCTTGAGGCTCTTGAAACCAAAAACCCCCTCGACATTCTCGCCTGGCAGTACGACATTGTATGCAACGGCGTAGAGCTTTCCTCTGGCGCGGTGCGAAACCATCTGCCGGAAGTCATGGTAAAAGCCTTTGAACTGGCGGGGTATAACAAGACCGATATTGAGAAAAAATTCCCAGCCCTCTACAACGCGTTCCACTACGGCGCGCCGCCCCACGCGGGCATGGCTCCCGGAATTGACAGAATTGTCATGCTTTTGGCGGAAGAAGAAAATATCCGCGAAGTGGTAGCCTTCCCAATGAACAGCGCCGCCCAAGACCTGCTGATGGGAGCCCCCTGCGAAGTTACGGAACAACAGCTTCGCGAAGTGCATATTAAGATTAGGCAGTCTAAATAAAAGGTCGCTTCGACAGGCTCAGTGACCTTGTGGACGCTGAGTTTGCCGAAGCGTTCGGGCGGCAAAATATGTACAAAAAACTCGTATTTTTCGTGTGATTTTTGGTAGAAATTTTTGTATTTTGGGGTTGACAATAATTTCCTTTTTTCGTAATATTTACCAAGATAAACAAAGGCGTTTATCGGTAAGAGGCTTTAAAGCTTTTTCCCGCTGAGCGTCTTTTTTTTTCAAAACAATTTTTAAGTAATTTACTATTTTTGGAGGTAATTAGAATGAAAGACATTCCCAGCTTATTTGGCAGTATGGTCTTTAACGAAACTGTCATGAGGGATAGGCTTCCCAAGGATGTTTTTAAGGCATTGAAAAAAACAATGTCAAAAGGTACGCATTTGGAGCTTGATATCGCCAATGTTGTCGCCAACTCAATGAAAAACTGGGCTGTTGAAAACGGCGCAACCCATTTTACGCACTGGTTCCAGCCCATGACCGGCACAACGGCGGAAAAACACGACAGCTTTATCTCGCCGACAAGCGACGGTAAAGTCATCATGGAGTTCTCAGGAAAAGAGCTTGTCCGCGGCGAGCCGGACGCTTCCAGTTTTCCGTCGGGAGGCATACGCGCCACCTTTGAAGCGAGGGGCTATACCGTTTGGGATATAACTTCTTTTGCGTTTATCAAAGACGGAACTTTGTGTATTCCCACCGCGTTCTGTTCGTATTCAGGCGAAGCGCTTGATAAAAAGACTCCCCTGCTCCGTTCAATGGAAGCAATCAGCAAACAGGCAATCCGCGTTCTCAAACTTTTCGGCGACACAACAGCGCAGCGCGTTCTTACAACAGTCGGTCCCGAACAGGAATATTTCCTTATCGATAAAGAGATGTACCTTAAACGCCCCGATCTGATCTACACAGGCAGAACTCTGTTCGGCTCAAAACCGCCCAAGGGACAGGAGCTTGAAGATCATTATTTCGGCGCAATCAAACCGCGCGTATCCGCTTTTATGAAGGAACTTGATGAAGAACTCTGGAAACTCGGCGTATACGCCAAGACCAAACATAACGAAGTCGCTCCGGCGCAGCACGAACTTGCGCCTATCTTCTCAACGACAAATATCGCCACTGACCACAATCAACTGACGATGGAACTGATGAAATCTATCGCTAACAAACACGGACTTGCATGTCTGCTGCACGAAAAACCGTTTGCCGGAGTTAACGGAAGCGGTAAACACAACAACTGGTCAATCAGCACCGACACAGGCATTAACCTGCTTGAGCCGGGCGATACGCCGAATGATAACGCGCAGTTCCTTTTGTTCCTGGTAGCGGTTATCAAAGCTATTGACGAGTATCAAGACCTTCTGCGCGTATCTGTCGCGAGCGCGGGAAACGATCACAGACTCGGCGCGAATGAGGCGCCCCCCGCTATCGTATCCATGTTCCTCGGCGAAGAATTAACTGAAATTATCGAAGCTATTGAAACAGGCAAAGGTTATAAAAATAAAGAGAAGCTCGATATGGAAATCGGCGTATCTGTACTGCCGCATTTCCCCAAAGACACGACAGACCGCAACCGCACATCGCCCTTCGCGTTTACCGGCAACAAGTTTGAGTTCCGTATGCTCGGCTCAGCGTTCTCAATCGGCGGACCGAACATTGTGTTAAACACAATTGTCGCCGAAACCTTAAGTCAGTTTGCGGATTCTCTTGAGAAATCCAAAAACTTTAAGGGAGACCTTGCGGCGTTGATCAAAAAAACAATCAGCGAACACAAGAGGATCGTTTTTAACGGCAACAACTATGCCGAAGAATGGGTAGTCGAAGCGCAGAAGCGCGGATTGTCCAACCTGAAAAACACAGTTGACGCGCTTCCTGAATTTATTTCCAGAAAGAGCGTAGATTTATTTACCAAGCACCATGTCTTCACCGATATAGAACTTCACTCGCGCTATGAAATACTTATGGAAGGATACTGCAAAACTATTCATATTGAGGCACTTGCTATGGTAGATATGGTCAAGGGAGATATTATCCCCGCCAGCGTAAGCTACCAAAACGATTTAACAGAACTTCTTCAGAAAAAGAAAGCGTTGGGTTATTTTGATTCTTCGCTGGAGGAAAATTTGATAAGTAATATTTCAAAGCTGTCCGCCAGTTTGCTTAACAAATTAAACACACTTGAAAAAGTTATTTTGGAGACAAAAGAAGAACGCAGTATAGCAGACCAAGCGCGTTTCTACCGCGAGAAAGTTTTTGCCGCAATGGTTGAACTCAGGATCGATGTTGACGGTCTTGAAACGCTGGTGGCGAAAAAATATTGGCCGTACCCGAGTTACGGTCAGATACTGTACAGCGTGATCTAAGTTGTTAACCGTCATTGCGGATAAAACACACGCTTTAATTTTAGTATTGAAGGATTAACACCGCGTTGCGGTGACTTCGATTAGGTTAGCCGTTTATACGGCTTAAATTAAATTAGGAGGATATTTATGGAGTCATTGTTTTCATCAGCTGACACTATGTGGGTGCTCATAGCCGCCGCTCTTGTATTCTTTATGCAAGCAGGCTTCGCTATGGTAGAAACAGGCTTCACGCGAGCAAAAAACGCCGGAAATATCATCATGAAAAACTTGATGGATTTTTCTATCGGCACTCCGGTCTATTGGTTGATCGGATTTGGAATCATGTTCGCAGGAAGCGGACCGCTTATCGGCGGTATTGATTTTATGGTCAGGGGGAATTATGACAGTTCTTTCCCCACACCTGCCTTTCTTATTTTTCAGACAGTGTTCTGCGCTACTGCCGCGACAATCGTATCAGGAGCGATGGCAGAAAGGACAAAATTCTCTGCTTACTGTATTTACAGTCTTATCATCAGCGCTTTTATTTACCCGGTCTCAGGTCACTGGATATGGGGCGACGGCTGGCTTGCACAGCTCGGTTTCCATGACTTTGCCGGTTCTACCGCTGTACACATGGTCGGCGGTATAGCGTCTCTGGTTGGCGCAAAAATCGTCGGTCCTCGTATCGGCAAATATTCACAATCAGGCGAATCGCGCGCTATTCCCGGTCACAGCTTAACGCTTGGCGCTCTCGGTGTTTTCATTCTCTGGTTCGCGTGGTTCGGATTCAACGGCGGTTCTACTGTCGCTATGACAAGTCAGGAAGACATTGTATCAGCCAGCAGTATTTTCGTTACAACAAACTTGGCGGCGGCGACTGCTGCGGTCTTTACGATGATCATTACATGGATACGCTACAAAAAGCCTGATGTGTCGATGACATTGAACGGCGCTCTCGCCGGTCTTGTTGCAATTACCGCAGGATGCGACGCCGTATCACCGTTCGGCTCTTTCTGCATTGGTATTGTTGCGGCGTTTGTAATCGTATTCGGCATTGAATTTGTAGACAAAGTATTAAAAGTTGACGATCCTGTCGGAGCGATCGGCGTACACGGTCTTGCGGGCGCGGCTGGAACAATTCTTACCGGTATATTCGCGCTTGACGGCGGATTGGCGTACGGCGGCGGATGGGCGATGGTCGGCGTTCAGGCTCTCGGTGTCGTTTCTGTAATGGCATGGGTAGCTGTAACAATGGGTATCGTCTTTACGATTATCAAGAAAACAATCGGTCTTCGCGTTTCACACACAGAAGAACTTGCCGGCTTGGATATTACCGAACACAATATTGAAAGCAGCTATGCCGACTTTATGATAGCTCCCGCGGGCGCTGACTTTAAGCCTTATTCCACAGATGATGAGGCAGTTCCGGTCAATACGGCAATTCCTGTTGTAAACAACTCAAAACCCGGCGCAAAGATGACAAAAATTACAATCATCACAAATCAGAACAAACTTACGGCTCTTCACAACGCGCTCGACAGAATCGGTATTACAGGTCTTACTGTTACCAACGTACTTGGTCACGGAATGCAAAAAGGACATACCGAGTATTACCGCGGCGCTCCTGTAACCATGAAACTGCTTCCCAAGGTTCAGGTTGATATTGTCGTGTGTAAGATACCGTCGCAAACAGTAATAGACACAGTAAAGAAAGTGTTGTATACGGGTAAAGTCGGCGACGGCAAGATATTTGTTTATGATGTTGAAAACGTCGTTAAAGTCCGCACAGGCGAACAAGGATACGACGCTCTGCAGGATAATGAATAAAATTATTTTCTGCTGACATTACGTTAGATTAAAAAAGCGGCTGGATTTTCCGGTCGCTTTTTTTTATGCGTTATTCTACACCAGCATTCTTTTCTTTAAAAACGCGTCTACTGTAACTCTATTAACGCCGTATATCCTGCCTATTGCGGATTTTGAAAAATGCCTTTCAAGAAGCATTTTAATATCCTGCTCGCGTCCTGAAAGTTTTACCACGTTTGATAGACTGCCAAAAGGTCTGCCAAGGATTTTACCCTCGGCGCGGCGGCGCGCAAGCGCTTCTTTTGTTCTTTGAGAAATTAAATCGCGCTCTATCTCCGCTGTTAAACTAAACGCAAACGCCAGAACTTTTGACTGAATATTGTCGCCTAGTCTGTAATTGTCTTTTATTGTCCATACTCTTACCTCGTTCATCATTAAATGGTTAAGTATCGACATAATCATAAAAAGACTTCTTCCAAGCCTTGATAATTCCGAACAAATAATCAAATCGCCCGACCTTACCTCCTCCAGAAGCGATCCTAAAAGACGTTTATCAGGCGCTTTACATCCGCTGATAGTTTCTTCAATCCATTCGTCGATTTTCAAACTGTTTTTCATACAAAACCGCTCGATCTCAAACCGCTGATTATCAACCGTTTGTTTGTCAGTACTGACTCTAATATAGCCGTATGTCACCGCTATACCTCCTCATAAAAATTTAATCTGCTAAAAAAAGGGGTCTTTTTCTTATCGTCATAACTCACCTCAAATAATGACACTTTTTTACTGATTGAGTTTATAATGAAGCATGGAATTACTTGCACCAGCGGGTTCGCCTGAGGCGCTTGACACCGCAATCGGCGAAGGCGCAGACGCTGTTTATCTTGGCTTAAAAGATTTTAACGCCCGTTTAAGAAGCGCCAATTTTACTTACGCGCAGTTTGAAAGCGCTCTGCGTTCTTTGCATAAAATGGGAAAAAAAGTTTACGTTACGGTAAATACTGTTTTTGAACAACGCGAAGCCGATAGAATGTACCAATTTTTGAAATATCTTGCAGGACAGGGACCGGATGCGCTGATTGTTCAGGACTACGGCGTTATCGCTATGGCAAAAAATGAGTTTCCGTCTTTACGGCTTCACGCTTCTACTCAGATGAATATCGCGTCGGCAAGAGGGGCAAACGCTCTTTCGCGTCACGGTGTTTCGCGCGTGGTTTTAGCGCGGGAACTATCTCTTGAAGAACTGAAAAGCGTTAAAAGCGAAACTAATCTGGAACTTGAGGTTTTTGTCCACGGAGCGTTATGCATAAGCGTTTCGGGTCTTTGTCTTTTTTCAAGTTTTCTTGGCGGAAAATCGGCTAACAGGGGAATGTGTACTCAGGCGTGCAGAAGATTATACCATAAAGCCGACGGCGAGGGCGGCTACTATTTCAGTCCGAACGATTTACAGTTATTGGAGAACATACCGCTGTTAGCCGCCAACGGAATCAGCGCGTTAAAGATTGAAGGACGCATGAAAAGCGCGGCTTATGTGGGAACGGTAGTTTCCGCTTACCGACTTGTAACGGACGCTGTTGCAAACGGAGACGCTGACGATATTCAGCGAAGTATTGAACGCGGGCAGGAAATTTTGCGTAACGATTTTGCGCGTCCAAAAACTCAGTATTTTTTCGGAGGATTGACAAAAACCGCGCAAAACAGCGAAGGCGTTGATTGGCTGAACCCCGAACAGGACGGCGGCACAGGCATAAATCTTGGAACAATCTTAAGAATAAAAGGCGCGGATGATGAAAGACTCGCCCTTGTCCGCCCGCCCAGGGGGCTTTCCATTTCCGTCAAAGATTCGGTGCGGATACACCACAGCGACGACTCGGGCAGAGTTTCCCATAAATTGACTTACGCGCAGGAAGACAGCGGACATTCCGGTTACTGGATTTCCGCGCCGGAAGGAAACATTGGCGACCATGTATACCTGATACAAATTAAAGAGATGCGAAAGCGTTATGCGCCAATAATTACTAAAGTGTCCGCAAGCAAGGGACCGGGCAGGGAAAAAGCGCCCTTTCCGCAGATACAAACGCGCAAAAGGGAAGAACGCGGCAAACATTCAAAAAATACCGAAACTTTTCCCGAAGGACTGTACATCGCGGTCTCCCGCCCTGAAGATTTCTTTATTTTGCAGTCTTCCCGCCCGCAGCGGGTAATGCTCGCCCTTTCCCGGAAAAACGCAAAATATTTGTTAGACGACACTAAACCGCCCCTGCCGTTTAAACCCTCTGAAATTATTTTAACGCTTGACCCATGGTTTCCCCAGGATATAGCCGAATACGAAAACGGAAAAATGGCGCGGGAAATAGAGATGTTAACCGAAAAGGGATATAATCAATATGTGTTGAATAATCCCGGACATTTTTCGCTGTTCAGGGATTATGAAAATGTAAAATTGATAGCGGGACCGTGGCTTTATACGTTTAATTCATGGGCGCTTTCATTTGTTTCGTCATTAGGTGTAGACGCCTTTGTTTCGCCGCTGGAAAACAACAGACAAAATTTGGAAAGAACATTGGGAATGGAAAGCAGAAAAAAAGAAGACAAAGGCGGCAGAAAACGGCAAAGCAAGAACGCATTAAACTCTAAATTTTTTATTACGGTTTTTGCGTGGCCGCCGTTATTCAACATAAGGGCTAATCTTGGCAATGTTTTTAACTTTGATTCATTTGCAGATAACATGGACGAAGAATTTTTACTTGAAACAAGTCCCGAAGGCTCGCGCGTCTATCCAAAAAAATATTTTTCCATTATCGATAAAATTCCGTTTTTAAAAGAAGCGGGATTCGGGCGGTTTATCATTGATTTATCGGGACAAGCGCTAAAAAAATCGAATTATCGCGATTTAATGCGCTCTGTTAACGAAAACTCTCCCCTGCCGCAATCAAGCCGTTTTAACTGGAAAGACGGTTTTTACGCGAGTAAGATTTAAATTTTCCATTTTTCGCTTGTATCGCTTTGCATGATCGGAACGCTTTTTTCGATATCCAATACGCGCACCTGCAAACGGCGCGTTGAACCTGTCCCCGTTATGCCGATAACAACAATTGTATTAGCGCCGACCGCATTACCGATGCTTATAAAATCATCGTCGCTTACATAACCCGACATATTGAATTTCCGCTCCGCTTCGATTAACGCGGCGTTTTGCCTGTCGACAATTTTTATTCCTTTGCGAATAAAGTCGGAAGTTAAATTGTCAACAACCGCCGCCGCCATGGAGTTGTTAGCTGAATCGTTATAAATCCACACCCTCGCGTTTTTAGGAAGAACTTTTTGAATCTCATCGCTTGCCAAGTCGGCGGCTTTTTTTGTTTGATCCCGCGCGTCGCCGTAATCGCTGGCAATTATCGCCTTATCCGATAAAATTTTATTTAAACGGGTAAGCGTCATTCTTGCCGCGGGGTTTCCCGTTTCATCTAAAACCTTCTGCATAAAGTCCGCGGCGGTTTGTATCTCGCCAAACGATTCATAAAGAATAGACGCGTTTTCCGCCGCGGCGACGCTTTTATATCGATCATAAATATCAAGATAGGTTGAAAGGGCTAATCTGTAATTTCCGGCTTTTACTTGCGTTATGGCATTTTTCATTTCTTCTTTCAAAGCTTTATCATTTGTTTTTTCTTCCGCAAAGGTTCTGGTTTCAATTACAGTATATGGGGCGATATCATGTCCAAGATACATTAATTGTTCATCAATAGCAGACCTAAGAAGATCCGATGAAGACGGATAATTTTCTCTGTTTGAAGAACTTTTATTGTTTTTTTTGTAAACCGGTCCGATAATTCTGCTGTCCCTAGCAAGCACCAGAGAATAGTTAAATTCAATTTCCACTTTCGTGATGTAATCGTTATAATATACTACATCGCCGTTTTTATTTTTATATGAACCATTATTGGTTTCGTTACTTACATTGATCCGCGTTATCCGTCCGACAAATTGCGCGTCAATATAATTTTCTATATTTTGATTACTTCTTTTAAAACGCTCTATCTCAGACGGATCTACAAGAGTAAAATAATTCGTTTCCTGTATTTTTTTAGTCGCCACGCCGGTAGCATACTGAGCAATCTCTCTGCTGACGCCGACATTGGCTTCAAACGGCATAACAGCAATACGTTTAATGCCGGCAGTATTTAAATTCGGCGGATGATTCACCGCTAATCTAATAGACGTCGCGCAAGCTGTTATGAGAAATATACTCACCGCTGTAAGCGGCGTCATGGTTTTCCAAATATTCTTACGCGCCATATCGCCCTCTTTTTATAATTATAAAATTAAATTTATTAATTAATCAAGAGAGCGTTTTTATACAAAGAGGCAGAGATAGACGAAACGTCATATCTCCGCCTCATCCGGCGCTTTTGCCGGAAAACTTTTAATAACGGTTAGAAAGCAACAGTCTCTACCTCCTTTTCTTCCATTGCCATAACCGGTTCGCCGTTTTCTTCGCTCTCATTCTCATAATCATCGTCATCGGGAATTTCCTGCGCAGATTTCGTTTCCTTTTTAAATTCAGGACGAAACTCCACATGTTCCGCGACGATAGTAACCTTTGAGTGCGATTTGCCTTCAGGGTCGCTCCAGCGGTTTTGCTTCAAACGGCCTACAACGCGCACGCCTCGACCTTTTTTGCCTTTTGCGTAGCACGCTTCCGCAAGCTTTGCCCAGGTTTCAATATCGAAAAAGGAAACTTCTTTTTCGAAACCTGTATCCTGCTTGTAATAACGATTCGACGCAAGGCACATGGAACATACTTGCGTCCCTTTTTGGGTGGATCGAAGCAGAGGGTCTCTCACCAGATTGCCTTCGATTAAGATAGAATTGAGGTTGTTCATTTACATCCTCCTCTGTAAGATCCGGCGGCAATTTACCGCCGGCTAAGATTTTTTCACAAGAAAAAATCTTAGATACTATATATGGGTTGCAGATGCGTGGCGCTTGACAAAAAATCAAAAAATTTAAAAAAAAATTTCATTAATCGCGGAAAGACTATTCGTTTGTATAGTTAAATTAGATAATTAAGGAATAAATAACCCTTTTTTACTCGTAAAAGTATGAAAAAAGTATAAAAAATGAAGATTTCGGTATAACTAAAGTATAACTTTTTTAAGGTTTTCAGCCTAATAATACCCATATTCCATTAAAATATTACAAAATTTG
>Ga0268262_10005488_pt1 | contig 12563 bp, 11 predicted proteins | sample TergutNc150P3_FD_190354 | JGI IMG/M metagenome (GOLD analysis project Ga0268262, IMG submission 190354) | Nasutitermes corniger P3 segment gut microbial community from laboratory colony in Florida, USA - Nc150 P3 (SPAdes) (version 2) | ecosystem: Host-associated > Arthropoda: Insects >... | reverse complement strand
TCAAGCGGGAAAACCAAGAGCGGGGAAATGAAATACGCGAGCGATTATCTTGGAAGGATGAAAGAAATAACGTACCCCGACGGGGAAGTCGTGCGCTACGGATACGGCTACGGCGGGCAGATAAAGAGCGTTACGGGCGAGAGGATAGGCACGAAATTTGATTATGTTACTAATATAGGTTATGATGAATACGGGCAGAGAGTGTACATAATGTACGGCAACGGCGCGGAGACGGAGTACAAGTACGACCCGTACCGAAGGTGGCTTTCGGGACTGGACACAAACAGCGGAAACGCCGGAAAAGTGCAGGACATGAAGTATAACTTTGACTCTGTGGGTAATGTGCTGGGTTACGAGAACAACGCGAGGGGTTACACGACGAAGCAGAGCTACAGTTACGACGCTTTGTACCAGTTAACAGGGGTACAGGGGACAAGCCGTTCTCACCCATACGGTGGAAACGAAGAGTATAAGACCGACTACAGGCAGAAGTTTGATTTTAACCGGATAGGGAACATGACGAACAAGATAAGCGAGGAGAGCGTAAGCAACACAAACAGGATAGGGGCGGAGCTTAACTACGCGCTTGAGTATGAGTATTACAAAGGGACGCACAAGGCCGAGAGGATAGGAAACAGATACTACGATTACGACCTTAACGGAAACGTCTTGGCGGAAAGGGAGGGAAGCCACGCCGTGAACAAGGAAGCGGACAGGGCTTATTACCAGGAAGGGGACAAATACTGGGCGGATTACGGCTTTGGCTTAGTGAAGCCTAAACCCGACGCCACAGACGACGGGGTGTACCAGAGGAACTACAAGTGGAACGAGAGGAATCTTTTAAGCGAGACAAGCGACAACACGTACACTGTGCAGTACAGGTATGGATCTGACGGGCAGAGGGCGCTTAAGCTCAACGCGGCAAGCGGCAGGAGCGTGGTTTACTTTAACAAGATGTGGCAGACAAGCGACTCGAGGATGGAGTGGCTGCAGAGCAAGCATATATACCTTAACGAGGACAGGATAGCGACGAAGTACAACAGCGAGGGGAATACCAACACCCAGGCTGAGAAAGAGAGGACGTATTATTACCACAGCGACCATTTGGGGAGCGCGCAGGTGGTGACTAACTGGAAGGGGCAGATACACGAGAGGTTGGAGTACACGCCTTACGGGGAGTTGTGGATAGACTGGAAAGGGGACACAGGCCTTGAGGACAAGACGCCGTTCAGGTTTGCCGGCAAGGAGATGGACGCCGAGACCGGGTTTTACTACTATGGGGCCCGCTACATGGACCCGAAGACTAGCAGGTGGATAAGCGCCGATCCGGCTTTAGGGGAATATGTGCCGGGAGCAGGGCAAGGCGGTGGTGAGCTTCCAGGTATTGGAGGTGTGTTTAACTATGTTAACCTTCATGTTTACCACTACGCGGGGAATAACCCCGTTAATTACACTGACCCAACGGGGATGTGGCATGCTAATGGAGATGGCACAGTAACATTTGATAATGATAATGATACACTAGCACAAGGAGCTGCAGCTGCAGGGTGGGATAATTGGAAAGATGCTCTACAAGGAAATAATAAGGGCGCTATTTTCTATAGAGATTATAAAGAAATAGATGTTTCTTCTTGGTATAATGATAATGGAGATTGGATAGGCGGGGATAATACATTAGTTGGTATTACTATGTCAAATAAAGAACCTACATTTGATAGACCAACAAGTGGTGTGGTTTCTAGTGAATATGGAATGAGACCTGATCCTTTTGACCCTGAGGGTAAAGAAAAGTTTCATGGAGGTGTAGATATTAAAGATGTTGCAGGAACTATTATAAAAGCATCTGCGTTTGGTGTTGTATCAGAAATTACTAAAGGTGATGATGTTTGGGGTAATACAGTAGTTGTAAGACACGGTAGCGGTTATACTACACGTTATGCACACCTTGATAAGATAACAGATTGGACATATGGTAAAGGGACAGTATTACATAAAAATAATAAAGTTGGTACAATGGGTAATACTGGTAAATCAAAAGGAATTCATTTGCACTTTGGATTGTATCGTAATGGTAATTCAATGGACCCTGAAGAAAAGGTAAAATTAAGATGAGAAAAATATTTCTTATTTTTTTATTTTTGTCCGCATTACTAATTTACTCGCAAGAAAAAACAGCATTTTCATTAAATGATAAAATAATGAAGAAGTTAAACATTGCAACGAACAAGGAATACCCTTCTCTTGAACAATGGTTGGAAATGTATCAGACACCAATTTTAATTGAAGTACATCGATATCTTAATCAATACAATAACAATGATTATTATTTTATATTAATTACAAACAATTATAGATTGACTTTATTAAAAAGTGAATTATCACAAAAATATTATCTTTATAGAGTTGAAATAAATATTACTGAAGCAGAATGGATAAATTCGTTATTACCATATAAAACAATTGAATCGTACAGAAATGATAATTTGTTTGGATTAATAATTAATATTAGTGAAAAGAGATTACTATATGAAATTGTTGAAAATTGGGAGTATTTAACACTTGAATTTGAAAATGGGGTTATTAATAAAATAACTATTTCATTTCCTGTTGAATAGGCGACGTGGCGACGCAACAGCGGCGACGCAAGCGTGCCCGTAGTGTCAAATAATTAAAAAGACGTTAAAACTCTCATTTTTTCAGATTATAATAACAAAACTATTAATAAAAATTTTCCTTTCAAGGGAAATTTCTTTTATAAATAAGGCCGTAATGTCAAATAATTAAAAAGACGTTAAAGCTCTCATTTTTTCATATTATAATGACATAGCCATTATAAAAAATTTTCCTTTCAAGGGAAATTTCTTTTATAATAAAGACTTTTTTTGAGATTATGAACATAATTTTACTTAAAATGTTACATTATGAGAATAAATTAACAAAAATGTTTCTTACGCCGATTCCCTGTAATAATGGTTATGCAGCCCAAAAAGCAGAGGCTTTTGCTTAATTGAGCCTTTGCCTTGAGTTGTTTCCGGCGGACCGTTAGGTATGCCCTTCAATCCTTGATGAGGCCTGTAATTGTTGTAATATTCAACATATCCCTTTACAAGTCTTAGTAACTGGCTATATGTAAAAACAATAAAATGATCCAAACATTCATTGCGGATAGAACGTACAAACCGCTCAGCGTAAGCGTTCATGTTTGGGGAATAAGGCGCAATCCTTGCGTCCTTAATATTGTATTGGTTATAAGGGAACCATCTCAGTTCCCCGGAATTATCGTGAATAAGGGTAGGAAATGGGTGCGTGTATTCAAACTCAGAAAACTGGTTCCGTAAAAATTGAATAGTAGGATTGGCGGTAACGGCGTATTGTACGATCTTTCTTGTTTTAAGTTCCATGATAAAAAAGACATACCATGTTACCATGCTGAAAGCTGTTGCAGTGAAGAAATCGCAGGAAAAGAGCGAATTCCAATGGGAGCTAAGGAATTTTTTCCATGAGAGTGTAGGCTGTATATCGCCTGTTTTCCTGAAATGATTGAGTATTTTACAGACGGTTTCATGGGAAATGGCAATGGAAAGTTTTTTAAGCTCGTCCCTGATACGCCTAGTGCCCCAGAGTGGGTTTTCTTTTTTTATTTTTAGGACAAGTTTTTTTATGGCTGTTGAAACAGGAGGCCTTCCTTGTTTTTTATGCGGGTAAGACCAATGTTTTGAGACGGCGTTCTTCCATGAGTTAAGTATGGTCTTTGGCGAGAAGAAGGGGAAATATTTTTGAGCCTTAGGGGCATCTTCTATGACGGTCGCAATTATGTATTTTTCATGGGGCAGGAAAGACACGCGGATGCCTTTGCGTGTTAAGGTACGTGTAAGCGCCTGAATGGTAATTGATTGCATAAAAAGGACGTTTAAAAGCCGTTTTCTGTTGGTGGCTAAGTGCAGGAAAAACTTGAAAAGCGAAAGAAACAGGTTAATGACAGGCATGAGTACAGGGTAGCAGAGATTGTAGCGACGCAAAAGCGTCTGTCAGCTAAATCAATAGTAAGGCAAAGACTCAACAGCGTTAGTTGTATAAATCGCGCGGCGGATTTCGGACGGGTATTTAAAAAACTCGCTCAAGTCCACCCAGTGCTGTTCCCATGATTTATATATCATCGGATATTTGTCATTCAATTTCTTGCCGAAATCTTCCAAAGCGTCATGCCCGGCTTTCTCACTGTTAGCTGAATATATTGTCTTTAAATCAGCGCATACTTTTTTAAGGTCTTTATAAGAGACAAACTTTGTGGAATTGCGTACCATGTGGACAATGCACAGTTGGACACGGGTGTTCGGATATATTGACCGTACGGTGGGAAAGACAAGCCCGGAAAATCATAGAAAATAAACCCATTAGAAAAAAATATTGAGTTTGAGGTATCTTAGTCGGATTGTTGAGCCATAGCTATTAATGATGGGTCGAGCCTGCCTTTTACCTACCTCTGAGAACCGGCGCTTATACCTGTCATATACTTGTCATATCGTTGCCCTATCTAGTTGCTATCCTTGCTTCTTTCCTGCAAAAACCGCAATAAGGCTTGAAAGAGCAATAATAGCTGGAACTATAGTCCCAAGTGGTTCACCTTTTAATATACTAAAAAGGACAAGACCAAGAGAGAGGATTGCAAGGATAAAGGCAAATATTTGTCCACGACCGCTTTTCTGCATAGAGTGTTGGACGATTTTTTCTTCATTTTTGCGGCGATGTTCGGATTCTTGTTCTGCCATTGCAAGAATGCGGTTTGCTGCGCCAGGGAGGGTTTGCTCATAATTACCAAACTCTTTAGAGGGTGGTAATGGACCAGAATACATTAGCGATTGTGAAGATGAAACAATTTGACTTTGTTGTCTATTTCTACTCATGGGCAAAGGAATCCATTGATAATCTAAAATCGTTCCCCACCCTCAGCCAATCGTTATGGAGAGCTTTGGCATCTCGCAGGAAGCCGGTGTTGAAATCAGGAAAATCAAGCAATGTCTGACCAGTAATGTCAAATGCTGAGGCAAAACCTTTCAGGAAAGTGGGTAATTTAAAGTTAAGGATTTTATTTGCTTTCTTCATAATATAAATATACTAAATTCCATGTGTTTTTCAAGCCCTCAAAGCCTTATTTTATTGCTACTTTACTAATTATCGAAATAAAGATGAAAATTATTTCATTAATATAAAAACGCCATTTTGTAGACTTATTGTAGACAAAGCAATGTGGAATCCTCTTATTTCCTTCCCAGATAAGGATTTACAGAAAAATAGCAAGTGGCTGTTAATTACCAGGTTATCATCTTTTTTCAAATTACCTTATTTATCGGCCTTTTTTGGATTTTTAGGCTTATTTAGACTGTTTTGGCCTTAAAATACCCTTTGATGAATTCGTTTAAAACACCCTAAATATGGGATGAAGTAGTCTTTAAGAAAAAAACCTAGATTTAAGGCAGAAAAAGGCAGGAAGGGGGTATATTATTAGTATTGTGATAAAAAACACCTTGGTTTGTCCCTAAACATACTCACTTTATAAAAATTTTACTATGTATTGTAACTAGAGGTATACGAGAGGAATATTTTAAAAAATTGCGGAAGAAAAACAAAAATAAGTTGCCAAGGGCGAAAGAAAGCTATATATTGGAAAAGAACCGAGAATAAACATAAACATAAGCCCGCAGCAAGATATCCCCGAGTTTGAGGAAGCGATGAAAGCAAAAAGCATGACAATAACCCCCGCGCTGGTAACGGCGTTAATAACGGCGTTATTAATGTTGTTAATAACTGCAGGCTGCGCGTTGCCTGACGCGCCTGATAAGAAAGAGAAAGACAAGCCCGCTAGTGGAAATGATGATAATAAATCAAATATTTATTTTGACAGAGTTGCCTCAGATAATAAATTAAAACACACTCCATACCTCAGTGATTTCAAAAATAGGATAAAAGAAATAAAAGATAATTCTGAAAACACAGTCGCTCTGGCACTAGTATATTACAAGGATAATTCTAACGCAACACACTATGTTGGTGTTAATGATCTTCATACGTTTGAAGGAACCGATTATATTGAAATATCGCCAACATCAGGTAATGATTCAAATTCATCAGCAAGAAAGAAGTCATGGCTATATAAAGATAATAAAATATATGTACCTGTAAGTGAAATAAAGCGAATTGACGTGCTTATACAAAAGCAGGAGTAATAATATGGAAAGTAGCGTGAGAAAAATAATATTACTTGGTCTACTGGTGAGCAATTTAGGTTGTATAAATGCACAAGAAAACATTGTATTCAATAAGTTAAGAAAATTGAAATCTAATGAAATATTTATTGTAGAAGACAGAACATATATAGAAACCGAAAAATATTATAGATTTACGATAAATATAAAGAACGGAACACGTTTAGAAAAAGTGTTGGAATTTCGCGATACAATATCAATTTATATGTTTAATAATAAAAAAAGATTTATTGTTTATTTGAATATTACTGATTGGAATAATCCCCGTCCTTTATATTATATTGATGGTGAAAATGCTACTATTGAGTATATCGGATCGTCTTTTGGTGGTTATTTTATCCTTGAAGAGCCAATGGTATTTATAGATAGAATTTATTTTGATGATCAAGTATGCCCTAATTTAAATGTTCACAGTATCCTTGAAAAAAAAATAATTAGCACATTGGACACTAATATTTTTTTACGAAGCAAAGTAAAAATAGAAAGTCAAGATAATTTTTATATTAATTTCATTGGATATCAAGATTATAGCGTACCAGTTTATAATGGTTATATAAAAATATATTTTAATCATTATAACGAAGATGGGCCTAAATCTTTTTATGCGTATTTGAATATAAAAGATATATACAATTTAAAGATAAGCGAAAGACGCCCGTAGTGTCAACTAATTAAAAGTTACCTTAATATTCTTGTTTTTTAAGATTGTAATAAGATAAACGTTATTAAAAATTAACCTATCGAAGGACATTTTTGTTTTAATAAAGACTTTTTATGTGGTTATTAACATAGTTTCCCTTATAACTTATAAAACATGAGAATAAAAATAATGATAAAAATTTCTTACGCAGATTCCCTGTAATAGTGGTTATGTAGCCCAAAAAGCAGAGGCTTTTGCTTAATTGAGCCTTTGCCTAGAATTAGTTCAGGCGGACCGTTAGGTATGCCCTTCAATCCCTGATGAGGCCTGTAATTGTTGTAATATTCAATATAACCCTTAACAAGTCTCAGTAACTTATTATAAGTAAAAACAACAAAATGATCCAAACATTCATTGCGGATAGAACGCACAAACCGTTCAGCGTAAGCGTTCATGTTGGGGGAATAAGGCGCAATCCTTACGTCTTTAATATTGTACTGGTTATAGGGAAATACTTGTAAACTCGACGGAGCGGGAATACGACAGCCTTGACAGGGTAATAAGGACGATGCTGCCGTCCGCCCCCGGAACGGCGAGGCCCGAGCAGGAAAGCAGATACGTGATTAGGGAGAATAAAACATGGGTGATAACGACCGACCCGCTGGGGAACATAAGCGAGCAGGGCGCAGACGGGAGGGGGAATATAACTAGGGTGCGAAGGCTTGACAAGGGAGGCAAGGAGCTTACAACGGCGGGCTACGTTTACAACGGGCTTGGGGAAATGCTGAAAGCCGTTGACGCGGACGGGAACCCGCTGGCCGTTGAGTACGACAGGCTGGGGCGCAGGACGAAAATGACAAGCGCGGACATAGGGACGAAGCAGTGGTGGTATGACGCCTCCGGTAACGTGGTCGCGGAAGCGGACGGCGAGCTTGTAAGGAAAGGAAAGAGGATACAGTACGAGTACGACGGGCTTAACCGATTAACAAAGATAAACTACCCTTACAGCGAGGCTGTCGTGTACGAGTACGGCGGGTACAGCGCGGGCGGCAGGGAAGACAACGCGGCGGGAAGAGTTACGAGAGTAAGGGACGAGTCGGGGAGCATAGAGTACAAGTACGGAAAGCTTGGGCAGGTTGAGAGGGAGCACAGGGTTATAAAGCTATTGCCGCTTTCAAGCGGGAAAACCAAGAGCGGGGAAATGAAATACGCGAGCGATTATCTTGGAAGGATGAAAGAAATAACGTACCCCGACGGGGAAGTCGTGCGCTACGGATACGGCTACGGCGGGCAGATAAAGAGCGTTACGGGCGAGAGGATAGGCACGAAATTTGATTATGTTACTAATATAGGTTATGATGAATACGGGCAGAGAGTGTACATAATGTACGGCAACGGCGCGGAGACGGAGTACAAGTACGACCCGTACCGAAGGTGGCTTTCGGGACTGGACACAAACAGCGGAAACGCCGGAAAAGTGCAGGACATGAAGTATAACTTTGACTCTGTGGGTAATGTGCTGGGTTACGAGAACAACGCGAGGGGTTACACGACGAAGCAGAGCTACAGTTACGACGCTTTGTACCAGTTAACAGGGGTACAGGGGACAAGCCGTTCTCACCCATACGGTGGAAACGAAGAGTATAAGACCGACTACAGGCAGAAGTTTGATTTTAACCGGATAGGGAACATGACGAACAAGATAAGCGAGGAGAGCGTAAGCAACACAAACAGGGTGGGAGCGGAGCTTAACTACGCCCTTGAATATGAGTATTACAAAGGGACGCACAAGGCCGAGAGGATAGGAAACAGATACTACGATTACGATCTTAACGGGAACGTCTTGGCGGAGAGGGAGGGAAGCCACGCCGTGAACAAGGAAGCGGACAGGGCTTATTACCAGGAAGGGGACAAATACTGGGCGGATTACGGTTTCGGGCTAGTGAAGCCTAAACCCGACACCCCCGACGACGGGGTGTACCAGAGGAACTACAAGTGGAACGAGAGGAATCTTTTAAGCGAGACAAGCGACAACACTTACACCGTGCAGTACCGCTATGGCGCTGACGGGCAGAGGGCATTGAAGCTCAACGCGGCAAGCGGCAGGAGCGTTGTGTATTTTAACAAGATGTGGCAGACAAGCGACTCGAGGATGGAGTGGCTGCAGAGCAAGCACATATATCTTAACGAGGACAGGATAGCGACGAAGTACAACAGCGAGGGGAATATTAACACACAGGCTGAGAAAGAGAGGACGTATTATTACCACAGCGATCATTTGGGGAGCGCGCAGGTTGTGACAAACTGGAAGGGGCAGATACACGAGAGGCTGGAGTACACGCCTTACGGGGAGTTGTGGATAGACTGGAAGGGGGACACAGGGCTAGAGGACAAGACGCCGTTCAGGTTTACCGGCAAGGAGATGGACGCGGAGACGGGGTTTTACTACTATGGTGCCCGATACCTTGACCCGAAGACGAGCAGGTGGATTTCAGCGGACCCGGCTTTGGGGGAATATGTGCCTGTGGCGCCTGTTGACGATGAGGCGAGGAAGCGCAACGGGAACCTGCCTGGACAGGGAGGCGTGTTTAACTATGTTAACCTGCATGTTTACCACTATGCGGGGAATAACCCGGTTAAGTATGTGGATCCTGATGGGAGAAGTCCAGGACCATCACCATATAATATGCCTAATACTTTAGCACCATCAAATATACCTTATAATTCACAGATAGTATATCAAAATTTATCACTAAGGAAAGAAGAAACTAAAGCAAGAGTTGAAGGATTAGATCAGATTTTTAGATCATCAAGTTCAACTATTTTGAGTATTTGGCGTTTATTTGATAAATTTGCTGATGGAGGTAAATATAGAAATATATATATCAGAATGCAGATAAAAGCGAAAATAGATGTTGTACTTTTTTTAGAGGATGCGAGGAAATATCTATCGCATTCAGATTCGACTGCTAAATATACAATACAAGAAGCAGAAACCGCAACCTTATTTTTTAATAATACGATGTATTTGAAATATTACCATGATCTAGATAGATTAGGTCCATATAAATTTGAATTACAAATACCATATATGTCTGATAAAGAAGTATATGATTATTTAAATTATGGATATTTACATTATCATTATATTATAGCTAAACCAAATAATCCAATAAAGGAGTAGGAAACTATGAAATTTCGCCTTATTATATTAATGTTTTTTTTATTTACAATGAATTTATTCTCTTTTGAAATTAAATTACCTGATGGATCAATATATAACGGAGATTTAGTGAATGGTTTATTTGAAGGGAAAGGTAGCCAATATTGGTCCAACGGTGATATTTATAAAGGCGAATTCAAAAAAGGATTATATAATGGATTTGGAATTATGTCAACTTTAGAGTACACCTACGAAGGTTTATTTTTTGATGGTCTAATGAATGGAGAAGGTATATTAAGATTAAAAAACGGAACTGTATTCTCCGGAGAATTTAAAAATGGTTATTTAAATGGCTTTGGAAGGATTGAATATAGTAATGGTGATGAATATTTGGGTAATATTATTGATAATATTAAATCTGGTGCTGGTAGTTATATAAAGAAGAATGGTGATGTATATGTGGGAAATTTTGAACAAGATATGTTTAATGGATTTGGTACTTACAATGAATCTAATGGAAATATATATATAGGAGAATTTCACGATAATTTTTTTAATGGATATGGTAAGTATATATCAAAAGAAAATATAAATAAAGATGTCGTTTACGAAGGGATTTTTACTAATGGTAATTTTCCTGATAGTTATTTTTTAAAAGGATATGTTTGGAATCAAACAAAAAATATTATTATTTTTTGTTTGATTATAAGTAATATTATTCTTTTTGTTTTTTTGTTTAGGCGTAATGTCAAATAATTAAAAAGGCGACGCAAGCGTGCCCGTAATGTCAAATAATTAAAAAGACGTTAAAACTCTCATTTTTTCATATTATAATGACATAGCAATAATAAAAATTTTCCTTTCAAGTAAAATTTCTTTCATAATAAAGACTTTTTTTGAGATTATGAACATAATTTTACTTAAAATGTTACATTATGAGAATAAATTAACAAAAATGTTTCTTACGCAGATTCCCTGTAATAATGGTTGTGCAACCCAAAAAGCAGAGGCTTCTGTTTAATTGGGCCTTTACCTTGAATTGCCTCAGGCGGACCGTTAGGTATGCCCTTCAATCCCCCTTACGTCATTAATATTGTATTGGTTATAGGGGAACCATCGTAATTCTCCGGAATTATCGTGAATGATAAAAGAATTGGAATGTTTAAATTCAAATTCAGAAAACTGGTTCCGCAAGAATTGAACAGTAGGATTGGCGGTAACAGCGTATTGTACGATTTTTCTTGTTTTAAGTTCCATGATAAAAAAGACATACCATGTTACTTACTGACAGTTTCGGGTAGCAGAGATTATGATAATTTTTTGAAGCGGAAAAAATTGGATGGCAAAACATATTCACATGGAACAATACAATATGCAATAGCCACTTGCAATATTTATATAAGTCTTTGTCTGGTAAGGAAATAGGTGGTTTGCATTTTACTTACATACTGCTTACAAATCATTTAATGAGGATATACTGGAGATAAGAACTACTACTATTCTCATGATGCAAGGTTCGTTTGGTGGCTTTCTTTTTTATGCGGTTCGTAATAAATATAGGAGTTTGTATTTTTTTTAAGCGATTTTTCTTCGCAAATATCTTGTAAAAATGTGTGAAATACTGTATTATTAGAGTAGGAGCCAAATTAGCAAAAATATGGCTTTCTCTGGTCTTTACAAGATCAGTAAAAATTTGTCCTGAAGATTAGGAATGCCCGAAGAGTAGGGTAAAGGTAAGGAGCACGATATGGCTGGCAGCACACAGACATTCGAAGAACGCAAAGAAGCGGCGTTACGGGCCGCAAGAGCGCAAGGGATTGTTGATGTTGCTCAAGCGTCAAAGGGTAATGGAGTTAGCCTTGAAACATTGGAGTTAGCTACAAGGCTTACGGAAGAGTACGGAGCTACCCTATGCCAAGAGTTTGAAGAGAGGCGTAAATCCCAGTGATTCGTTCTATGCATTTTTATGACCTGCGAACACATGAATTATAACCAAATACTTGAAGAATATAGAAACACCACACAGCCTTGAAACGCCATAACGTCAGTCACCCAAACGTAACGTCTGATACCCTAATGAAAAAGAAATTAAAGTTATTTGTTTTACTGTTGATATTTTCCGCCAACTGTTTGTTTTCCGCGGGAAGCAGGGATTCAGGGCAGGCGATAACTCCTGAAGAACTTGATCCTACATTGATAACGGACGCCGAGCTTGTAATGAAATCTTTATATGAGGCTTTTAACGATAAAATAGAAAAAGTGGAATACCGAAAAGACGATTGGGCTGTTTTAATGAACGGCGTTTGGTATTATTTTTCACAAGGAAGATTGCTGCCTGAAAAAGAATTAAGAAAAGCGGGGAAATTCAGACCGTATCAATTTTACAAATACCCTGCGGAATTACCGCCGCAGACGGAAGCTAGTCCCGAAGAAATAGAACTGTATCTTGGCTGGACAAACCAAACAGGCGCAAAAATACTCAGCCGTTCCGTTTCTT
>Ga0268262_10005487_pt1 | contig 12564 bp, 11 predicted proteins | sample TergutNc150P3_FD_190354 | JGI IMG/M metagenome (GOLD analysis project Ga0268262, IMG submission 190354) | Nasutitermes corniger P3 segment gut microbial community from laboratory colony in Florida, USA - Nc150 P3 (SPAdes) (version 2) | ecosystem: Host-associated > Arthropoda: Insects >... | reverse complement strand
AACTATATCTTACTTCCTGCATTATGAGGCGTATGTACGGAAAAACTATGCCGATGCAGCCCTCGCTTTTTCTTCACGAGATTGACAAAAGTTGTTTACAAATAAAAGAACTCGCTCCAACGCAAGACGCCGCCGCGCCGCATTACGCGGGCAAAAGACCATTCGTTGGGCGAAATTTTAATCCGATTGATCCGCAAAGTTTACACGCAAGCGGCAGCGCAAACAGCGGCGCAAATGCCGAACTTGAAGAACGCGCGGGATGGCGCAAAGGACAGCGTTTGTTTCACGAAGATCACGGTTACGGCGCAGTCATGGGAGTAAAGGACAGCGAAGACGGACCCGTCGTTCATGTCCGTTTTGATTCAGGGCAGGACAAGCGATTTTTAAGCGATATTCAGGGCAGAGCCTATGAAAAAATAGGAGAAGACTAATTTCCCTGACCTGCCGCTTTACAAGTGGTCAAGCAAGAGAATTCCGATTAAAATCTAAGGTGTATAAAATATAAGGTATGAAAAGAAAAGACGATTTAAATTTATTAAAACAAACACCAGTTATTCTCCGCGCAAGAGGTTACCGCCTCTACACTCAGGAAGGACGGCGTTTAATCGATCTCTGGCTAACCGGCGGCGCGGCTATACTTGGACACACGCCGCCTAATATTCTGCGCGAAATAAAAAACACCGCCAGCCGCGGCCTGTACGCCCCTTTCCCGCATTTTACGGAAGGGCGTTATATGAAAGCGCTGTCAAAACTTTTCCCCGGCTACGCCTTCCGCCTCTACGCCGCGCCGCCGCCGGAACTGTCCGTACTTTTCAACTCAGGAGAAGCAAAACTTTGGCGGCCTTTTGTTAACCCCGCAGACCCGTTCGCGGTAACAGAAAACGCGCCTGTTCTTATTCCCGTACTGCCGGGCATTCAAGTCTGGCGCGGAGGATTGCCGTTTGGATTATGTGTAGTCGCCGCAAAGGACGCGAAATATTTTGACAACGAAAAACAATTTCCTGAAAGCGACAACCTTCCGCCCGTACTGCTTGCAGCCGCCGCAAGAGGAATATACGATCTGTTATCAGCGCCGGAAAGAGCAAACCTTAAATTTCCGCGTATTGAAAAAGCGCTGAAAAACAGCCGCTGGCGGCGCACAGGGATTTACCTTCAATTAAAAGAAGAACCGGAAACAGAAGACTGGACTGCCCTATTCCAAAAATTTATGGAAGCAGGATTTTTACTGCCGCCCTCGCCGACCTTTCCGGTCATCCTTCCCGGCGAGCTTTCCGCGGGAGAAGAGGCGAAACTGGCGGCGGCCTTATGAGGCTATGATACGGCGATTGTCATTCCTTTTTCGCTGTGTATCATAGCAATTGTCATGTTCTGCCTTTAAAATCGTCCATTGCGCGGCTGATGCCTAAAAAGTTGGCAATTCCGTCCATTATGGCCGTGGGCATAAGCCGCAGTAAAAATACCGAATATACAAAACGCGGCATTATGAGCCTTTTTTTGTTCTTCAATACCGCTTTAACAATTTTTTTACAACATATTCTTTATGTGATATTATATTAATACAGGTTTTTGGAATAATAATGAAAAAGGCATGGGTTTTTTGCATACTATTTATTTTTATATTGAATTTAAGTTTTTCACAAGAAATGGATAAAGAAAAAAATAACATTAGTTTATATAAATCAGCCGATGCGGCTTTAATGTCTGATATTGCTCCTATAAATTTAATGTTTAATATTGGAATTGAAAAAATATATGGCTCATTAATTGTTTCATATTATCCAACTTTTTCCCCAAAATATGAAACAAAATATATCGGGCTTGGATTTGGAATAGGATCAAATATTTTTATAAGCAATAACATTTACTTTAATCCCAAAATTATGAGTATATTTTTACTTGAAAATAAAAATACAACATTTACCGGCATAAAAGCTATTTTGGGTTATAAAATTAATTCATTTTTTAGTATTTTTCTAGGACCTGGAATTACATGGATAAATTACCCAAAAGAACATTATGATTTTCATTTTATTGGCATACCATATTTAGGAAGAACTGAGATAAATAAAAATAATGGCATAATATTTTGGGGGACAGAAATAGGAATAAGGCTTAAATTTTAGAATATAAATAATAAGAGGGATAAATAAGGTACGGAATAACGGCACATAACGGACAGTCTATGGAAATAAAATGGAAGAAAAATACAGCGTTATTTCTCACCGGACAGGCATTATCATTTTTTGGAACAATGATAGTTCAATTTGCTATTCTATGGCATATTACATTAAAAAGCCAATCGGGAACAATAATGGCTTTGTTTATAGTTGTTGGATTTCTTCCAATATTGTTTATTGCGCCGTTTGCGGGCGTTTGGGCTGACAGGTATAACAAAAAAAATATTATTAATTTGGCAGACGGTTTAATTTCATTTTTCAGTTTGGTTGTAGCAATTTTCCTTTTCTCTGGAATTGATAATTACGGGATTTTGTTAGTATGCGCTTTCGTTCGTTCTGTCGGACAAGGAGTGCAGTCTCCTGCGGTCAAGGCTTTTATTCCTCAAATAGTTCCAAAAGAACATCTTACAAAAATAAACGGTTTTCAAGGCAGTATCCATTCATTTGTTACCTTAACCAGCCCGATGTTAGGCGGAGCGTTAATGACATTCGCCCCGCTTGAAGCGTTATTTTTTCTCGATGTTGTTACCGCAATTATCGCTATTTTTATTTTATTTTTCTTTGTAAAAGTTCCGCAAAAAGAAGAAACAGAATTAAAAGTTCCTGTGCAAAATTCAACAAATTATTTCAGCGAATTAAAAGAAGGGTTGAAATATATAAAAAATCACGGTTTTGTTATAAGAATAGTTTTTATTTCGGCAATTTATATTTTTTTGTTTGTTCCCGCCGGTTTGTTAAAGCCGCTTCAGGTAACAAGAAATTTTGGTGCGGATGTTTGGCGTCTTACCGCTATTGAAATAGCTTTTTCCGTTGGAATATTGGCGGGCGGCGTGTTAATAGGAATATGGGGCGGATTAAAAAAACGCATACACACTATGGCGCTTTCGTTTGCTATGTGCGGCTTATTGATTATCGGATCAGGGTTTGTCCAGTCTTTTTGGCTGTATCTTGCTGTTTTATTTTTTATTGGATTTTCAACGCCGTTAGGCGACGCTCCTTTTAACTCTTTATTACAATCAACTGTAGAACCTTCATTTATGGGCAGGGTTTTTTCGGTTGTTATGACTGTAATCAGCGTTATGAATATACTGGGCATGCTTTTTTTTGGACTGGCCGCGGATATTGTTTCAATAAATATACTTTTTCTCGCAACGGGCTTTTTAATTTTACTGCTGTGCATTCCATTGATAACAAGCAAGACTCTTCGTGAGGCAGAGGAAACAAAATGAATAAATCGTATTTAACACAATATAGGAGTAAGCATGAAAACAATAATTATTTTTAGAATATTGGGGCATTAGCAGAGTTTATAAATTTGGTTTCGCGGTTCATGCTTCTAATTGGAATGAAATAACTGAAAAAAATAAACAAAAAATTGATCAAATAGTAAAAAAAATATCGAATAAAATTATATTAAAAAAGAATAAAAAAATTAAGCCAAACTGTAAAATTAAAGGATTGTTTTACCTTTTTAGAATGCTGCATAAAAAATCTTATTTAATTCCTTATGATAAAGATTATTGGAAAAGCCAGGGCTGGCTGGATAAAGAGCGCCCATGGAAATGACGAACCCCGCCGCAAAGCGCGTACCGCTTAATAATTTTGATGTTACAATCTGTTAATTATCAATCTTCTTCAGAACCGCAAGCATTTCCGCGCCGCGAATGGGCTGAGCCGGCCTGAAATTCCGCCCGTCAAGAAGGGACAAAAGTTCCGTCTCCACGCTGCCGAGTATTGAATCAAAGAACGGCGAAAGAGGAGGAATGTCCGCTATCGGACTGCGCGGGTTAGAGCCTGTCGCATAACGCGATGAATAACGGGAAAGCAGCCCCCTGTCCGCCCGTGTCTCGGCGTACAAATGCCAGATAAACCATGCCGCGCCGGCGCGCGTTACAAATTCGTTTCTGTCCGGTTTGATTTTTGGCCATTCATTTACGCCAATATCCTGCGTATACGGAATAAAGGCGCGATCCAGAAGACGGTTAAAAAACTCAGTTTCGCCAATGTCCCTGCCGCCGCTTATAAATCTCAAAAGCTGCGTTTCGTTACGCGCAATGATAATGCAGTCGTTCCATGTAATGCGATCCTGCATCATGTTTATGGTTCCGGCGGCCATTCCGCTTGTATTACGCAATTCCCACGCGCGGTTACGCATATTTACGTAATTATCCCGGTAGACATTATTAATCCCCGAAGAAAAAGCGGCGTCAAACGCGCCAGCTGCTTCGGCAAAACGGTTCGCTTCCGTAAGCGAAACGCCTCTTTCTATCTGCAATTCGCCAAAACCAACCGCGGAAGAATGACGGCCTGATATTGCCAATTCTTTCTCTATTAACTCAAGCCGCTTTGCGGGGTCTCCCTCAAGGCGGATGCCAAGAATTATTGAGGGGACATTACCCGCGGAAACCGAGGTTGACTGCCTGTATAAACGCTGAGCCTCGCTGTACTTGCCTTCGATAATCGCAAGCCTGCCCGACCATGCCAAAAGCCTGCTGGAATAATCCGCGTCGGCGGACGCTTCTTTTTCTTTATTTGTAATTAATTGCCTCGCCGCCACGATTTCGTTCTGCCGGCCTCTCGCCTGCGCCCCTCCCGCGGCTTCCAGCGGAATAACCGCCGCTTCAATCGCCTCCATGTTTTTTTCTGATTGATCTTTCTGACTGTTAAGCAAAATATCATTTTTTAACGAAACGCAGGAAGAAAAAACTACCGCTGTTAAAAAAAAGAAAAGCAAATATCTTTTCATAAATACTCCTGCCTGACCACTAAAATACATTAAAAAATTACCGCTGTAAACAACATAATCTATGTGTTTTAGCGGTTAGGCTAACGGAACTGCCAGCGGTACAACCGCTTGTCCATTCCAATACCAAAAATTTCCGCTTTTTTGTTTCCCTGCGCCGGAACAAAGTGCGGTCTGCCCCACACCGGAAGCGGAAAGCCCTCAAGCGAACGGAAATTTCGCGTATACGCGTGCAAAGCGTTGCCTTCGCCCGTGAAAAAGACTTCGGGGGTTTTGTCTCCGTCGCAGTCAAATACCGTTATGTACCCCTCTTCCTTTGCGGAAAAACCCGCGATATTTTGATACAAAACTTCGCCGTCCAGGCTTACCCTGAATAAATTTCCTTCCGATGAAACAAGCCAGAGGAAATTTCCGTCAAAAACAGGCTGAACAAAAAACACGCCGTTAAGCACAACCGGAAAAGGAGAAACCTCTTTTGCGTTTTCATCAAAAATAAAAAGATCGCCCGATTGACTGACAAACGCTATAAGCACACTGTTGTTATGTACAAAGAGAAGCGGCGAGCCAAAACTTATACCAGCGTTTACAGGAAAACCGTCTTCATCAACTTTTGCTAACGGCGCAGGCCAGCCGGGAAGGATTTTCCCTTCCGCATCAAGAAGCCATAGCTCTCCAAAAAAACTCTTTGGATAAACAGCCGCATAATGGCGCGTTCCGTTTTTTGCCGAAACCTTCATGAAAGAAGGCGGCGATCGCAATGGCGTGTTAAACGCTGTTTCCCAGACATTTTGCGCGCCGTTCGCGTCTACAGTGTGAACTTTTCTGTCTTCATCACAAAGATAAAGTTTGCCGTTATACGCCACTGGAGCGGATGAAAGCCTAAGTCCCGTAAGAACCGGAAAACCCTGCGCGGGTTCAAAATCACCGTTCACCAGAGTAACTCTTCCGCGCTCACTGATTACCCAGGCGTTTATTACGTTTTTGTCTCCGACGCCTTCCGCCGGAATAATCCAAAGCCGATCCTGTCCGCGCATTTCATTAATACTGTTATCCGCAGCATTAACCAAAACAACAGTATTGCCGGCGCTGACAAAGATTCTGCTGTCATCCGCGCTGCCGTAAATACGGTTGGAAGGCCGTTCTTTGGTTTCAAGAAGGAAGGTATTTACAAGGTTTACGCCGCTTCCCGAACCGGGAACAAGAACAAGAGAAATATCTGTTTTTTTCCTGTCAAAACTCACACGGACAAGTCCCTGGCGGTAAAGCGACAAAAAACGGCTAAGTACGGTGTTTTTACGCAGAAAGAACGGCATTGTTAAATCAAGTGAATAATACATGGAGAACGCGCTTGCAGCCGTTCTTCCGCCGGCAATATTGCGCCACGCCGCCGTTTTGGGAAGCACGTCGTTTCTCTGCATTGCGCGTAACGCCGCAAGAAGCGCCTCCGCCGACTCGCTTGCTAAAAGATAGTCCCTGTAAACCGTGTAGTAAGGCGATGGTAAAAACATATTCCAGCGGCGTAAAAGTGACTGTAAAAACTCAGGGACTTCGATCCGGGGGATACGCACTCCGTCAAGATTCAATCTGACATTTTCGTTAAGCGCAATAGATTTAAACGCCTTGTCAAACACCGCCTGCCGTTTTTTCTCGTCGCCGATCTGTATCGCATAAACGGGGTGAGGACGCCCTTCCAGCCCGAAGATGGCAAATTCTTTCCCTGACCATGAAAAAAGCAGTTCATCAAGAGAAATACCAAGTATCGCGCGGGAAGCGCCGTCCGCGCGGCTGACAGTATCTTCAAAGTCTTTTCCGGCAAATACGCGCGTTACCTGAAAAAGCTCATCCAGCGTTCCGGCGGAAAGAATCGTCGCGTATTGGGAAGAAGCGGGCAGACGTTCCGCCATAACCGGCACCTGTGAACGGTTTTCAAGCAGGCGGCTCAGGGATATCTGCCGCGATGACATTGAAGCTGTTATGCGCAACTCAAACTTTTGGGGTTGTACGGAAAAACCCACTTCTACGGCGGAATCAAAATCAATGTTATTTAAAACTGCCGAAATGTCCGCATCCTGCTCCGACAGAAGACTGCTGAAAAAAGCCGGAGAAAGCAGCAGAGCCGCGTCATAAGAAGAAGGTTTTATGGCGCTGAACCCGCGCTTGTTTGCAAACTGGTTATCTGCAAGCGGCGCATTCGTATTCAAATTAGCGCGTGATTCAAAAACCGCCGAACTGTCGCTGATAAAAAGCAAATTCCGGTACGGGCCGACAAATACCGTTCTGTCTTTCAGACGATATTCAAAACGGGAATTTTTTCCCGCCTGAACATAGTACAGGTTGGGAATGCTGAAAAAACCGGAAAACACCGGAAAGATACGCAGGAGCGGCGAAAAAAATCCCATATCCCAGACAACCACAAGAGCCTGAGGTTCGGAAAGAAGAGCCGCCTCAACGCTTCCACGAGCTGCCATGCGCACAAGGCGGTTTTTGGCAAGGTGTCCTTCCCTCAATGTGTTGATTACGGAAACCGCCGGAGACAACGAAGGCACGGCGGAAATTTCTTTTAATGACTCATGAGAAAGGATATTATCAAAAAGACGCACAGGATTGGAAATACTCACGCGGTAAATTGCCGAATCGGGAATTACAGCATCGGCATTAACTCTGCCAACCAGCGAAAAAACTGTCCATACGGCGCAAATAAAAAGAAGAACGCAAAAAATAATCAGCAGAACTTTTATAAGCCGTTTCCCTTTTGCCATACTCAAATTTTATACTATTACAATAAATTAATGAAGAACATGAACACTGTCATGAACGGAATTCGAGTTTCCGGACTTTTCTGGTTCCGACTGGTTAGAATTCTTGGCAAAAACGAGCGCCTGCATAATGCCAAGAATGTAATTCTGTTGTTCTTCATTGAGCTGCGAAAAGTCATTGCATACTTTTTTCAATTTTTCTTCCTGCATTTTTCCGCTCCCATACACTACACTCTATGTGAGTATATTATACTAAAATGTGAGTATTGTAAATAGATTGTTATACAAATTGAAATTTATTACATTGCATAGTGAGAATTTTTGTAATATTATGTGATTATGACAATCAGCAATCGTATCAGGCATATACGAAAAACTTTGAATATGTCTCAAGTTGAATTTGCAAAGGCAATTTATATAAGTAACGGGTACATCGCGGAACTGGAATGTGAGCATCGAAGGGTTAATGACCGGATAATTCATTTGATCTCGCTGACTTTCGGCGTTAATGAAAAATGGCTGAAAACGGGCGAAGGCGATATGTTCTATAAAACTCCGGGTGAAAAACTGCAGCGTATGGTGGGGCTGTTTAACGAATTACCTCCGAAATTTCAAGATTACGTTATGCAGCAAATTGAACAATTATTACATGTTACGGTAAACGGGGAATAGGCTGAAAGTAGTGATTCCTCTATACAAACTGGAAAAACTGCCCCGTATACAAAAATTACGAAAAATAGCAAAAATTTTTACTATAGCGGAAAACAGGCTCTGCATGTCTGCTAAAACAGACACAGCCGCGGTTACGTCTGCCGGGGCTGCCGGAACCGGTATTTTCACCGCCGCTGAACTTGTCTTTTTTACCGATGTTTCCAGACTGCTTGCGGCAGACACACTTTTTCCCGAAAACGCCAAAAAAGCGTTTGAAGAAACATCGTCTGTTTTCGCATCCGCGGCTCTGTCCCCGGTACAACTCAGGCGCGCCCTAAACAGTGTTAAACATCTATTACTGGCGGCAACAGGCCGAGATCAGTCCGACTGGGATTTTACCGCCGGCGACGGCCGGCTTGACCCGGCAGGGCGGCAAGTTTTTAACGGAATGTACGTATATTTGGAAGATATACGCTCCCCTTTCAATGTAGGCGCAATGTTCCGCACGGCGGAAATTTTCGGGGTGGAAAAAATTTTCTTGTCTCAGTTCTGCGCCGATCCAGGCCATCACCGCGCAAAACGGACAGCGATGGGTTGTATAGACATTGTTCCCTGGGAACGGCGCGGCTTTTTTGCCTGCGAAGAAAATCCCGTCCTGCCCTACCCTGTATTCGCCCTTGAAACAGGCGGCATCCCTATAGATAAATTTCCCTTTCCGCGCCAAGGACTGCTGATAGCCGGTTCAGAAGAGTTAGGTGCAAGCCCCCGCGCGCTGGCGGCGGCGGATGTTTCGCTTGGCAGAGTATCAATTCCCGTCTACGGCGCAAAGGCTTCGTTGAATGTGTCGGTGGCCTTCGGGATTGCGCTTCAGGCATGGTCGCGGGCTTTAAGTTTTGCTTAAAATATTTTATTCGAAATAAAATCACCGGGGAAATAACAAAAGTTTGATTTCCGCAATTTTCTCACCTTGCGCAATACTCCTTAACCTCGAAATACCCTGATTATTAAGTAACTTTTTAATATATTACAAATTTAATATAATAGGCTATAATATAAGCAAAGAGGAGGACATTTATGGATTTGAAAGGAAAAACTGCCGATCCGGCGAACTGCCGCCTCATATATTCACATATTTGCCAAAGAGGTTTTTTAAAATTTATTTCGGACAGTACTCTATGTCTCCTTTTCATTTTTGCTTTTGTTTTCATTCCTTCCGTCTTTGCGGAGCCGCTTCCGGGTGAAGAAAGCATCCTCAGTAAGGAAGTAACCGCCGCCGCGGAATCCATCCCGGAACAGGAAACCGCCATTGTTGTTGAATATTCTCTTAGTGAGGATGATTTCTTCGATGAAGATTTATTTTTCTTTGAAGCCGCAGGTCTCGTCTTTGAGGTCTCACCGAATATTGAAACACGTTCTCTTAATGATATTTTCCCTAACTTATCGCGAAGCCAAAGAACAAGGACAATGGACGATACAGGGCTTAGATATTCTTTTGAAAAGGAAGGTTCTCCCACGCTTACTCCCGGGCCGGATTCGGGACTCGATCTGCTCAGCAGCGTCATGGAAAAAAACCCTTCTCATGTTATTGAGGCTCTTGTAGTAGTGCCGTATAAAAACAGAGAACTCGACATGCTGGACATTTACAACGCGCTTGGAAGAATCAAGAATATAAAAGACCATAAGATCACCATAAGAGAGAAAGAAACCGTTATTTTTAAGGATACAACCCGTCTTTTAAGCGCCAAGGAAAGAAAGCCTATTCCCGATCCTTCGCCCACAAATATACTTCCTTATTCTGAAACAATGTATCTTCTTTTCTTAGACCCGTATTTAGGGGATCTTTATCTTAAGGGAGACATTTCCTACAGCCTGTACGGTATAACCTACAGTATGACCAATTTCAGAGACGTTACTTATTCTATTTTTAGAGTTATGAAAACGGATAGATTTTCCGCCATTATTTACCTTGAACCCATTAAAGAAGGAATCCTTATCTACAGCGTGTCCGGGCTTTATTTACCCAACTTTATCGCCAAAAGAGTAAATCTTACACCTAACATGAACAGGCGAATCACGGTATTATTAAACTGGATTACCGACGGCCTTAGAATTCAGGAAGAAAGACGTCAGGACAAACATTTCTACCGGCTAAGACCTAAATGAAAAGCTGAAAAATTTTGATATGTATCTGCCGTTTTTAGATTGTATAAAAAGTAATTTCCCTTTGGAAGAATTTAAAAAACGCGGTATAGATATTAGATGGACTGATAGCGATTAGCTCTCCGTTACCAGTCCCAGCTTGCCAAATGTTTCCCAAGAGAACCCGCCATGACAGCCGCCGCAAGAGCTTTTGCCTCGTTAAAAGATTTATTGTCCAGCGAGTAACGGTGCAGTTCCGAAGGTTCAAGCCGCTGGACCGCGGCAAACCAGCGGCGGCAGCCGAGATTCAAGTGTATGAAATCTGAGCGCGCTTCGCCGGAGCTTGCTTCGTTGCGGACGCAGTTTCCGCACAGGACAGTATGCTCGCGGGCGGAAAACCAGAGCGGCTCATCGGCGGCGGCGCATGAGGCGCAGCTTTCCAAATGCGGGCGTATGCCCAAAAAGCCCGCCCATTGCCAAAGAAAGTGAACCAGCAAGCGGTGACATAACTCCTCGCCCGCGGTTTCCAGCGCGTCCAGCGCTGCCGCCGCCATTTTCAGCGCGGAACCCCAATCGCCGCCGCCGCCGTGCGTGGAAAGGATAGTTTCGGCCACAGCGCTTGCCGCCATTGTTCTCTCGTACAATTCCCTCAGGCCCGGCCGCCATGAATGTACGTCAAAGTCGCTTAATTTGCTGTAATCTTTTGCCGGGTCGCGGTAAATCCAAACCTGCCCGGAATTATATGGCGCCGAATGGGAGCGCAATTTGCTCTTCGGTCCTCCGTAAACTGTCGCCTTGATAATGCCTTCTTCGGCGGTAAGCAGTGTTATTTCGCTGTTTGACTCTCCCGAAGGACGGTTTCTGAGAACCAGCGCTGAATAAACAAATGTTCTGGACATATGTATCTTTTATTTTACCATGAACCTTGTACCTTAGGCATTCAATTAATTTAACTTCTTTAATACAGATATAAACCACAATATTACTGTGTTAAGTACGGGCGTAGACTATAACAAAAATATTTCATCATATTCTTTCATTATTTTTTCACTTAATAATAATCTAATAAGAGCATAACTACTTTTACTCATTTTACTAATTTGATCTTTGCATTTCTTTCTTTTAACATCTATTTTCATATCTATTTTTGAATAATCTATGTTATTTCCGATAAAATTATTAATTAAAAATAATGCTAATTTTGGCTCAATTGTTCCGTTTACTTTTAATTGTGTCCAGCATTCAATAAACATATTATTTTGTTCCAAATCCTTGTTAATTTTACACAGCTCATTCAAAACTTGAAAAGTTATTTTATTTGATGAATTTATACGGGCTAAATCTATTAATTTATTTATTTTGGAATTTCTGTCCTTTCCATATATTTTTCTGCCGTCTTTTTCCAATAAGGCAATATTAAATTGTTTTATACATGACGATCCTACTTTTAATTGATTGTCATTATTTACATTAAATATTACAAATTGCCATCTTAAATCTTCATGCTCACAAAGTTCACATGAAGGTCTTGAAATATTTGTATCTATAAATTCATTATTGTCGATAACTTCATTATTAAAATACCATTCATTTATTGCTATTTCATAATTTTCTTTTTCCATACTATACTTGAGCAAATTCTTTTTACATTTCTCTGTATAATTTTCCATTTTTGATAAACAATAATTCATTATGGGAACATCTAAAAACTGAAGTTTTCAGAGGTTCTCTTATTTTATTCTATCATAATACATTATAAGCCAAAAATAGGGAAATCCAATTGTTTTCTGGAATATCCAACTTTCTTTTTGCCGCCAAAACGAACCGCCCTTGTACATGGATGTACAAGGGCGGGGAATGTTTTTTGGTATCGCTGCCGGTTACTCCACCTTAAAGCGCGAAACTTCTTTTAACAAAGTTTCAATCGCATCACGGTTTTTACCGCTTATATCACTGACGTGGTGTACCGCGGTATTCATCTGATCCGCGCCTGACGCCATCTCGTTTATACCGCCGGTTATTTCCTGCGTTATTTTTTCAAGATTCCGGCTTTCTCTTATTACTTCCTGACTGCCGTTATGCATTTCTTCGGAGCCGG
>Ga0268262_10005486_pt1 | contig 12566 bp, 13 predicted proteins | sample TergutNc150P3_FD_190354 | JGI IMG/M metagenome (GOLD analysis project Ga0268262, IMG submission 190354) | Nasutitermes corniger P3 segment gut microbial community from laboratory colony in Florida, USA - Nc150 P3 (SPAdes) (version 2) | ecosystem: Host-associated > Arthropoda: Insects >... | reverse complement strand
CGAACCGCATAACGGCCAAGGAGTAATTTTAGCGTTGGTAACATTTTCTAAATGAGGCATCCATAACTTTCGGTAACATTTTAAAATGAGGCAGTTCGGAGCCCCTTGCTTTTATCACTATACAAATGTATAGTGATAATGTGGAATTAGCGGACAAACTGGCAATCCTGTCTTCCTCGGCAAAATATGACGCGTCCTGCGCGACATCCGGAAGCGGAAGCCCCAAAGAGAAAGGCAGCCGCGGTGATAACTCAACCTTTGGGGTTCGGCTGCCCACCGGAGTATGCCATAGCTGGACTGAAGATGGCCGCTGCGTAAGCCTTTTAAAAGTGCTTTTTTCCAACACCTGCCGCTTTGACTGTGCCTACTGTGTTAACCGCTCTTCGGCGGATTCTAAAAAGGCTTCCTTTACGGTTAACGAGCTGGTCGATCTCACCTGTAATTTTTACAGACGGAATTATATCGAGGGGCTTTTCCTTTCCTCGGGGATTTTTGCTGACCCAGATATTGTGATGCAAAAACTAATCGAAACTGCCCGGAAGCTCAGAACAGAAGCGGGCTTTGGCGGCTATATACATTTAAAGATCATTCCGGGCGCAGGGGAAAAAACAATCCGGGAAGCCGGGCTTTGGGCGGACAGGCTGAGCGCCAACATAGAACTTCCCACCGATAAAAGCCTGCAATACCTGGCGCCTCAAAAATCAGGAAAGGAAATTTTTGGCGCGATGGAAGATACTTTCAACGCCCGTGCCGAAAACGAAGAGGACAGGAGGAAATTCAACATTGCGGGGAAAAACACCGTCCCGGATTTTGCCCCAGCCGGGCAGAGCACCCAGCTTGTTGTCGGGGCATCCCCCGAAAACGACAAAACAATCATTAACCTGTCGAACGCCTTATACAAAAAATACGAGCTAAGGCGGGTTTACTATTCGGCATTTATTCCCGTCGGTGTTCCCGGCTACGCCGGCATTCCTGATTCCAGGCTGCCATCTATGGGGTTACCGGAAATACCCTGCCTTGCGACGGCCAATGCCGGGCCGCCCAGGCCGTTTCTACTCAGGGAACACCGCCTGTACCAGGCGGACTGGCTCCTGCGGTTCTACAAATTCGCGCCCGGCGAAATTCTTGAAGGCGAGGATGGCTATCTTGACACGGCGCTGGATCCAAAAACCGCCTGGGCGCTCCGCCATCTGGAATTCTTCCCGGTGGAGGTGAACAGCGCGGGCTACGATGAGCTTTTGCGGGTTCCCGGCATCGGCGCAAAAACGGGCCGCCGGATCATTGAAACCCGGCGTTCCCGGAGCCTGAGTTTTGATAACCTGCGCCGGCTTGGGGTGGTACTGAAAAGAGCCCGGCACTTTATTACCGCTGCCGGGGCCTTCATCGAGCGGCCGGAAAATCCCAAACGCATACGCCGCCTCCTCTCCGATGAGGATTATTTACAGCCCCTGTTATTCGAGTTTTAGTATCATGGAATTATTTGAAGAGCCTGTTGAAACAGCGCCGGATATATCAAGTATCTTTATGCTTTCACTTGATGCCTATTACGCCGCCTTTTACGCTCAGATGAGCTGTAAACCCATAAAAAATGAGATTGCCAGATTCGCCAGAAAAGTAAGCCGGGCAGGAAACAGGGACGAAGCAGACCGCGCCGGCAAAGACCGGGGCGACAGCGATGTGTTAACGGTGCTAAAAGAAGCCGGCAAAGTAACGTACGAAATTCACCGCATAATCGGATTGCTCAGGTTCAGCCCTGACAGCGACGGGGTTTACACAGCCCGCTGCGCGCCTGATAACTTTATCCTCCCCGCGCTGGCGGAACACTTTACCCTCCGCTTCGGCGAAACGCCCTGGGCAATAATCGACGAAAAGCGCGGCCTTTGCCTTCGCAAATCCAACGGCAGCGAGGCTGTTCTTGTTCCCTTCTCATCCGGTCTTCCAGAGGCTGCCGCGAAAAAATCAAAGACAGATTCATGGGAAGATCTGTGGCGGCTGTACCACAAATCGATAAACAATGAAAGCAGAAAAAATCCTCAACTACAGCGCCAATTTATGCCGGAGCGGTATCAGAAATACTTAACGGAACTAAATTAAATCACAATTTATCGTTTAACATTAGCATCTCTCAAACATATACACATAAAAGGCAAAGTGTGTGGGTTTACCCCTGCAAACAGCTGTTGGTGTGGCCATTATAGTCGCCTGACAGTCTTTATTCGCTCTAATGGTCAGGGCATTTATTATTACACACCAAAAGGCTGTTCGCAGTGCTAACCCCACACACTTATAGTTTTATGTATACCACTTAAGGCATGCTAAGTGAAAATTAGGTTCTTTTGATAAAAAAATCTGCATCTCACCGGGCAATGGGGTTTTGCCTGCTTTAGCAGGGTGAAATGCAGACCATTTTTGCTTGCTGAACCCTTAATTTGCCATATTTTTGTCCAAACAAAAACAAACGCAATAAGGTGCGGGCGAGCGACGCAGACAAAACAATGTGGAATTCACCGGCGGAGAAGACGAGCGAATAAAGGCTTGCCGATAAAGTGGAAAAAATATCTGACCACTTGGTTTTGTTTCAGCAGTTTATTCATTACCCAAGATACCGAGTGGTCAGACGACTTCGTAGCCGGACTCAACACGTGTTTTGGCTGCGGCGCTCGCCCACACCTTAATGAGCTTTATTCTGGTTAATGTGTTTGATAAACATAAATTAAAGCTTCAGCGTAGGTCACGCAAATCCGCTATTGCCATCCCGCTTAAAATAAGTATTTCCGGGCGGTACTCAAAATGAATCGTGTCGTAGTAGCGCCATTTCCCGCCCCAGATGAAGCCAAATGACTCGAAAATTTTTATTACTTCGTTCGGGGGGTGCAGGCGCCTTGAATAAGGAACGTTCCACCATTCGATGTTTTTTCCCGAAGTCCAGAGCCAATAAACTTCAAGACCGGAAGAAGATTTTGGCATAAGATCGATGGCGGCTCCGTAAGCGTGATAACTGCGGTTTTCACTGGAAGCGATGTTTCTCCATGCCCAGCCATCAACAGAACCCAGATTATTGATCCACTGCCTTACGGCGCTATTGGTTTTTGACAACCTTAGAATTTGCTCCTCAATAAGGCTTAATTGAACCAGTATGGAGTAATGAACCTGTACGGTCATCCCCAAAAAACGGATTTGCTTGATGCGCTCCCATGCCTCGTCCCTGTTTCTGCTTCTCCACAGGGTATCGGTAAAATGAGTAGATCGCTTTAACTGGCTTGTGCTGCGGGTACGGGTTAGCTCTCTTAGCCTGACCGATTCTTCCTGCGTGGGCGGCACCCATGGGGGGAGCTCCTCCTGGTAAAAATAAAAAGGCATGGGGGCAAACTGATTAACCTCTCCCCGAAGGGAAGCGGGAAGAAAGCGGCCCCCGGCAAAATAAAACCTTTCGCCGTAAACAAGAATGCTCCAGTCCCCATCGTCAAATTCCACCGCGTTTACCCTGTCCGGATAAGCGCTTGCCAAAGCCCTCAAAACCTGCTCGCCACGATTTTCTGCAACCTGTTGGGCGGGATCCCCGCCTGAAGCTTCCCCCTCCGTTACGGCGTCATTATCAGCCGCCTGAAACGGAGCCTGGTCGCCTTCCTTTATTCTGCAGGCAATTGCAGCCATTGACAAAAACAAAAGCAGAAAAAAGAGGCGAAAATTCATGTATCAATGATAATTAGATAGATAGAAATAATAAAGGGTAGTTAACCATTTTTCGGGCTCTTGTATTTTGACATTGCCATAAGTTACTATTTAATATATGGGGACAATAAATAAGAAGGTCTTATCGGCACTTCTTTTTTTCTTTAGCATAAATTTTCTTGCTTTTTCACAGGAAATTGTTACAGCCGATAAATACCTGGAAAGGGTATCTGAACGATACGGCAACGTCAGGGATTATGAAGCCCAGGTAAACATACGTTCAGGCTCATCAGAAATGATTGGGAACCTGAGTTTCCTGGATCCGTTTTTTTTGAGAATCAACTTTACCAAACCGGCGGAACAGGTTCTGGTATTCAACGGCCAGCTCCTAACTGTGTACCTTCCGGATCTAAGGGCCGTGCTAAGTCAGCCTGTTACTCAGGGCCGCCGGACAACCGGCGCGGCGGGCGCTTCCATGGCTTCCGCCCAGGGTTTGCAGCTCCTTCGCCGGGGTTATGTGCCAACCTTCGTATCCGGGCCGGAGCCTGTTTCCCTTGATGAAAGGGACAGGGAACTTGTTGTCAAGCTCAGGTTAACCCGGCGTCTCGCTTCGGAAGGATACAGAGAAATTATTTTAAGCATCAACCCCGAAACTCTTTTAATAAGGCGGATTGAAGGCAGGACCATCGCGGATGTTCTTGTACGCTTTGATTTTCTGAATGTCAAAACCAACGTTGGCATTCCGGAGCTGAGGTTTGAATACGACTCACCGGCTTCGGCAAATATTTACAACAATTTTCTTTTCCGCGAAACAGATTAGGCAGAGGAATTTCAGTGGAATCTCTGGGTAATAAGCTAAAAGAAGCAAGGGAAGCCAAAGGCCTGACTTTCGAGAACGCCAGCCGTGATACGAATATTTCTTCCAAATTCCTGGAAGCCCTGGAAAGAGAAGATTATACGCCGTTTCCCGGAGAGCCTTATGTACTGGGTTTTCTCAAAAACTATGGTGAATACCTTGGCCTTGATCCCGAGGAACTACTGTCTCTTTACCGTTCCATAAAAATCAGAGAACAGCCCGTACCGGTGGACCAGCTGCTAAGAAATCCTTCGCATCTTCCAAAAATTTTGGGGAGGTTTGCGATATGCCTTGTTTTGCTGGCCATTGCAGGCGGGGCAGGGTACTATATTTATCGTTTACCCAAAAAAGCTGATGTTTCCCAACAGGCGGTAAGGACAGCCTCGGAGTATATACTGAACAATGATTTCTTTGAACGCAGACTGTACCCGGGAGATTCCATTCTGGTTGTTGAAGGATCTGATTCTTATAAACTGGTATTTTCCGGCATAAGCGACGCTATTACCATTACCACCCCCAGAGGGCCTGTTATGCTTGATCTGGGTCAGGAAGTAACTGTCGATTTAAACAGCGACGGATTTGGGGAACTGCGTATCCTCGCGGCGGATTTCGCGAAAAACGATAATCTGGCCGGCGCGCTGCTCCGCTTTGAACAGGAGGTCCCGCCGCAGACCGCAGCGTTGCCGGAGATCCCCATGGAAACCATTATCGCCACAAGTGAAGCGCCTTTGGTACTTCTTAGCTCTTCAGGCGCATTTCCATTTACACTTCAGGCGGTGTTCCAGGGTTACTGCCTCTTCCGTCACGAGATTCTTTTCGAGCGGGACAAACAGGGCCGCAACGAGCAGTATTTCCAGCGCTCGGAGGAATTAAGCATCACCGCAATGAACGGAATCCGGCTTGGTATCTCCAACGCCCAGGCGGTTAAGCTGCAGGTGATTGGCGCCGGCCGTACCGTACCTTTTGAAGCCGGCGGCGCAGGCGAGGTTGTAGCCGCGGATCTTCGCTGGGTGCGGGACGATGAAAACCGTTACCGCCTGGTACTGCTCCGCCTGGAGTAACTTATGAATGAAGAATTATATAAACTCACGGTTAATCGCTTTTTAAATTACGTAGGCTTCTGGACTACAAGCGACAGACACAACACAGACACTCCTTCAACTCCGGGCCAGTGGGATTTGGCGAAAGCCCTTGCGGAAGAACTAAAGGGCATGGGCGTTAAGGACGTAACGCTCACCGATCACTGTTATGTGATAGCCAGGCTGCCCGCAAGCGCGGGGAAAGAAAACCGCCTTACAGTGGGATTCCTTGCCCATCTTGATACTGCCGCCGATGTTTCCGGAAAAGATGTGAAAGCGCGCCTTGTTGAAAACTACGATGGGAAACCTATAGCCTTAAGCAGCGGTCAAAGCCTTGATCCCGCTTTGGATCCTGCGCTTGCCGCCCATAAGGGCAAGACAATAATCCATACAGATGGAAGCACCCTTTTGGGAGCCGACGACAAGGCCGGAATTGCTATTATTATGGGAGCCGCTGAATACCTTTTAAAACATGCTGAAGTTAGCCATGGCCCGCTTGAACTTATTTTTTCTCCCGATGAAGAAACCGGCAAGGGGCTTCCTGATTTTCCAATTGACGATGTTCACGCGAAGGTCTGCTACACCCTGGACGGCGGCCCGCTGGGCGAACTTGAGTGGGAGTGTTTTAACGCCTGGGCGGCGCAGATAAAGTTTACCGGTATCTCGATGCATTTGGGTACAGCGCGCGGCATTATGGTAAACGCCGCCCTTATGGCCTCGATTTACGCAGCCATGCTTCCAAGAAACGAAAGCCCCGAAGCTACCGACGGCTATTACGGCTATTACTGCCCCCTTTCAATTCATGGGGATGCTGAAAACGCGGAACTGGAAGTATTCATCCGGGATTTTGATTTGCAGAAAGGCACAAGAAGAATCGCCGCGTTGGATACCTTTGCCCGTGCGGTGGAAGCCCAGTTTCCCGGGGGAAAAATCGAGGTAAGCAGCAATGTTCAGTATTTGAACATGAAGGAAAAAATCAGCTCCAGCCCGGAAGTGGTAGATAAACTGCGCCAGGCCTTTTTAAACACCGGTATAGAAATAAAAGAAAAACCCATCCGCGGTGGTACCGACGGTTCACAGCTCACCGAGATGGGCATACCTACCCCAAATATCTTTACAGGCGGCCGCAACTATCACAGCCGCCTTGAGTGGCTTTCCGTCCCCGAAATGATCAGCTCATGCCGCCTTGTGGTAGAGTTGATCAGGCTTTGGGGAGAAAGTTGAAACAGCTGAAGTATCTGTCAGTTTTACTTAGTTTTGCTTTCCGGCTGTAAAAAAGATTCAACGTCATTCGATATAAGAGCAATAAGCCGTTTTGTAAGATTGTGCCTTTCGCTTGTAGATAATCGCTCAAGACAGCTATCAGCCAATGAGTTTTCGCTGTCTCCGTTTTCTTCGTTTTTATTTTCCAGGAAAAGCCTAAAAGGTTCTATGCCAAGTACATCCGCGATTTTTTCGACCATATCCAGCGATGGTTTTTTTCTGTTTATCTCTATTTCTCCAATATAACTTGTCGTCGTATTCAGTAATTCTGCCAATTTCATCTGTGAAAATTGCCTCTTTTTTCGGTATTTCTTCATGTTGGAGGCAAAAATTTTCATCATTTCCATGTTTATATGCTAGAAGCAAATAATATTTCTTCACAATTCGCTGTTGACAAATATTTTTATATCTGGTATATACTTTAAGCAAATAACTAATAGCTATGTGCCAGGTGTCAAATTTGTTCGTAGCGGAAAAGAATGGCTAAAGTAATTGCCATGTGTGATGCAAAAGTATTTCGGAGAATGCTATGGCTAAAAAGGTGTATATTTTTGGTCTCGGTGATATTGGGAATAATATCACCGCAATTAAAAATAATGATTTTGATGTTCTTGGCTTTTTGGATAATAATTCAAAACTGTGGAATAAAAAATTACCAACAGGATTAACGGTATATAATCCTGAAAAAATATTGGAAGGAAATTTTGACGCTGTTATTGTTGCATCTACCGGTGGATTCAAGGAAATTCCTGAACAATTGATGAAAATGGGGATTAGCCGGGATAAAATAATACTTGATTATGCTATCATCCCAACGAAAGGACGGATTACCTTTCTTGAAAAACTCGGTGAAATGTTTTCTGAGAAAAGTATTAGAGGCGCTGTCGCGGAAGGCGGGGTATACAGAGGGAATTTTTCCTGTGAAATTAACCGTGTTTTTTTCGATAAAAAATTATATCTTTTTGATACCTTTACGGGATTTGATGAAAGGGATATGGAAGAAGAATACAGAAATGGTTTTTCGGAAAGCAGAGAACAAAATCATTTCATGGAAACCAGTGAGGAGTTGGTGATTAAGAAATTACCGTTTCCTGATAAGGCAGTCATTAGGAAGGGGTATTTTCCAGAAACATCAACAGGATTGGAAGAAAGCTATTGTTTTGTTAATCTTGATTTTGATTTATATCAGCCGACACTTGCGGGGTTGGAATATTTTTATCCAAGGATGGTCAAGAGTGGTATAATTTTAGTTCACGACTATTTTTCGAGAGTATATAAAGGTGTTAAACAGGCAATTTTTGAATTTGATAAGAAAGAGAATGGGATCAAATTATTCCCAGTAGGGGATGGCATAAGCGTAGGAATATATTGTTAACAAATGAGACAGAAAAAATGGTGTTTAACAGAACGATGGCAAAGCTTCTAAAAAACTAAATGCGTCACAAATTGATCAATAAGAATCAAGACACCTAAGACAGCTGTATATATAGCAAAGCCAATAAGCGATCTTTCCCTGACAATTTTAAGCATCAGCTTAACGGCGAAAAAGCCGACTATTGCCGCTGTAAGTGTTCCCGTTATAACTTCCGCGCCAATGCCGGCCGCCGCCGTTCCGCTTTTTGCCAGATCTTTAAGGTTCAGCACAAGAGCGCCGAGTATTACCGGAATGGACAACAAAAAAGAAAAGCGGGCGGCGAAGTCACGATCAAGCCTTCGGGAGAGGGCACCGGAAATAGTCGCGCCTGAGCGGGAGATACCGGGCGGGATGGCAATGGCCTGGAATATCCCAATGATAAGTGCGTCAAGCCAGTTCATTTCCGCCGCTTTTTTATAACCTTTGGTGTTACTTATACGTCTGGACAAAAACTCCGCGGTACACAGAAGTATCGTTGTAATCAAAAAAGAAACGCCAAGGAACTGCCCTGTATTAAAGGCATGTTCGATCTGATCGCCAAAAACCAAAGCGGCAAACACAGCCGGAATTGTCGCTATTATCAGGAACCCTGTAAGCGGTTGGATGGGCCTGCGTAAAATTGCCATGATATCATTCCATAAAACCACAACAACCGCGAACAAGGTGCCGACATGCAGCATGGTATCGAAAAACAAAGTCTGCTCAGAAATGCCGAATACCTTCTGTAAAAGCACAAGATGGCCCGAACTGCTTATCGGCAAAAACTCGCCAAGCCCCTGAACAATACCCAATACAATGGCGATTAAAATATTCATAAAACCTCAATAATATTAATGATTCATTTTTCGGATTATAATATCAAGTAGCAAGTAACCTTCGCCCGAAAAAAGCATTATCTATTTATAAAGGCCGTTGGCCCTATGTCGAAGAACGCAATCGGATATTTCGACATGTTAAAAACTCTTTTCTGTGAGGATCATTTTGAAACGGAACATTTTATTTATTGTAATGATACTTGGGTTCGTAGCGATGGTCCAGGCTCAAGTATGGGGGCCTGGCTGGAATCGGCGCAATACGCCGGCTACCGAAACGGTAACGGTTTCCGGAACAATGGTTGTCGCCAACGGAATGCCGGCTCTTAAAAGCGGCGATGTAATCTATTATATCAGCGGCATAAGCCGTCTTATCGGTTTTATTGACGGGTTAAAGGAAGGGGCGCAGGTAACTGTCGAAGGACTCGCAACGACAAGTTCTAGCAATCAAAACATCAAGTTATTGAGGGCTGCCAAATTGACTATAAACGGAAAAGTCTACGAATTATCGCCGCCCGAAATATCGCTACCGGCGCCTCCCGCATTTTCGCAAAATCCGGGAGATCCCAGGCTTTATAATTACAGGCTTCCCGGGCCCATGGGACCTATGATGTCCCCTAATACCCCCAGAACCCCCAGAAGGAGATAATTAGAAACTAATGAAGAACCGCGGAATCTTGCTCTGCGGTTCTTCATCTCTCCACTAAATATAAATATTCTTTTACATGGATTTCACGATTATTTAAATTCCTGCATCCCCGGAAAGTATTATATTTTGTTTCCAGTATTTCAATTTTACCAACTTTTTCCAACATGTTTTTCATTTCATCCAAATTAATGAAACCGTCCGAATTAAATGAAATAATGATATATTTTGATTTAATGTTTTCAACAAGAGACGTTAACGCTTTTAACGCGTAATTTTTTTTATAGTAATCCGACCTGTTCCAATTAATCGGTATGCCGGATATTTTACTGCAATTTTCAGGATACTTATATTCCAAAATTAAATTGAGCATAAAGTAATTGGAACCGTAAGGGTGTTGATTGTAAGGAGGATCCAAATATGCTACGTCAACTTCAGGTAATGAATGAATTATTTCATTTGAATCTCCGTTACAGATCATTGTTTCGCAATTGAAACTGCTAAAAACAGGAAATGGCAATGTTATGTCACCGGTTATTCTGAATAACGCGTCTTTATTGATACCGCCGAATTGTCCGATATCGGTTTCTTTGTTTTTATAAAATCCCTTAAAAACACCGGAAGTATTCGCGTGTATTGACGCTTCCGATAGTAAGGGAGCAAGAAAATATTTTTGAAATTCTCTGGGAATACTATCGATTAATTGACGCACAGTATCTATATACATCGCGTTTCGTGTTGTATAAAAAACCCGTTCATTTTGCTCTATATGTGTATCGTCTTTTGGAGCGTATAATTCAGAAATAATACCAGTAACAAGGTTGTTTTTTGCCTGCTCAATTAATTCATTGTAATATTTACGCAAAATAAATTCACTTCTTTCATCATCGTTTGATAAATAACATTCATTTATTAGGGTTGAATATTTCTCGAGATCATTCACGATTAACAATTCCGCGAATTGTTTAAAATACCTCGCGACAATGCCCGATCCGCTAAAAACGTCAAACATTTTTAATTTCTCTTTATTAATTTTTTTTTTGACTTTATTTATTCCGTCTCCGATAAATCCCAACAGCGCCCTTTTATTTCCGATATAAGTGATGAGTTGCTGGGTAAGATAGTCATTGTTTTCTGCAATAGGAGTTTCGGTTTTTATTTTAGTAAAGCCTTATCCGCCTGATTTGTAAACCAGTTGAAAATTGCCTCCGAGCGGTTAGCGAATGAATTGCCTATCCGCTCTTTCATGCCTGGGATGGAAGCCGCCTTTGACATCGAGGCAATGTAGACAAGAAGGTAATTTCCGGCGTCGATAATAGCCGCGACAGACTGCAGCTTGTTTTTGCCGACTGCCGGGATTATACCGTAACTGAGAGATGTAAGATTTTGCTGAACAAAAATAAAAGCCCCAGGCTCTGAATAATAATCGTATTGATAAATGTTGTCGCCAAACGTTAGATCTTTTTGGCGGGCCTGGATAGTGAGCCTTGCCGGGGGCCGCGAATACACAGGATCGGGAATCGGCCTTTTTGTTGACTGTCCGTCGATGACCGATGAAGTTTCGTAAAAAGTCCGCATCGCCCCACGGCTTGCCGAGTAATACTGAAGCCCCGCAAGGGTACTTAGCGCCAGAATGCCGTTGTAGAGCCTTGCCCCTTCCTCGTCGCTCCAGGCATCCTTGTTGGCGTTAAGCGGTTTTTCATAAACAAAAAGCGTTTCTACCATTACGCTGGGATTCAGATCGCGGCGTATGGCATCAACAAGGGACAATAAAAAGCGATGCTGCGGAATAAGCCGGGGCTGGCTCTCGTTGAACTGGGAGATAACAAATTTATCCCCGGCAAGCAAAGCTGCGGTTTTTTCCCGGCCGATTAAATCTTCGATTAAAGCCGAATTGCTTAAAGCTGAATTGCTTAAACCATTAACGGCGGGGCCGCCAACAAATGAGCCAAGGACAATGCCCAGGAGAAAGCCCCGGATTACCTGACGTTTCACTTCAGATTAACTGCGGCCAAGCCCGCGGTAAAAGACCCTTACCTGCTTGTAAAGCCCTTCGCCCTCGCTCTTGGTTTCCACATCGGCAATATCGTTCAGCGTGGTGTGAATAAGCCTCCGGTCAAAGGGGTTCATCGGTTCCAATAAAACCGAGCCCCTGTTTTCCCGTACGCGGTCGGCAACAGTGTAAGCCAGGCGCACCAGAGATTCCTCGCGGCGGATGCGGTAATTTTCGCTGTCCAAAATCACCCGCATATCCTCACGGCCCTTACGCCCGGCATAAATGTTGACCAGGAGCTGAAGAGCGTCAAGATTTTTTCCCTTCTTCCCTATCAGGATGGATGAATACTCAGAATCAATCTTCAACCCAATCTTGTGTTCTTCACGGAAAAGAACCATGACTTTTCCGTAATAACCCATACGCTCAATGAGTCCTTCCAGGAAATCAATTAGCTGTTTCTCAAATTCATTTTTAGGCTCAGGATCGCCGAACACACTGTGGCTTACCTGTTTTTGCCCGCTTGCCTGTTTGGCGCCAACGCTGCTTTTGCTGCCGTCGTCCGTAAACGGGCTCTTCGGGTCCGCAAGCGGGCTCTTCGAGTCCGAAGCGGCGTTTCGTTCCAGGTGATTTGTGTGAACCTTGATCTTAACGAAGCCTTTTTTAAACAAACTCGAACGCTGGGTTTCGACAATCTCGACATCAAAATCGTCTGTTTTAAGACCCAATTCTTCCGCCGCGCGATCTATCGCTTCTTTTTCGGTGCGGCCTTCAAATTCGTATACCATAAATATTCTCCATTTACTTTTTCTTTTTCTTCCTTGGTATGTT
>Ga0268262_10005485_pt1 | contig 12566 bp, 15 predicted proteins | sample TergutNc150P3_FD_190354 | JGI IMG/M metagenome (GOLD analysis project Ga0268262, IMG submission 190354) | Nasutitermes corniger P3 segment gut microbial community from laboratory colony in Florida, USA - Nc150 P3 (SPAdes) (version 2) | ecosystem: Host-associated > Arthropoda: Insects >... | reverse complement strand
GAAAATATAATAGAACGGGTGAGGCAGACCGGCACGATTATTTTTCCTTTTGTACAACCTGGACGGAAATATGAAATTTCGGCTTATTTTTCCATTGGCAATGATTGGGAAACTCAGAAAGTGGCAAGGGTTGAATGTGTTGCTGATGAGGGAATATATCTTGATAAAGATATAACTATCAATATAAATAATGCCCGTACCGGCTTTGCGTTATCGAGTAAGCCCACATTAACATCAGATGTTCATCTTAAAGAAATGTTTTATTATATTTCCATTCATAAAGGGAATAATATTGAGACGATTACTTCCGGTGAAACAAACGATTTATTCTGGGGCTTTGAACCGCAGTTTAACGAACATTTAAAAGAAGCTGGTTTTGCAAATGGCGATTATCCGGCAAATGCCGGAGTCTGTTTAAAAGTCATTTATGATAATATTTCATGGTGGCTTGAAAGTGTTAAAACCCCGGTATTCACTTACTCTTTATAAGCAAAGTCTGTCCATAGTGTATTTACATTATGGACAGATTTATTTGGATTAAATAAATTAATGAAACAACAAACCGAAAATGATATAGAATATACCTTTTCTGAAAATGATTTGAATAAAGTATGTGTTTTTAAAATGGATGTTGAAGAATTTACAGGAAAACAAAAAACAGATAATGTATACGGAAAAAAGAAGCGCCAAGACTTCATTTTTAATTGTTAATTAGAAAGCAAAGACAAGGCGCAGAGGATATGCGCTTCGCCGCCTTACGGCGCAATAGACAGGGTTTTATTTTTTACATTCAATAGATAAAGTATTTTTTATAACTTTTATAACTTCATCAGTAATATTTTTGGCAAGATTTTCGTTCAAAGTTTTAACTTGATCGATGATGTCATTCCGCAGTAGTTCAAGTTCATTATTGGTAGAAGAAGCAACCGCTAAAAGTTCAAAGGTTTCAATATCAAGGGATTTTGCAAGGCGTTCAAGCATTTCACCGGAAGGAAATTTACGGGACATTTCCAAAAGCGCAAGGTATTGAAGCGACATATTAGCCTTTTCAGCCAATTTTTCTTGAGTTAGCCCCTTTTTTCGGCGTATTTTTTTGAGATTTTCAGCAAATATCTCTTTTATGTCTGTCATTTTTTGGCTGTTTTTCACCTCTCATGCAATAATAATTGTTTTTTGGTAATTGACTTATTGTCCCACATTAGAGTATTATCGTATGTGGTGCGTTAATCTTGGGTTTTTTGTGATTATTTGGGATTAATTCAAGTATTTGAGCGTTCCAAATCAATTTATAGGAGTTTTATATGAAAAACTTATTCAAAGTTTTCGGCATTATCGCCCTTGTAGCGGTAATTGGATTCTCAATGGCGGCTTGCGGTGGAGACGGAGGAGGAGATAACGGTACTGGTGGGACAGGTGGGACAGGTGGAACTGGAGGAACTGGAGGAACTGGAGGCACTGGTGGGACAGGAGGTACAGGTGAAACTGGTGGCACAGGAAGCGGCGGGACATTCACCGTAACGAATATTCCGGCTAAGTATAATGGAAAGTATGCGTCGTTTAGTGCTTCGATAAATGGTGGCACCGATACAGCCGTCAATATTGTCGGTTACCAAAGCGTTAGTGGAATTGGAACTGGGGATGGGGCATTTATAAATTCGACATTATCTCGTATCTCAAATGGAAGTGTAAGTAGTCCTGCATGGTTTGTTAATGCCGATAATACTGTCGTAAGGTATTCGGGCAATGACACTTTCGATTTTTTTGCGATTGGTATCTATGATGCTGGTACAGTAAGGGAAAATGCTTTAGCAGGTACAAGCAATACTTTAGTCATGGGTCTGTTTGGGTCAGTTACCTTCTCTAATGGCAGCGTCACTAGATCACGGAATAACGCATTAAGTTGGAATGAATACAAGTAATGGCAACGGTGTCAGGAACGAATTCCTAACTTGAGAACTGTTTTAGAAAGTGTTGATGAAGGTAAAAGATAATAGAGGGGCGGCTATGCCGCCCATTTTTTTGAAATATGATCAAAAATGTTCATTTATAATTTAAAAAAGATATAATATAAAATAGTAGTTTATTTGTATAAATGAGGTACATTAATTTACGAATATGAAATATATATTGTGGGATTTTGATGGAACATTAGCATATAGAGATGGAAATTGGTCCGGAGCTTTATATTCAATATTACTTAATAATGGCATAATAGATATTACAATAGATGCATTAAAACCATATTTAACTAAAGGTTTTACATGGCATAATACCGAAAAGAAATAGAAATATATATGCTAAAAACCGCCTTACGGCGGCAATAATTTTTAGGAGGTCTTTTTATGAAAAGGGCAGTTGTTTTTATTGTTTTAGCGATAGTACTTATTAGTTCTTGTACTGTACAAAGTGCAAATGATGCACAAAAGATTGTTGGAACATGGGTATCTGAAATTCATAATGTGGTATTTAATGCCAATGGTACAGGTATTTGGAATGGTGAAAATATTATTTATGGAATTTCTTCCGGAGGTAGTATAATTTTACTTGGATCTACTCAATTTCCTGTACCAGTTGAATCTACACTATATATATCACCTGATGGTAAAAAAATAATTTTTTATGGACGTAATGATTATTATGTATTACAAAAAAAATAGTTATACATCGGAGTCGTCCTATAGGCATACATAATAAAATATATTGATAAATATAAATATTTAGTTTATAATATTTTTTATGAAATATTTTGAATATATCTTAAAAGTCCTTAAAAGCAAAAGAATTTGTATAAATTTATATCCTGTAATTATTGTCAATTTTATATTTTTACTGTTTTGGATCATATATAAAAGAGATTCTATTACAACAGGAAATATATCTTATAATGAATTATTTTATAATATTATAATAAATCCAATATATCTGTTTATTATAAATATGTTTAATTCCATAATATATAAGAGAAAAATATTTGTTATTAATATTATTTTAATGGTAATAAGTTGTTTATCCGGAATAATAATCCATTATTTTAATTGGGGAATAACGTCACATTATTCTTTATTATTACACCCTGATGGAGAAACATTTTTTATATTTCTTTTAATGTTACTGATTATTCCGGTAGTAATTATTATAGGTGTGATTGAGCAAATTATATTATTAATAATATATAAAAAGAAATGGAAAAGAGAAGGTTAAAAAACAAAACTGCGCTGAAAAATAATTATGTAAAAAAATAATAAACATACAGAAAATAGCTCAAATGAAATTTGAAAATTAGTCTTGAAATTATTGGATAAATCAGGTATAAACTTTTACTATGGGACCTAACCCTTTTATTATCTTTTTTCTCGGGTTTATTGCTTCAATAGGGTATTTCCGCCTTTTTTTCACCATAAACCGCCCTGTTGTACGGTGGCGGTTTTTTGCCATGTTTGCGGTAGTTATTTTTAGCCGCCCGATTTATACGGCATTGCAGTTCCATTTGGCTAACGTAGTGGGGGGATTTCTGGAACCCAAAGCTATTGTTATTATGTTTACCTATTTCAGTAATATGCTTTTACTTCTTCTTTGTGTTCTTTTGGGGCCTAACCGAATACGGTCGTTTGTCGCCGCTTCATTTGTCCTAAGTGTTTTTCATGTAGCTGAAATACCGTTGATATATTTTACCTCGGCAATAACTTATTCGTTTTTTAGTCCGTTTGCTTCCCTTGACGCAATACCGTTAATGCTGAAACGTTACTATATAATGTTCTTTATTTTTAATTTAATTATAATGTGCAGTTGTTTCCTGGCCGCCCGCTGGCTTCGTAAAACCAGAGAAAAACCGCCGCTTAAAATAAGTGTTTGTTTTTGCCTGTTTTTTATTTCTTTCGCGATAATAATGTCGTTTTTTAGTATTACAAATTGGTTGTTTAATATAAAGACGATTATGCCTTTATATTTATGGGCTTTAGCCTTTCTTGGGACACTGCTGGTGTGTATTCCGCATTTCGCTTTGTATTTTTATTCACGGCTTACCGTTCATAGAGAACCTATACCATATTTATCGGATACGGCCGGCGCCGGATACGCTCAATTTATCGGGCAGTTAAGCAGGCGGGAATTGGAAGTCATCGAAGCGGTTTTAGCCGGAAATGTCAGCCAAAAGGAACTTGCCGCATCGCTCAATATTTCGGTAAATACGGTAAAGAAACACCTGCAGCATATTTATCAGACTACCGGAACCGCGAATATGACCGCTCTAACGGTTCTTTTTAGCGGATATTCTCCAAATAACCTCTCAATAAAAACTCAATAGTTTGTTTACATTATGAACAGATATTAATTCATAATTGTAAAATAGTTGACAAATCATAAAAAATAATAATATTATTAATTACGGATTTTATTAAAAGGGAAAGCAATTTTGAAAAAAACTACAATATATAAAATAGTAACCTGTATTTTATTATTTGGATATATCATTACAGGGTTTATAGATTTATTATTGCATGGTAAATCATCTTTTTCTTCAATAATGGGAATGAATATAAATAGAGTATATTTCTATACCTTCTTTTTATTGATAATAGGCTGCTGGCTTCTCTATAATAAATGGTTTGTAGGAATAGGTTTTTTATCCTTAGCGACATTTAGCTCTTATTTTATTGAATTTATTATTATTCATAATTATTTTGCGTCAATATTAATATATATCGGAATAGTAATAGACATAATTATCAGACAAAAAATGAAATGGTTAATTCCTCTGATTATTGTCGGTATAATACAAGGTATAGCGTTTCAAACTGATTGGTTAGGTCATTATTCAGTAGGAGTTATGGAATTTTCAGCTTTGTGTATAGGTTCTGTTTTTGTTGTAAGGACAATAGAATAAATTAATAAATTTATTAATATACGAAAAATGATGAAAAATGTTCATTTTTTAACCGGTTCATTATGATATAAATTTTAATAATAATTGACATTATAGGATAAAAAATATGAAAGAAGATTTTACAAAAATGATTTTGGATAAAGTATTGGGATAGTATTTAATAGGTAATAATTTATGAGCAATATAGAAATAAAGGAGTTAAAAATCAAAGATATTAATGATGATTTTCTGATTGATTTTAACAGATATTTGGAAATAGTAGATTGTTATATAAAAGATAATGAAGAATGGATAATTGTATATAATGAAAATAAGTCTACAATTACATGGGATAAAAAATATAAAGAACATAAAATCGAAAATATAATCAATATAATTAAAAATAATGGTTTTGTTATTGGCGCTTATGAGAATAATAAACTAATTGGATTTGCCTGTTTATTAAATGAAGTATTCGGAACAAAAAAACAATATCTTGAATTAAAATATTTATTCATTTCTAAAGGATATAGAGAAAAAGGAATAGGCAGAAAATTATTTTTATTATGTGTTGAAAAAGCAAAGGAAATGGGAGTTAAAAAACTCTACATAAGGGCCGGTAAATCATTAGATACGAAGAAATATTTCTTAACAAATAGGTATAAAGACACAGTTGAATTAAAAGAGGAATATATATACAATGTCGAAGGCAGAAAAATTGAATACGAGGAACAAAATGAATAAAAATATAAATTTATATGACTATTTAACAAAAGAATATAATGCGCCTTTTTCCGGTTGGGACTTTTCATATATTAATGGACGTATGATAGAAGACAAACTTTCCTGGAATTATAAAGAAATTGTAGAAAATAACATCATTGGAAAAGAAAGTTTGTTAGATATGGGAACCGGTGGCGGTGAATTTCTTTGTTCATTGTCAAATTTACCTCAAATAGTATGTGCGACAGAAGGCTATGAGCCGAATATTCTTATTGCAGAACAAAGATTAAAAGAAAAAAACATTCTTCTAAAGCCCATAAAAAATGATAGTGAAATTCCGTTTAATAATGAATATTTTGATATAGTAATAAACAGGCATGAATCTTTTAATGTAAAAGAAGTCAAAAGAATATTAAAGAAAGGCGGTTTATTTATAACCCAACAAGCAGGCGGGTTAAATGGTATAGATATTAATACGGCATTTGAAACAAAGACGACGGAAAATATTGATTGGTGCTTGATTAAAAATATCGAAATGCTTAAAAATGCCGGTATGGAAATCATAGAGTATGACGAGAATATAGGAAAAATGAGATTTAATGATATAGGAGCTATTGTGTATTATTTAAAATGTATATCGTGGCAAATAAAAGATTTTAGTATAGATAAATACTATAATAAATTGGTAATAATGAATGAAATAATAGAGAAAAATGGGTTTATGGATTTTGTTTTACATAGGTTTTATATAATAGCAAAGAATATATAAAACGCAGAAAATGATTAAAAATGTTTATTTTTAGTTATATAAATGTGATATATTATTATCATGGAAAATGCAGAAATTAAAAGATATGAAAAATTAAATTCCTCTCAAATAAATATAATTCATAAATTATATAATAATGCCTTTGAGCAGCTCAAAATATCAAAAGGTAATTTTGAAAAAAGGCTTTTAGAAAATGATTACAAAAAAATGTATTTTTTGGCTGAAATTAATAATGAGATAATAGGGTATTTGATAATAGTAAATAATTCCATTGTTTTATTAATTGTAGATGAATTATACAGAAATAAAGGAATTGGAAGTAAATTATTGTCTATTGGAGAATCGGTAATTAAAGAAAAATATTATAACATTAATTTAGCCGCTCCCGATTTCTTCTTATGCGGCTGTCCGCTTGACACTAAGTCAAGTTATTATAAATGGTTTGAAAAAAGAAGTTTTATATATGAATGGACGCCTTTTGACATGATCGTTAATTTGGAAGATTTTCAATATAGAGAAGAAGATTATTCCTGTTCTCTTGAAGATATTATATTCAAGAAATTGGATAAAGAAAGCGATGAAATGGCATCTTGCTGTTATGGCGCGAGCAGCGTAGGTGAAGGCTGGGGAAGATATTTTTATTATAATAATAACGATGGAATTATCGCGGTTAATGATAATAAGGTGATTGGCGGAGCGCTAATAATAAATTCAATTTTATTTGATATTAGCTTAAAAGATACCGGAAGTTTTGGAGTTATTTGGGTATTACCTGAATATGAAAAGAAAGGAATAGGAATTAAATTATATCAAAAGGGATTATCAGAACTGAAAAACAAAGGTTATAAATTTTGTCATATTTATTATACTTATAAACCATTGGATTTATGGTATGGTAAATTAGGAGCAAAAAAGTATATTGAATACTGGATTGGAAGCAAGAAAATATAATATTAATATATAAATTTAAATGAACTAATGAAGAAATGATTAAAAATGTTATGTTTTTATTTGAATAATTCGTTATTATTCCTTAAATAAGAGGAGTATTTATGTCTGTTAAATTAAGAAATTATAAATTATTAGCCGATTTTGGTAAAGTCAATAAATACCTGACTGATGTTTTTAATTTGAAAACATTAAACGGTTATTTACTTCCTCAGTATTTTGAATATGCTCATACTCATCCGTTATTTAATTTTAAATTAGCGCACAGATTTGGCTTATGGGAAGATGAAAATGAGCTTATAGGGATTGCCTGTTATGATATGTATCCCGGCGAGTGTTTTATCAGCGTAAAAAACAATTTTAATTCATTGCTGCCGGAGTTGATAAGTTATTCGGAAGAATATTTATCTGAAAAAAATAACGGGAAAACATCCTTAGCAATATCAATTGTCGATAAAGAAATTGAAAAGAAAGAATTATTAAAAAAATCCGGTTACACAAAAACTCGCTCTGAACCGGTAACTGTATTTTCATATGAGAATCCATTCCCAAATCAAATTCTTCCCGAAGGATTTTCCGTCATATCATTGGAAGATGAAAATGATTTTAACAAAATACACGATTGTCTATGGTATGGTTTTGATCACGGTCCCGAACCCGATCCTGACAATGATATTGACAGCCGAATATTAGCGCAAAGCGGACCAAATTTCCGCAAAGACTTAACCACAATAATAAAAGCGCCAAACGGCGAATACGCATGTTTTGCCGGCATGTGGATCGACAATCAAAATAAATACGCGTATCTGGAACCGTTAGCGACAGTGCCAAAATACCGGCGTATGGGATTGGCAAAGGCTGCGCTGATCGAAGGAATGAAAAAGACAAAAGAGTTGGACGCAAAATATTGCTTCGGAGGGACGGGGGAATATTATAAAAGCATAGGTTTTAACGCAATAGCTAACCGCGAATTATGGAAAAAGGAATGGTAATAGAAGGAAACAAATATAAAACATTAAATTTTTCAGACTTGTTTTTTATATAAAAATGTGATAATATATCAAAAAGCATCAGGGAAAGCAATTACTATTACGATATTATGAAAAGGCGGGAAAAATATGCGTAATAAAAAATTAAGTTTCAAAATTAAAGTTTTAATACCTATATTGGCTATATTTATGGCTTTCGCTTTGGTAAATTTATTTAGCAACTATAGGCTGCTGGACTCTTCTGTAATAACTAAAACCAACGCTAATATGGAAATATTTATCGACAGCATCTTAGCGCAAATTAGGCATTTGAATATCGTACTTGATGTAACTAAACAAATATTGGTCGAAAAACATATAGCAATAGCGAGAACGGTCGTAGGAATACTGGACAGTACACCCGGTCAGATGTCAACTGAGAAATTGCTGCAAATTGCAGAACCGCTGGATATAATAGAATTAAGCGTTGCAAATTCTAACGGTATCATTACGGCAAGCAGCGTCCCAAAATACATAGGCTTTGATTATAAGTTATACGAAGCCACAAAAGTATATATGAAGCTGGCAGACGGAACTTTGACTGTGTTAAGCGAGGAACCGCGCGCGTCTGTACTCAATGATGATGTTGGTGACATTATTCTGGGCGACATTAATCATTATATCGGTATAGCAAGGAAAAACGGCGGCTTTATCCAGATTGGTTTTAACGCCGGCGTAATCGGCAGGCTGCAGGAAGAAATCAGTATTTATAAAACAATAAATGAAACAAAAATAGGACAAAACGGTTTTGGGATGGTACTGAATAATGGGTTTATAACAGCTCACCCTAATGGAGATACGTCGGCCGATATTTTATCGTCCGACAACTTGTCGGCCGACAAATTGTCGGACGTGTCCGGCGAGGATTGGTATAAAACCGTAAGTTCAGGTAACGGTTTCACTTGGCTCAATATAGGCGGGAAACGGTATCACGTGGGTTACAAGAATGAAAACGGCAATACAGTTGTCGCTCTTGTGCCGGAGCATGAGTGCCACATGGAACGCAACCGTCTTTTTCAAGACACGTTAATTTTCTTATTCATAACGCTCGTCATCATAATCGTCGTTATTAATATATTTATTGAGGTAACGCTGGAACCTCTTAACCGGATAATAAAGAAAATAAATAATACGTTTACCGACTTGGATTTGAAATCCGATGAGGATAAGCTTCATAAAGATGAGGTTAAATCATTAGATGATTTTTTACACTTGACAATAATCGATCAGCTTACAGGTATTTATAACAGGCGGTATCTTGACGGCAGTTTAGCGAAGATAATAAAATTAAATTCCCGTACGGGCAGCAGTTTAAGCGTGCTAATGATAGACATTGATCATTTTAAGAAATACAACGACACTTACGGGCATGACGCCGGAGATGGTTGTCTTAGAACGGTTGCGGGCGCTCTTTCTAAAGGTGTAATAAGGGATGAAGATTTTGTCGCAAGGTACGGAGGCGAGGAATTTGCCGTTATTCTGCCGAATACAGACGAGAAAGGCGCTCAATTAGTCGCTGAAAGAATGTTGGAAAAAATGCGTGAATGTAATATACCCCACAAAGCAAACGATGCGGCCGCTTATGTAACTGTCTCTATTGGCGGTACAACCAATATCATTAATAATTCGCAGCAAGGAAGCGATTATATCAAAGCCGCCGATAAAGCGTTATACGAATCAAAAAAGAACGGCCGGAACAGATACACATTTTTGAAAAATGATTAATTTTTTAAAAATGTAAAGGTTCAGGTTAAAAACCCTACTGCGGAAACCCCGGAAAGCCGCCCATCATTCCGTTCATTGCTCCGGCCCTCGCGCCCTTTGCCATCTTTTTCATCATGCCGCGCATTTTTTCAAATTTTTTAAGCAAGCGCGCTACCTCTGCGACCGATGTGCCGGAACCGCGGGCGATTCTGCTTCTGCGCGGCGGCCCGATGATCAAATGGTTCGCTCTCTCCTTTCGCGTCATGGAACTTAAAATCGCTTCCTGTTGTTTCAGTTCCTCTTTGTTAATGTCGTCCTCGTTAATCTGTCCCTGCATTCCGGGGATCATCTCAAGCATTTTTTGAAGCGAGCCCATTTTTTTAACGGCGCGAAGCTGGGAAAGCCAGTCTTCAAGAGTAAAGTTCTCTTTCTCCATTTTATTCCGGAGTTCAAGGGCTTCCTTTTCATTAATTACTTCCTGCGCTTTTTCTACAAGGCTTACAACGTCGCCCATGCCTAAAATTCGTCCCGCCAATCTGTCGGGGTGGAAGGGCTCGAAGTCTTCCGGCTTTTCGCCTGTGCCGGTAAATTTTAACGGTTTGCCCGTAACGGTTTTTAGCGAGAGCGCCGCGCCGCCGCGAGTGTCGGAATCAAACTTGGTAAGCACAACGCCCGTAAGGCCGATTTTTTCGTCGAAGGTTTTAGCGATATCGGCGGCGGCTTGTCCCGTCATTGAGTCGGCGACAAGCAGCATTTCGTCGGGCTTGGCGGCGTCTTTAAGACGGAAGAGCTCCTGCATCATAGGTTCGTCAATTTGCAGGCGGCCTGTGGTATCAATGATCATTGTGTCGATCATGTTTTGGTTTGCCCAAGAGCGGGCGTTTTGATACACCTTAACGCTGTCCTTCGCGCCGTCTTCTTTATGGACGGGAATCCCAATCTGGTTTCCGAGGACGGCGAGCTGTTCCATCGCCGCGGGACGCACAAGATCGCAGGCTACCAACATTGGTTTGCGGCCTTCTTTTTTAAGGCGCAGCGCAAGTTTCGCCGAGCTTGTGGTTTTTCCTGAGCCTTGCAAACCAAGCATTAGGATCGTGGAGATTACGTCGGGACCGCGTAATTTTAAAGCGCGGCTTGAGGGGTCCGCGTCTCCCAGAAAGGAAACAAGTTTGTCATGGACTATTTTTACAAATTGCTGGCCGGGATCAACCGAGCGCAGTACCTTTTCGCCCTTCGCTTCCTCAATGGTGGAATTGACAAAGCGGCGGACGACGCGCAGGTTTACGTCCGCCTCAAGAAGAGCCATCTTAATCGCTTCTACCGCGTCTTCAATGTTTTTTTCGGAGATTGAAGATTTACCCGTAACAAACCTGAACGCGTCTGTTATTTTTTCCGTTAATTTTTCAAACACACTTACCTCAAGTCTTCAAAGAAATCCTTTACAAATTCATAAGGATCCAGTTCGCGGTTTAATATCCGGCTTAATCCTATGGAAACAGGCATTTTTAATTTATGCTTTTCCGCGAGGACTCTGACGTATTTTGCCGCCGCTACGCCTTCGGGGAGATAGCTTATTTCCCCTATGCGCGCCAAAAGATCATCTAAATCTTTGTACGGTTCCAAAATATTTTTTTCGATTATTTCCCTGCCAAAACGCCTGTTTCTGCCGTAGATTGAACGGCATGTTACGTCCAGATCGCCGATTCCCGCGATGGAAGTAAATGTTTCGGGATGAGTCGCGCCAAGAGCCTTTCCAAGCAGCTGTATTTCGTTTAAGCCGGCCGCAAGCAAAAGGGAATCCGTGCCGTCGCCGAACATATCCGAGCCGCCTATGGATTTTATTGCGTCTAACATCCCGAACGCAATAGCTATTACGTTTTTAGACGCCGCCGCCGCCTGAACTCCGTGGACATCCAAAGAAGAATATACAAAAAGCCCCGGGCTTTTTAATAAATCCCTAAAACGAATGGAATTCTTCGCGTTTTCGCTGGCGGCTATAAGGCCGGTAATTCTCCCTCTGGATACTTCTTCGGCGTGGCTGGGGCCTGAAATATAAACTAGCGAATGCTGGTAAAAACCGGGCAGGTAATCTTCCATTGTTTCAACAATTAATTTAGGGCCGTTTGTTGTCGGTAAAAATCCCTTTGTTAATACCGCTATGTAAGTTTCCCCTTCGCGGATGGAATTTACCGTAAGGACTTTTTTTAACGTATCAAGCAGAAACATGGACGGGGACGCGAAAATCAGGAATTTCTTTCCTTCCGCCGCTTCTTCAATATTCATGGTAGATGTGACGGTTTCCGGCAGTTCAACATCAGGCAGAAATCTGGAATTCCGCTGTTTTAAGTTTATGTCGTCACAGACCTCTTTTTCATAGCTCCAGATGACGACGTCATTTCCTTTTTCGGCGATTACTTTGGCGATTGCCGTACCCCACGCGCCCGCGCCTAAAACCGCTATTTGAGCGTTCATATCATGATATTATGACTTATTTTAACCATTTACTCAATCGGCTCTTGCGCGGTTGTTTCCG
>Ga0268262_10005484_pt1 | contig 12567 bp, 8 predicted proteins | sample TergutNc150P3_FD_190354 | JGI IMG/M metagenome (GOLD analysis project Ga0268262, IMG submission 190354) | Nasutitermes corniger P3 segment gut microbial community from laboratory colony in Florida, USA - Nc150 P3 (SPAdes) (version 2) | ecosystem: Host-associated > Arthropoda: Insects > Digestive... | reverse complement strand
TATCCGGCGCAAAGGCCGCTTTTAGCGGCGGAACCGGCGGCGACAAATCCGCCATGCCCCACGCCTCGCTTTCACGCGCCGCCTTTGAAAAAGGCTATAACGTAGTAGACCTGTTTTACGATTCCGGTTTATTCCCGACAAAAAGCGAGGCCCGCCGCCTGGTAGATCAGGGCGGGGCTTTTGTGTCAGGCCCTGACGGAGAGCTGGCAGCCGTCAGCAATGTGGCGGCGCTAATCGGCGTTGACAGGCTTAACGCCGAGGGCGAACTTGTTATACGCGCCGGAAAGAAAAGGTATTGCCTGGTAAAAGCAGACCGATAATTTAATTATGGGTAAGGGGATTTTCAGTTTCACGTTATTTTTTCTTGCGCTGCCTTTGTTTCTGTATGCCCAGGATTTAAGCCTTTCCTCCGAGGATCTGCGGATGGAGCTGCGGCCTGACGGAGGTTACCACCTCTTTATACGCTATAAGCCGGATATCGCTTCTGTGCTGATTACCGAATCCACCAGAGACCCTTCGTACAGCGAGGGAAATTACGCGTACCGGGCGGCGGAGAAAAACTCCGTAAACGGCGATGAAATCAGGCTCATCAACGGCGTGCCTATATCTCCTGAAAGCAGAATATACTCACTGGTTTCATCCACGCCGAAATGGCATCCGCTGCTGGGCTGGTCTTTCCATATCTACATACCGCATAAACTTCTCTATGGCTACGAGGGCGGGCGCAAAGGCGAAGTGAATGTCGGAGACGGAACCTACCTTAACATCCGGGCTTTTTATTATGCCTACGCGGATTACCGGGGGGCATTCAGGGACAACCCGTTTATTCTAAGGGTGTCGCAGGAAACAAACCGTCCCCTGCCGCCGGGAACCTACATGGAGGAAACGGTCAGCGCCTTTACCCGGATCGCCAAAGACAACGCAAAGGCCGTAAGAGATCCGCTGGATATGGTGAACAATATATCATGGATTCTGCAAAAGGAAATAGGCAAAAATGTAGACATAGCCGTCTGCCTTGACGTTACAGGTTCCATGGAACCATATTTCGACGCCATACGCACGCGCTTAATCCCTATGCTTAAAGATATGTCAGCCGAATTTAAATCTTTCAGAATAGGCATGGTTTTTTACAAGGATTACTTCGATGATTTTATTAACAAGGTTTTTCCTTTTACAGCCGATTTTGACGCGCTTCAAAAGAATATCGGAAGCGTGAAGGTAGGCGGGGGAGGGGATATTCCCGAAGCTGTTTACGAGGCGCTTTACGCGGGCGCTACAAAGCTGTCATGGGAAGCGGAAAAAAGAATCATGCTCCTTATAGGCGACGCGCCGCCCCATCCGCGCCCCAGGGGCAGCGTCACAAAGCAAATGGTAGACAGGGAAGCGGCAAACCGCGGGATAGATCTGCACGCGATGATTCTGCCGCAGTAACCGTTATGCCTTCTTTTTGTCTTTTATGGGGTTTTCTTTTGCGTCTATGCGTTCAAGGACTATGGTTGCCAGCCGTTTGAACTGGGGCGGAAGCAAATCGCTGTCGGGGATGTCATAGCGTTCCAGCAGCAAATTGAGCTTTTCTTTTGCCTGGCTGTATTTTTTCTGTTTGTAAAAAATAAACGCGATTTCGTATTCCGCCGTGCAAACCAGATCTATATTGGTGCTGTTCCTTTCAAGAAGGGCCGTGTAGTACTGCAGGGCGTAGTTATAACGGTTGCGGTCCGAGGCTTCCTGAGCCCGCTGGATTAATTCGGCGGGAGTAAGATCCTGGTGAATGTTCAAAGTGCCGGTGGCGCAGGCCGCAAGACACAAAGCCGCAAAAACAACTAAGCCCAAAAAACGTAATTTTTTCATGCCATAAGTATACTAAATAAACAACTCTTGTAAAAGCCCGTTACATAGAGATAATTGATTTATCGTAATCCTCAGGCGGCTCATAGCCCAAAAGCCGGATACAGGTCGCGGCAATGGAGCTTATCCCAAGGCCCTCGTTGAGGCAGCTTTCTTTAGGCTCGTTTTTATACTCGCCCTTGTATTCGGGGTCGTAAATGATGCAGGGCACGGGGTTAAGGCTGTGGCTGGTTTTTGCCTTGGGCGTGCCGTCCGCATGCAGGACAACCTTGCCGGTTTTCTTCTCATGTTCGAACATATCGTCGCTGTTGCCGTGGTCGGCGGTAATCACCATCACCGCGCCGGCTTCTTCAACCGCTTTTGCGATTCTTCCAAGCTGTAAGTCCATGGCTTCCATCGAACAAACCACAGCCTGGTATACGCCGGTATGGCCTACCATGTCGCCGTTGGGAAAGTTAAGCCTGATAAAATCGTATTTGCCTGAGCCGATGGCTTCCATAACCTGATCGGCGATGTCGGCGCATTTCATCCAGGGCCGCTGCTCAAAGGGAATCACATCGCTCTTTATCTCAACGTAGTTTTCAAGCTTATCGTCGAATTTGCCCGTACGGTTGCCGTTGAAAAAATAGGTGACATGGCCGTACTTCTGAGTCTCCGAAATCGCCAGCGTCCTTACGCCGGAAGCGGCAAGATATTCGCCCATAGTGCGGTCGATTGAGGGAGGGTTTACAAGGTAGCGTTTGGGGACATGGAGGTCGCCGTCGTATTCCATCATTCCCGAATAACAAACTTTGGGGCGGCGCTTGCGGTCGAATTTTTTAAAATTATCCTCTTCAAAAGCCGCGGTTATTTCCAGGGCGCGGTCCCCGCGGAAGTTAAAGTACACAACCGAGTCGCCGTCTTCAATAGTGCCTATGGGTTTGCCGTTTTCGGCTATTACGAATTCCTTTAAGTCCTGATCGATGATGCCGGGTATTTCTTTGCGGTAGGTCTCAACGGCTTCCCTTGTCGTCTTGAACTGCCGCGCCGTGCCCAGCACGTGGGTCTGCCAGCCGCGGTCAACCATAGACCAGTCCGCGCCGTAACGATCCATGGTGATCCACATGCGCCCGCCGCCCGAGCCGATTTTAGCGTCAAAATTGCTGTCGCAAAGCTCTTTAAGGAACGCCTCAAAGGGATCAACATATTCAAGGGCGCTGGTTTCGCCTACGTCCCTTCCGTCAAAAAGAACATGAACGCGCACCTTCTTGACGCCTTCATTTTTTGCCTGTTTGATCATGGCCTTGAGGTGATCCAGATGGCTGTGCACGTTGCCGTCGGAGAACAAACCCAGGAAATGTAATGTATGGCCCGAACCGTTTTTCACGTTTGATACAAGCTCTTTCCAGGCATTGCCCTGGAACATAGCGCCTGTTTCAATGGATTTTGACACCAGCGCCGCGCCCTGGTTGAACACCCTGCCGCAGCCCATGGCGTTATGCCCGACCTCGCTGTTTCCCATGTCATCATCGGAGGGCAGCCCTACGGCCTTACCGTGGGCCTTCAGCTTTGTGTTGGGGCTTTTCGCCCTGATAGCCAGCAGATGGTCCATTTTTGAATCCGCGACCGCGTCGCCTTCCTTATATTTTCCGTATCCGACGCCGTCCATTATGACCAGCACTACAGGCCCGCGCCGGCCTTTCCACGAGGGGTTCTTTTTCAGGGCTTCCATGAGCGTATTCTCCTTTTGTTTGAGTATAGCATAAACAATGAGCAATGAGCAATGACGGCTACCGGGCTTTTAGTTTATTCAACACTTCCACAGCGCCGTCATAGTTAAATTCCTTAAACGCCATGGCGGCTTTTTCCAGGATAGCGTTGTTCTGCTCGCCGAAATCGTAGATCAGCAAATCGTTTATGGCGTTAAGGCCCGCGTCGCTGTCAAAGTCGGAAGCGGCTTCAAGCGCTTTTTCAACCTGTTCCTTTAAAAAGGCCTCATCTCCGGCGATTTTCTTTTTATCTGTTTCGGCGTGCTCCTGTATAACAGCCGTCAAATCATTATTCAGCTTTAAAAGTTTGTTTCTGAAAACCGGGAACCTTTGAACGCAGAAATCAAAATCATTGCCTTTGGCGGCGGTTTCCAGCCTTAAAGCCGTTTCGGACAGGCTCATCGCCCCTATGGTGGACAGCGCGGATTTCATGGCGTGTATTGAAATGGCGAACCCGCTAATATCCCCGTAATTCAGCTTGTCGTACATGCCGATACACTCAGTCACGAGTTTTTGGTTGAAAAGATCTATTGTTTCGCGGTACATGTTTTCCATGCCGGAAACGCGTTTAAGGCCAATCTCCACGTCGATTTCGTCAATTTTGTACAGTTCGGAAATAAATTCGCTTTCTGTTTCTTTCGCGTGGTCCTCTTCTATTGTTTTTTCTTTTCTTATCTCTATCTTTTCAATCGGAAGCCATTCTTTCAGGAGCTTGTACATTTCCTGAATATCAATCGGTTTTGATATAAACCCGTCAAATCCGCTGGATAAAAACATTTCCTTGGCGCCCTGAACCGCGTTAGCTGTAAGCGCTATAATGGGCATGTTTTTATATTTCCCGCCCAGTTTCCTTATTATGCCGGTCGCCTCAACGCCGTCCATTTCAGGCATCATGTGATCCATAAAAACAAGGTCGTATTCGTTCTTTTGAACCAGATCAATGGCTTCCTTGCCGGAAGAAGCCGTATGCGGGTTTATTTTGAAAAGGCCCAGCAGCCCTTCCGCGACCCTTATATTGAATTCATTGTCGTCCACGACCAGAACTTTGGCGTCCGGCGCGACCAGGGTATGCCCTTCCAGCAGGCCTTTGTTTGATTTAACTTCTTCCTTTTTGCCAGGTACAATCGGGATAATGATTATAAAGACGCTTCCCTGTTCATACTCGCTGTCAACCATTATGCTTCCGCCCATCATTTCCACAAAGGTCTTGCTGATTGAAAGCCCCAAACCCGTCCCGACTATGGTGCGGTTCTGTTCGGTTTCGATCCGCTGGAAAGTGTTAAACAGCTTGGGCAGGTCTTCCTTGCGCATCCCCATGCCTGAGTCCTTAATCTCAAACGTAAGTTTGTCGTCCGTGGCGGTTACCTTGAATTTTACGTACCCTTTTTCGGTGTATTTAACCGCGTTCCCGCAGATATTCGTCAGCACCTGTTTAAGCCTTATATCGTCGCCGAACAGGTAACGGGGCATAGTTCCTTCGGTTTCATATTTGAATTCCAGGCCTTTCTTCTTGGTTACATAGGTGAACATGGAATGAACATTGTCCAGAAGCGACTGAAAATCGTAGTTAATCGGGTTAAGCTCCAGTTTGCCCGCCTCGATTTTTGACATGTCCAATATATCGTTGATAATTGAAAGAAGCGAGTGGGCGGAAACTTTAATATCATTGACGAAACCCATCTGACGCTTGTTAAGCGGTTCGTAAATCAAAAGATCCGTCATGCCTATAATGGCGTTCATGGGGGTCCGTATTTCGTGGCTCACGTTTGCCAGGAAAGAAGTCTTGTGCTTGTTTTCCATGTCAGATTTGTTTCGCGCCGCGTCGACGCGAATCAGGACAAAGATCAGCACCGAAGAAAGCGCCGTGCCCAAAATAACGAGGATTAGGGCCATATTGGATATGCTTTTATAATACGGGCCTTTGGGCGTTACAATGCCCATAATCCAGCCGTTGGGCAGGAACCGGAAAGAAGCCAGGCCGCGTTCATGTTTATACGTTATAAGCGGCTGTTCGTTAACTTCTATTCTGTTAATAAACTCATTTGTAAAAATTGAAAAAGGAATATCGGGATTACGCGCGTTCTCGCCGAGGAACGCCTCGTTGGGGTGCGCCAGAATAACCAAATCCCTGCTGAGCAGCATTCCGTACGAGCCCTGAACCATAACGGTATTAACAATGTATTTTCTGATATTGTCAATCTTTACCCTGAGCGCGATAACGCCGAGACGGTTTCCCGTGTCGTCATAAATACTGTACGAATAAATAAACATGATGTCTTCATAAATTGTATCATGGTACATTAATGTTTCGGCTATTTTACCGTTAGCCGTTATCGCGTCTTTATACCATTCGCGCTCCGTGGGGTTAAATTCAACCGGCATGCTCCACAGCGAGCTTTCTATAAAAACCGGGCCGCCGGGAAGCGTTTCAAAATAACCCATAAAGCCGTTAAAATTCAAATAGCTTTGTTTGTCCAAAGACAGGTAATTTGACATGTCATTGTAATATTCCCTCAGCCTGTCCGCGCTGTCGCCGTTTAATATCATGTCCCGCACCGTCTGTGAAAAATTTTTCAGCGTTATCTGCGGTTCAAGGAGGTCGGCCATGATTTGCGACTGCAGGGATGTAAAGATATTATTGGTGTTTTGTTTTAGATATTTGTCAATAATATTCCTTGAGAAGAAATAACTTAATACAACCATTAACAAAAATGAAAAGATCGTGAACATTATCTGCACGTACAGCGGACGCCTGGGCGTTATTTTTTTTATAAGTGTTTTAATCGAAGGCATAATTCACCTACCTGAGGTACTTGTGGATTTTGGTAATAAGAACGTCTTTATTAATCGGCTTGATTATAAAATCCACCGCGCCGGACTTTACCGCTTTTGCCAAATGTTCTTTTTTGGCGTTGCCTGTCAGGAATATAATCGGGGCTTTCTGTCCGCTTTCCTTGATTTTTACGGCAAGCTCGTATCCGTCCATTCCCGGCATTTCTATGTCCAGAAGAAAAATATCCGGCTGGTGCTTTTCAAGGTATTTAAGGGCGTCCCTGCCCGAAGATACGCATGTTAAAATATACCTGGTATCCGACAAAATCTTTTTTAGTATGGTCAGGAAAAACGCCGTGTCGTCAACCGCCAGTATTCTTATACCGGTTCTCAGTTTGTCCTCCGGATTTTTTTCCGGCGAGGGGGCGGGCGCGTCTGTTTTTTGCCCCGCCATCTGAATATCAATTGACAGCATAGACAGGCTGGATAAAAAGTAATGCATATAGGCTTCGGTTTTTTCAGGCGACGTGGTTCCAATCGAGCTGATTTGTTTGGCGCAGTCCTGCGCCATTTCTTCCGCGTAAATTTTTTCCAGTATGTCTTTGATTTCTGAGAGTTTTTTAATAAAAGCGTCGTTATCCTTGTTTTTAAGCGCATCGTTTATCGCTTCTTCCTGTTCAGGGAAGTTCTCCGTAAACGTATTCAGCAACTGTAGATACTTGTCAAGTTCGTCATCTCCCATTTTTTCTATTTTTCCGGCGAGTTTCAATTCCGAAATATCAAGCAGCCGTTCTATGGTGTCCTTTTTGGAGTTGGTATCCCCGTCCTGATTAGCCGCGCCTGCCGGCGCGCCGCCGGCAGGGTCATCCGCCTGGCGCTGCGCTTTCTGGATGTCGGCGGCCAATAAGGCAAGGCTGGACAGGAAGTAATCCAGCCAGGCTTCAATTTTTTCATGTTTTTCATTGCCAATCCAGCCTATATGCTTCGTGCAATCCTGCGCCATTTCCTCAGCGTAAATTTTGGCCAGCTGATCCCGGACCAGGGTAAGGTTTTTTGTCAGCGCTTCGTAATTTTTTTCAATCAGCGCGTCTTTTATTTTTTTCTTCTGCGTCTGGAGGTTATCAACAAACGAGTTCAGCAGCTGGACAAAATTGGCCAGTTTGCTTTCTTCCATATTCTCTATTTTTCCGGCAAGGCTTAATTCTGAAATCGCGAGCAGCTTTTCCCTGTTTATCATGTCACGCTTCTCCTTTCATACTCATACGCCGTAATTTGTATAAAATTATATAAATTCGCATTATATTACAATATTAGTGTTCCTTGCCTGTAGTGTCAAGCTTGTATAGGGACAGGGAGAAGAAGAAAAACATAGGAGGACGCGGAGGACGCCAAGGAAAGAGAATAATCCCAGATAAAAAACGAGTAAAGCCCTATTTCTTCCTGGAAACTTCCATAGCCGTGACGCCGAGTTTCTGGTTGATTCCGGCAAGGGTGGATCGGACATTGTTGCTGAGGAAAATAGCTTCCTGATAGCGGTTGCCGGACAGGGCGGACTGGGCCTGATCATAGGTTCTTTGCGCCGTGTTGAGATCGCCGTCTATCGGGCCGTAATCAAGGGGCAGTTTGGCGGCTTTGGCGGTCTCAATTCTCTTCTCCGTTTCAAGGAGTAGGGGTCTCACTTCACCGAGGGAATTTATCGCCTGCTGTCTTGTACGCCCGGCTTCGGCGCGGCCTTCGTTTATCGCGCGCTCCGCCAGGCTTATGGCGTCGTTGGCGTAGTTTATGGCGGCGTCATAGCGTTTGGCGTCCGCTTCTTCATACATCAGGTCAAGAGAATCTTTGGCGCGCTGGAGTAAATTCCCCGCGTAATTGACGGCATCAGGGTCGTTTTCGGCGCGGGCTACCGCTTCTTCAGCGTTGTTCATTTCCTCTGTGGGCGGTTTTGTGCAGCCTGTCATTAACAGAAGAGAAAAAAGGAAAACGCAGATCAATGAATTTTGTATAAATTTCATAACAACTCCTCATTTGGGGCAAAATCGAACTAAAGTTCGCGTTATTTTATCGACCCCTTATCTATATTATATAGAATTTAAGCCGAAAATAAAAGGGTAAATGTCAAAATTTATCTCGAAAAGGCTGTCTCTGTTTCTCCTTTTTGGCTCGTGGTTTGCGGCGGCGGCTATGGTTTTTTTGTTGAATTTTATACTTGATGGCCCAAAATTGGGGCCTGTTTATGATATGTTTCTTGATTTTCGCCAAAACCCGCCAGTTTCCCCGGAAATTCTGCTTATTGATACGGAAGAAATAGTCGAACCGGACGGCCTTTATTCCGTCCTGATGACATTAAACGAGATGGACGCCTCTGATTTGCTTGTTGTGGTTCCCGTATTGGGGGCTGGCTCCGGAAGGATTGAAAGCGGAGCTGAACTAAGCGAAAGGGTCAGCGACGAATTCAGGCTTTTGGGAAAAAATATCCGCAATCTGTTTGAAGCCATAAGGCTCGGGTTTGTCGGGCCCAAAGAATCCCCTTCCTATGTTGACAGCATGGTAGAGCTTGCCGAGAGGGGCAGGGACAGGCTTAACGCGGCCATTATACGGCAGGAGGAAGCGGGATCCGAGCAGGCGGTACAGGCGGCGGAGGCCTTTGGCAAAGCCCTGATCGCGCCGGATCTTCGCGTGTCAACACAGCAGGAAATTCCCTGGTATTCTCAGGCGAAGCTTGACAGCGACAGGGTTCTCAGGCGGATTGCCCCCGTTGTAGACAGGACGGAACATATCGCCTACCATGTGCTTAAAGAGCGCTGGAAAGCTTCAGACATTGAAGTAAATGAAAACGGACAATCGCTGCTTGTAAACTATTCTGATACGCTGAATGAAATAAATATCAGGCGTTTCCCCCTGGATAAAAATGGCAATATACTGGTTGAAAAACCGGGTAAAAGCAGGGACTTCCGGCGGATGGGCATGAATTTTTTTTTGGATTATGAAGAGGCCGACAGGTCTATGGCGAGGCTTTTAAGGGATGCCGATGAGATGGGAGTGTTCGCGCAAACCGCGCCGGAACAAAGGCCGCTTATCCTGCTCGGCTTTGCGGAAGACCGGAAAGAAGAGCTTCTTAAAGACCCTGACGGGGACAAGCGCGCGGCCTGGATCAAAATGCGTCTTGAATACCTTGCCAGCCTGGACGAATTCCTTTACGGCCCCTCGGAAATGGCTCTGGTAAACGGCTATGAGGAAATAATGGCTTCCGAGAAACTTGGAGAAGCGGGGATCCTCCGCCTGCAGGAAATGAGGGACAGGTTAATCCGGATCTTTGTAGCCATGCGTGAAAAACACCGCGACCTTGTTGATCTGCGGGCCTACCTGTCGCAGGCGGTGAACGCCAGTTTCTGTATTATGGGGCCTGCGGTTCCGATGGGCGGCGGGAATTCAATTTCGGATTCTTCGGCTTTGCTTGCCAATACGCTTTTAACCGGCGCATTCGTTACGCCGGGGCGGGGCATGCATTTGTTTTTATGGCCCCTGATCGCTTCCCTTGCGGCGCTTTCCTGTATATTTTTATTAAGGCCTTTTACGCTTCTTATAGCCGGTATAGGCGCGGCCATTGTAAACGGCGCCGCCTTTGGGGCTGTTTTTGTCATCAGCGGGTATTGGATAGATCCTTTTATTTCTATGGGGGCCTGTTTATTCGGAACGCTTGTGCTGTTTGTTTCCATGTTCAGCATAGGGTACGGCAGGGCGCTGCGTTTCCGCCTGGCGTACGCGCCTTATGTGGAAAAGGATATATTGAAGGCGTTGATAAAAGCCGGAAGGCCCCTGCTTTCCGAGGAGCTTAGCTCCCATGCCTCGATAATCGCCGTAAAAAAGCCAGGGATGATAAACAGGGAAGACAAGGCTAACCCGCTGGAATCAAAAAAAGCCGCCGCCAAATTCAGGGAAGATTTTTTAAAAACTTTCAAGAAGGCAGGAGCGGTCATATTGGGCTTTGAAGGCGACATAGCGCTTGCCTGTTTCGGTTCTCCGCTGGAAAAAATAAGAAGCAGGAAAAAGAACGACAACTGTTCTTTGCACGCCGCCCGCCTGGTTGAGACATTGCTGAAAATTTCAAATTCCCAAATAAGCGGTTCGCAGCTGTCGGACTGCCGTTATGGGATTGAGTCCGGGGACTGCGTGTTTTCATGGTCGGAGGCCGCCGGTTATACAGCTAACGGCCGGGCGGTTATACGCGCGAAATTATTTGCCTCGCTTGCCAAACGCTGTAATGTCAGGGCCATAATCGGCGAATCGGCAAAAAAAGAATCGGGACTGGGGGCGCGGAAGCTGTCGTCCCTGAATTTAAACGAAGACGGCGTTAACAACGGCAAGGCCGCAGGCAAGGCCAATGGCAAAGCCAATGGCTCGGATGAAAACGGAAATTTCTACGAACTGGCGCTTGGCAAATAACAGACCGATGGCACAATTACTCCCAATTTATCGTCGGCGCCTTCGGCTATTTTTCTCGCAAAGGACGCAAAGGAACGCCAAGGACGCAAAGGAAGAGAAGGAAAAGGGAAGAAAAGGGTTTTGTAAGTGAGCGCTGCGTGTAATTAACAAGCATAGATAACATACAAAAACCCTTTTTTTCTTCCTTTGCGAGCTTTGCGTCCTTGGCGCCTTTGCGAGAGGAATTACAGGATAAGCCGCGCCGCAGGCGCCGACGAGCGTTAAATTAGGGTTTACCTTTTATTTTTCTTGTGCAGGTTCTCAATTACCTGTGTTATAAGCCTTAGCCTGACGACCCTGCCGCCGCCAAGTTCTTTGTAGGCGCGGTAGCGTTTGCCGTCGTCGGAGAAGGGGCTTGGTTTCTCGCCCGGAAACGGGGCCTGGCGGGCCTGAGTCCAGTTAAGGCGCGGATCGCCTAACGAAATGTCTGGTTTCGCGGGATCAAAATATATGTAGGATTCGTGCACGCCCCTTTCTTCCAGCGGAGCCTCGTCGGTGCATTGCAGATAGCGTATAACGCCTGTCTTGAAATTGACAGATTGTATGACGGCGGAATGGGCCATCATGCCGTTTGATCCCCGGAACAGGATAATGTCCGCGGGGCGGAGATTTTTTACGCTGTCATTTACCGCAATGATCTGGGGGCTGTTCGAATTAAAAAAAGCAGTCCCTACATAAATGGCGGGGTTGCTGTCGCGCGGGGCGCCCAAAGTACGCCTGAGGGTATTGCCAAGGTCAATGCCGCCCTGCCTGGCGGCGTATGAAAGCACATGCCAGACAAAACCGGAGCAGTCTATTCCCGCGTAACCCACGCAGTACAGATAATTGTACACGTCGGTTTCATCGATTCCCTTGCCGGCGTTGAATACATAAGGCCGGTGGGGAAGCCCCCTGTACGAACCGGCCTTCATGCGGGCGATGTCAAACAGATCCCTGGTGCTCCGCCAGCTTTTGCCCGGAATATCAAAAATGATAACCTGCTCGCGCCCGTCGCCGAGGGTTTTGACATAATTGGCAAAATCCTCGGAATCAAGAAGATCCTGTATCACCGGCCAGAGCGCGTACGGATTCCCCTTGCCGCCGTCAATCATTTCCCAGCTTGTGTCAGACAACAGGTCGCGCTCGTTGTTTTCGGCAAAGGGCATGCGGATATTCATTATTTTTCCGTCGATAATCCTGGTGATAAAACAGGTTCTGTAGGCTTCCTCAATTACCTTTTCCAGCCCGTTGCCCCAGAGCCGGGCGGGATCGGAAAACGAGGTAAGATAATCGGTCTCGGGAACTGCCGGATAGAGGAAAAACAAAAATAAAATAGCGAATAACGTTAGCTTACCGCGCATTTTCCTGATCCTTGAAATAACGGACTGTTCCCACCTTAAGCTCGTCGGTCGCGTCTTCATCGCAGACTATGATTGCCCTGTGGTGCATTTGCAGGCAGGAAAGCGTCCACATGTGGCTGATGCCGTCTTCCACAACCGCGCGCAGGGCGCGGGCCTTGTTTCTGCCGCTTGCTATGATCAGCACTTCGCGCGCGTCCATCACGGTTCCGACGCCGACCGTCAGCGCGGTTGAGGGGACTTTTGATATTTCACCGCCGAAGAAACGGGCGTTGGCGACTTTTGTCTCGGGGGTTAGGGTCTTAACCCTTGTCCTTGACTGCAATGAAGAGCCAGGCTCGTTGAAAGCTATATGGCCGTCGCTGCCCATGCCCCCAAGGAAC
>Ga0268262_10005483_pt1 | contig 12571 bp, 10 predicted proteins | sample TergutNc150P3_FD_190354 | JGI IMG/M metagenome (GOLD analysis project Ga0268262, IMG submission 190354) | Nasutitermes corniger P3 segment gut microbial community from laboratory colony in Florida, USA - Nc150 P3 (SPAdes) (version 2) | ecosystem: Host-associated > Arthropoda: Insects >... | reverse complement strand
CTTTGCTCAAAAGAGGCTTTTACGGAACATTCCACAAGTTCTCCGGCAAGCACTTGCAGAGGTATGTGGATGAGTTTGATTTTCGCTGGAATGAGGGCAACTGCAAATATCCCACAATGAACAGAGTTGATAGCCTTGCGAATGGCTGTTTTGGGAGAAATCTGCCCTATAAGGCTCTAATTGGGAAAAGCCCATAACCATTCATGTGGAAATTCTTAAAATGTTCTTTATTCTATAAATTTGCTTTCAACTAATTTTTATACATTTCCATTAATCTTGCCACAATATCCAATTCAGTCATATTCTTGCCAAACCCGTATAACTTCATAACTGCACTATCCAACTCCCTATGTGTCTTTTGCAACTCTGGCGGCATTGTCAGAGGGTCGTACAAGTCTGCAAGACTATTAGTCGGAAATTTTGCCCTTGTGTCCAAAACGCCTTGTGCAAGTTTTTCAATACTAGCTTTTTGTTCATTTGTGGCATTTGGATATGGGAAATTATTATAGACTGCTGGAGTATAGCGGAAATCGCTTTTAAGTCTGCCACAAACTACACGCATCCAAGCGTTGTGAATGTTTGATGTTAAAACTCCAAAAATATACAAGGTTGCATTGGGGATAACCTGAACGGAATTATTTACTATAATTTTTGGTGACATAAATCCTATAGGGATATATTTTCGCTTTTCTGAAGATGTTTCTGGTATAACAATATAGTCTGTTTCCGGTTGCCGTATCTGCGTGAATAACATCGGCGTTTCTGCATCGTGCCTCACAGATTCCGTAGGGCTTTCCTTGCGCATATCCGCAACCTTTTCAAGCCGTTGCATAATAGGTTTAATTAAACGATATTCGGCAGGCATAATTCCTTTTAACCACAAGCAATAGCGAACATTGTTATTTATGAACTCGTCTGCCCCAACATAGCGTTTTATCCATTTTTCGGTCTGCGGATATGCGGAGACAAGAGCATTTCGCTCGCTTTCTGAAAGAATTAGATTGCCTCCGTCAGTTGGCTGGCTGCCTTTGCTCATTTCGGGCATTTCGGGGTTTAGCGGCTTTCCTCGTGATTGAATAAATACATTGGGAGCATTTAATAAATAGCCGTTGATATTATTTGCTTGCGTAACAAGAAACACATCGGGTGGAGCATCTTTATTTTGCGTATAAATTTGCTTTGCCTTAACATTTTCATTCTGTGCAAAACCTATAATAACACAATGAACCGCAGCTTTTCCTTTTGCCTCATTATTCCAAACAAATGAAGGATAAGCAAAAGTAATTTCAAAATTTCGCTCAAATATCGGTTTCCACATAAGGGAAACGGATTCACCTTGAACGATAGAATTTGTAGATACAAACGCAGCCTCAATGCACGTATCTTTCATATAATCAACGGCTTTTTGATACCAACAGCATACATAATCTAGCTTACCAAATTTATTACTATCCTTATAGACATATTGCATATCTTCTTTCTGTTCAGGGCTACGATTTTGATGTCCCACAAACGGAGGATTGCCAAGAATAAACGACAGCTCGTTCTTAGGCACAATATCCTCCCAATCAATCCGTAGAGCATTCTTGTGTATGATAGTCGCACCCTTATTAAGTGGCACATCTGGACGATATAATCCTAATTTAGATAATTTAGTATTCATTTTATGTTCCATAAGCCACATTCCAACCTTCGCTATCTCGCAAGGGAACTCTTCGCATTCAATTCCGTAAAAATTTTTCAACTCTACACGAACCAAATGCTCATTAACATCAAAAACTCCTTGAATAGTTTGAGCTATCTTACTTGAAGAGTTTGAATTGCTTAAATAATCTGCAATTAGTTCCCCTTTTATCATTTTATTCTCCAAAATGGCCTGCTCAAGTTCTCGTAATTCCTGATAAGCTATAATTAAAAAATTTCCACAGCCACAAGCAGGGTCAAGGAATTTCAATTTACCGATTTTGGTATGAAATTCGTCTAACCTTTTAGGGATATTTTTAACACGTTCAAATTCTTCCCACAAAGAATCCATAAAAAGAGGTTTTATTATTTTCAATATATTTTTTTCACTTGTATAATGCACCCCAAGATTTCGCCGGTCTTCCTTGTTCATAACGCCTTGAAACATAGCTCCGAATATAGCTGGTGAAATACCACTCCAATCAAATTCTGCACATTTAATCAAGGTTTCTCTCATTTTTTCGGTAAAATCTGGAAAATTCAATTTCTCTTTGAATAAATTTCCGTTTATATACTGGAACTTTAATAATTCCGGCGGTAAATTGTATTTTCTTTTTCTGTATTCGTCAGACGTATCTAAAATTTCAAAAAGTCGTGCAATTTTTTCCGATACATCAGAACCATCTTTTTTCGTTTGTTTTATGTAGTCCAAAAACAAATATCTGGGAAAAATTTGTGTATCTTCGGCAAACATACAATACAGCAGTCTAACCAAATAAACTTCTAAATTATGTCCAGTATAACCACCAGATTCCAACGCTTTGTGGAGTACTGCCATTTTTTCGGCGGCTTTAACATTTGCTTCTATTTGTTCCCTATACCGATTTTCATCTTCTTCAAAAAGGCAACGGAATAAGTGTAAGTATTTTTGCAGGTCTTTTGTTTTGAACTCAGGTTTCTTTTTGTTAAAATCTAGGATTATGGTTTCAAAATCACATACCATTAAAATTTTTGGAGTATCTTCTTCTGGCAATTCTCCTTGTATGTACTCTTTTAGCTGTTCAAACGCCTTGTTAAGGTCTTCGCCCCTGCTTTTCATTTCAATGGCAATTTTCCCTTTTACAAAACAATCTATACTTCCATATCTACCGTCTCTTTTTTTAATTTTATATTCCAAATGCTCTGCTGGTTTAAGCTCTATTCCTAATACTTTAAAAAAATCTCTTATGAAAATTTGTGACTCTGACTTTTCCTTTCTTGCATTTTCCCATTTTTTTGAAAATTTAACGGCAGAGGAATAATTTAAATTTTGCATAAAACTCCCAAACTAAGTGACATACAGAATTGAATTTTGGTCGCTTGCTAATTCAATATCGTGTTCTTTCTTGCCTTTTTGCAAAAGAATAAAACGGTGATAATTGGTGATTATTATGTTCTCGCAAGTTTTAGCATATTTTTTGATTTGCTCGCTTTCAATGAGTTTTTCAAGTTTATACGCAGGCTTTTTGCACTCTATAAAACCCACCAATTTTTTGAAAAGAGAACCATAATCCTCATACACAAAAAAATCCGGCGTGCCTTCAACATCTATACCGCTGTGCCTACCTTCTTGGATTGCAGTTATGTTTCTTTTTGCCAAGTGTGGTGGAACACTTTTTTTGAAAAAATTGTCAAAGTGAGTGCGACATTCCATTTCCGTGCCGTTTGGATGGGCGGCAAGTTCATTGAGATAATCTCTTATTGTATCATACATAGTTGAACCTATTTCTGCCATAATAACCCTCTATAAGTAGCTCGGTTATCGTCATTTTCGCTTCTAAAAATTTCTTGCATAAAACTCCTAAATTAAGTGAAATACTAAAACTAAACTACAAAATTTCTAGCAATTTCTATATTACCCCCAAACAAATAACTATGAGGTGTTTATGCTAAAGAAAGAGAAAAAGGCAAGCAAGCCTAAGAAAAAACCTGCCGATTGGAGACACTCTTGGGTAGAAGCCGTAGAACGTGGCAGCATATTTGAGGGGAGGGAAGTAATCATTGTCCGTATATACAAGAAAGGACTTTGCCCTACCTGTAAAGACGGTCAGCTTCTCACACCCCTTAAATGGAAAATTCTAACCAAGAATGGTCGCAAATGGATTGTAAAAGAAGAACATCCGCTTAATTGCAATGTTGAATTAGTTTTTGGCAAATATGGGAAGCCATTGGACTTTGTGGCGAGTGCTGGTTCTTATGAAGATAAAGATACTATTGAACCCGAATTAGTTTGGTAATAAAATGGGCTATCTAATCAAGGTAGCCCTAAAACTTTATGAGGTGTTTTATGTTAAAGAAACCTAAAGGAAAAAAGATAAGCAAATCCAAGAAAAAAACAGGTGATAGAAACCACTCTTGGGTAGAAGCCGTAAAACATTGTGACTTGTTTTATGGAAAAGAGGTCGCCATTGGAAAGATATTCAAAAAGGAAATCTGCCATGCTTGCGGAAGTGAGGTTGAAACACCTCTCAAATGGAAAGTTGTAGCAAATAAGGGCAAGAAATGCAAGGTATTGGAAGAACATCCGCTTAATTGTAATGTAGAAGCTGCTTTTGGTAAATATGGGCTTCCAAAGGATTTTAAGGATATGTTCGGTTGTTGGAAAGATGGAGAAATTATTAAGCCTGTAGATGTTGATGATGACTCGCCCCTCAAGCCTTTAACGCTTTATTAAAAAGGGATTTATAGTGAATTTAGAATTGACTTTTTACCCTGCGAAAGATTGTATATAATTCCCATAAATTTCATAAGCGCAGTATTGGGCTACAAGGACGGCGAATTGGAAAACATTTTCTTTTATGATACCCACCTGAAAAGGGAGAGTGCGGACGACAAGTTGGGGATTTTGGATGTGAAAGCCAAGCTGTCTAACGGGAATATCATAGACATAGAGATGCAGGCACACAGCGTTCCTGACGTAAGAGGCAGGGTATCTTATTACAGATCGCATCTGCTTACCGAGCAGCTAGGTACGGGAGACCCGTACTCCAAGCTCAAACCTGTGAAATCCATAATAGTGGCAGATTTTGATTTTGTTCCCGAATCGGAGAAATGCCATACTGTTTTTCAAACGCTTGAAAAGGATGAGCATTTCCCTTTCAATGATTTGGAAGAAATACACGTTCTCAGTTTGAAAAAATTATCTAAATTAGATAATGAGAGCTTGCGTGAATGGTTGAGGTTCATTAACTCGGATAGCAAAGAGGAATTTATGGAATTTGCAGAGAAGAGTCCCGTGTTTGAGAAAGCCGTAGATGTTTTGACTGAGGTCAGTGCAGACGACTATAATCGTATGCTTTATGAGGCTCGGTTAAAGGAGTGGCGAGATAATAAGTCTAGAATGGATGGAGCCTTGCGAGAAGCTTTTTCCCTTTTGCGCCAAGGCTATTCTGTGGACGAAGCCGAAAAAAAGATGGGTTTGTCTTAATTAGTAGCAAGACAAACAAAAAACCGCCCCCAATTCGGCACAACAACCCAATGCGTAAAACAACACAATGACACGTTTGTAGGGGCAGACACGTAGGTCTGCCCCCTACGGTCGCACCATTTTGCAACAATTACGCCACGAATGTTGGGCGGGGGTTGCCTTTAATGAGTAAGCCTGCTATCTACGTATTCCTTGTCTTCGTGTTTCAGAGAGCCGTTCTTCTCCAAAGCATAAGTCAAGGCTTCAATAGTGCCGTTCAAATGGGCTATATCGTTGTATTTCAATTCGTCCATTCGCCTATTGAGAGTGGATTCAACGCTGTCTATTCGCCTGTTTAGGGAAGACTCAACGCCATCTATTTTCTTTTCTAGAGACGTTTTAAGCCATACAAAACAGCTAAAACCGAATACTAGCAACACTAGCATACGCACGTTTTCTGCGTTAACTATAAGGTTCAAAATGCTATCCATATTGCTACCTCCTTTAAAGATACAAAACTGTTACTGCCACTGCAAGGTCTAGCCTTTTCTTTTTTCATAGAAACCTCCTTCTTTTTGGTTCTATTACTTAGACGTAAAAAAAGGCAAAAAAAATTCTAAAAAGTGAATTTTGCAAACAACTGTATGCAAAATAATGTGGTTTTAGTTTTTTTACCATTTTTCGCGATATATTTATTATATTTTTATAGTGAAAGGAATTACCTTTGCCAAAAATGAAATTAGAAGAGATAAATAACCAGTTCAACAGTGAATTGCAATGTCAAATAGATGGAACTCTACCAAAAGGGCACATCTATAGTTTAGGCTACCCAGGGGCAAGCCTGTTATCTGCTGGCTTGGCTAATTTGCCGATTGAGCTAAATTCTGATAGATTGACAAAAAAAGCAAGCTTAGACTACAAGCATCCTTTTGATTTGCAGGGATTGAAAGACCTACCGAAGGCGATAAACGAACCTATTATGGTTTTTGAAAGCACAAAAAGAGACGGAAGCAAAGTAATACTCGTGGAATTGCAATACAAAGGCAGCAACTATGTCGTGATTATAAGGTTGCAGCATAAAGGGCGAGGGCGGAACAATGCGTTAATAAACGACATTCGCAGTATTTATCCCAAAGACAATGTTTATGGAGTATTTGACTGGATAAACAGCAAGGATAATTTGCTAATATGGGCAGATAAAGAAAAAGCCCTGAACTTCATTTCGGTTCAGTCGACCAATTTGGCTGGAAACGGAAATGAAATTCAAGGCTCTACCTATAATATAGTAAAAAATTTTATGAATGTCAATTAAAAAAACCGCCCCCAATTCGGCACAACAACCCAATGCGTAAAACAAACACAATGATACCGATTTGTAGGGGCGCGATTTATCGCGTCCCAAATGTAAAACGATGTCCAAAATGCGAACCGAAATGCGTTTGTGTTTGCAATAATCATATTTGTCGGTATGACAACCACATATAGGATGCGATAAATCGCACCCCTACGGTCGCACCATTTTGTGACAATTACGCCACGAATGTTGGGCGGTGGGTTGAAACCACCCCCAAACGCACGAGGTTCGCATTTACTAACAGCCCAAAGCAACACCGCTTGCCTTCCAGCTAGCGGCGGGCTTCGCCTCAGTCCTGGACGCAACGCACTGAGTATAGGCCCGCCTTATAGTAGTTGCTGCTGATCACACTGGCGCGGAAGCTGTACATACTCCGGGCGTAGGCGTCTTTAGCACTGCTCTCCGTGGCAGTCCACCAGTAGCCGCTTTCGCCGACAAGGTAGAAACCGCCACCTGAGCCGTCGTCACCGCCAGGCAAAGCCGAAAAGCTGAACTTGTCCGTGCCGTTGCCTGATTCTCCTTTATAGCTGTCCCAACCACTCGTAGCCTTCAAGTATTTGCCTGCTGTTTTTTCACCGCCAACTGATAACGTCAATATATCCCACTCTGCATTGCTTGGCAAATGCCAGCCTTTAGGACAAACTTTCGTGGCGGTATTCCAGTCGTAAAACTTGCCGTATTTTTGGCAGTTGGCAGGCTTGTTGCCGTAACATACGCTGCCTTTTGCGTTGAAGCTGAGGTTCTCTGCCATCCAGGTTTGGTCACCGATTTCAACAGCTTTGTATTTTTTGCCATCGCGGGAATCAGTGAAGGTTGTCTTCCTAGTTTGAACTTGATATTCTGGAAACTCTTTGGTTGATATAGCGGTTATTGGAAACTTTGCGGTTTCTGGCGGCGCATCGTTCACGGAAGCTAGGCGGATGGTCAATTTGTCGCTGATGTCGTTGGCATTGACTGCGTTGAAGGTTAATATGCTGGATAGATTTGCGTTAAATCTAACAATGAAATTTTCGTCAATTATGAAATCTGGATTTAACTTGATTGTATTCTTGCCTATCACCCTGCCCTTCTGGTTCACCAACTCAAACTCAACAGGAATGTCATGCTGCTTTTTAGAAGCAAAGGGATTTGTGTCGGACACCCCCCGCTTTGGCCATTTGTCCAGCCCCCAGTCTTTCTTCCTGTCCGTTGCGTTCAATCCGTCCATCACCGCCTGAGCCGCCTTTAGCGACCGCTGCAACGCGGTGAACCATTCCGCACTCGCAAGCAGGTTCAGAGATATATTCAGGTCGGCGGTTTCCTTTTGATAGTTGATATTCTTGGTTTCAATGACTGTGGAATAATACAGCGTGTATGGCGGTGCAGCGGTGTTGATTATCCTGTAAAAAGTCTCCTCCGTTTCCTTCAACTGCTCCACCCACTTCTTACGCCAAACAATATCATTGCGGATATTATCCCCTAGATTGATGCCGGAAATATTTGCAGACATAATAGAGGAGCGTTTCACAGCTTCAACCAATGTGGGGTCAAATGCGGCAGCTTGATAAAAATAGCTGAGTGCAGCAACGCTTGTCCCCTGCCTCTCCGCAACAACGCCGTGTGCGAGTGCAGTTTGCGCCTGCACCTGCGTAGTGGCAACGGGACCCCTCAATTCTGCAAGCTGGCTTTCCGTAAGGCTCACGCCAAGTTGTTTTAGCAGGTCTGCGGAAGCCTCTTTGAGAGCAGAAAGATTTTCCAATGAACTTGGCGACACCGCTTGGGGTGAATGCGATGCCTTCCTTTCTCCAGTTTTCACATCCGTTATTGCCAATTCAAGCATAAAGGCATTAGGCGTTTTGGTTATTTTGCCCGTGAGTATATGGTTGGCATTTGCCAAGTTCCCTATCGCAATGGCATCATCGTCAGAGGTTATGGCAGACAAAGAACGTTTTTGTTCCGCTATGATAGCTTCCAAGTTTTGCCTGTCTATGATTTTTATATGCGAATACTTGTTGAAATCCGCCGCTATGGTGCTTTGCACCAGCGAAAGCATCCAAACCTCGTCTTTGGAAAGCCCCTTGCCTTCCGGTTCAAGCACAGCAAGTTTCATTTGCGCATAGCTTGACGTAGCAAGCACCAAAAACAGCACTAAAAAACAAATTTGTTTTTTCATAGATTTATCTCCATTATTTTATCCTTTATTTTAGACCAAAGCTCCGGGAAAGCAGACTTGAACGCCCTTTCACCTGCATCTTGCTCGTTCAAGCCGCCTTCTTTGCGACCGTTCACGGTAATTGTTAGTTCATTCTTGCCTGTTCTGGCATTTGTCAAAACTGCTTTTATGCAGGCACTCGCATAGTGAAAATGCTCGTCTGATTTAGCATTGCAAACCATTGCATCTATGCTTAATATATGGCTTGCCTCTTCTCGTTTTTCCGTTACCGTTACGTTGCTTTCGGAGAGCATTGTTTGCAATCTCGGTATTATGATAATATCCGTACCGGCAACAAACACAGCCGTACCTTTTTCAAGCTCTATCTGCAAGGCAGCTATATCTTTGAGCAGTTTGTTTGCTTGCTCACCGCCACCCAAGCCGCTTTTGGCATCAACCGCAAGCAGAAGATTTCTATAAGGAGCGGCGGATTCTATATGTTTTTTGCTGCTTGCAAGTTTTTCAAGCGCATCCTTTTTCCTGTCTGCTTTCGCCATCTGCTCGGCAAGCTCAAATGTGCGCTGTGCCTCGCCCAGAGCGGATTCTATTTTCTGTGCGTAATGAGAAGCCAAATCCGCTTTCCTTACCGCCGCAAACGCATAGACCTTCTTGGCTTTGGCATCATTGTATGAATCGGTGAATGAATTTACCAGTTCGGCATCGGCGGTTATCCGTATTGCCGCAACAGCATCCCTGCTTATTTCCTCGCTGGATGCGCCGTCTTTTGAGCGGTAATTGCTCCTCGTTTCCGTTGAATAACGGCTGGATATGTCAATCTTAATCCTTTCTATCATTCTGCCAAGTGCCCGCTTTTCCAATGCCTCGCGAGCCACCCCAAGGGTGTCTTCGGCAAAAGCGAAGTACCACTCGCTTTCGGGATAAGTCGTTGTTAGGCAGGATTCTTTCTGCCAGCAAACAGCAGGCTCCGCCTGCCGAGGTGTAGAGGCGCAACCTATAAATGCAAGTGAAATGCTTGCCACCAATGCGATTTTAGAAAATTTTTCCCTCAGTTTTGCGAAATTTGTATATTCATTTATATGATTGAGGAACGACATTGCTAACTGCAATGCCATTCAAACCTCAGTGGATAAAATTCAGACATAATAATCATATTTGGATGTAAATATAGAAAATTTCCCAAAAAGCCAATAAATGTGGTTCATTTTGTTCATTCCAAAAATTCTGGTCATTCTGGTTCAGACAACACGAGGTAAGGGCGTATTGAATACGCCCTATTTGTGGTTATCTTCCTCTTCGTTTTAAAGGCAAGAAAAAGCAATTATAGCAACAAGCACTATAGCTGCCATTAGCGATACTTTATTTGAGCTTCTCATAATCTGTTCTCCTATATATAAAACTCAACCAACACGCCTTTCAGGTTGCTGGCTAGTTTGGCAAGTTCGTTTGCGCCCTCGTTTATTTGACCGGAACCCTGAGCGCTCTCCTTGGCAACCTGATTTACGCCAACCACATTTTGGCTAACCTCGCCGGCACCCCTGGCAGCCGCGCTCGCGTTGCGGGCTATATCCTGGCTTTTAATCGCAACCACCGCAATAGACTCCGCTACGAGCCTCGCACCATCATTGGCTTCGCTGGCGTGGCGGGCTATGTCTTTGCTGCCTCTGGCTAGCTCACCCACAGATTCGGCAACACGCTTGGTGCCAACGCTTGCTTGCGCAACATTGTTTGCAATCTCGTTGCTCGCCTTGGTCTGCTGCCCAACGTGGCTGGATATCACCTCAACGCTATTGTTTATCTTAGTTATTATTTCAGACACACCGCTTATCACGCTCACCGCCTCGCCGGTGCCATTCTGTATGCCTTCTATGCGCCGAGATATATCGTCTGCGCTTTTTGCGCTTTGGTTGGCAAGTTCCTTGATTTCGCCCGCAACCACCGCGAAGCCTTTGCCCGCAGGTCCTGCCGAAGCTGCCTCTATGGTCGCATTGAGTGCTAGCAAATTGGTTTTTTCGGCTATCCTCTTGATTACATCGGTAACATGCCCTATCTCTTTTGCCGCATTGCCCAGTCTGTTCATCGCGTTGGTTGCCTCGCTAGATTTGACTGTGGCTTCGTTTGCCACATTGCGGGCTTCTTCGGCGTTTGCCGATATTTGGCTTATGCTCGCGCTCATCTCTTCCACAGCCGAAGCTATAGTGGTCATATTCGTGGACATTTCCTCGGCGGCTCCTGCCACTTCAGTTGCACTCACAGAGGCTTGGCTTGCGCTGCTCGCCATTGCGTTTATGTTGTTTGCAACCTTCTCCACCACGTTTGTCACATTCGCAACATTGTTTGCGGCTTCTTCGGCTGAGTCGGCTATCACTTTCACGTTTGTAGATACATGCTCTATGGCACTGGAAACGTTTACGGTTTTGTTCGCGGTTTCTTCCGCGCCGCCTGCGAGTTGCCGGCTTATGCTGGAAAGCTCCTCAGATGCGCCTGCGAGAGTGTCCGAGTTTTGCCGTAGATTCTTGAATATGGTTTGCAGCCTTTCCAATAAACTATCCAGAGCTTTGGAGAGTATTCCAAGCTCATCTTTGCGCTCCAAGCCTATTCGAACAGTCATATCTCCCTTCTCTATTTTGGAAATAGCATCCACAACAGAGTGCAAGGGGCGTGTTATGGAAAGAGTGAGGAACATACCTATGAATATGGAAACTATCACGGTTATTGGTATTATGGCAAATGCCGTATTGGTGGCTCTTGTGGCTACCGCTTCATTCCTTTCTTCAACTTCTTCGACAGTCTTGGTTTTAAGTTCCACGAATGCGTTTACGGCTTGCCTGAGTTCATATCCCAAGCTGCTTGTTCCAGTCGCGTGTACTTCCGCCACATATTTGTCTGAGAGAGCCGCCAAATCGTCTAGCGGTTTTTTCCCTGATTCATGTACAACCATTTCTTTCTGCTGGGTTATCAATTCTTTCAAGGTAGCATTGGCTTCTTCCATTTTTCTCAGGGCTTTGGCGCGATCATCTTTTGTTTTAGCGAGGCGCAATTCCCTGCTTTGCACACGTATTTCTTGGGCTAGGTCGGCGGTTTCAACAAGCAGTCCCAACGGAACCACTGCTTTTTTGTACACCACTTCGCCGTTTTCGTGAACGTGCTTCAGGCTGATTGTGAGAAAGATTCCTATGAAAGCCGTCAATGCAGCGATGAATAGGAAGGACGCGGTTAGCTTTTGGCCAATTTTAATGTTTTTCATCTGTTTTACCTCCAGGATTTGATGAAATTTGTTTCCCCTGTTATGCTGCGGGGGACAGCCTTCTGTTATGGTGCGAAGCACACCTTTGGATACGTTTTAGAGATTACTGCAACGACAAGTACGCAAGTCTCCCCCGCAGAGTATGCAGAAGAAAGAGTGAGAGAATACTTTGTTGCCGAAAATCGCAGAGCGAAATAAATTCGCCGCGTTCCTTAGCCTTGAGCCTACTTTTGTGTTTCGCATCTGTTTTACCTCCGAGATGTCTAAGTATAATATAGTAAACATATATGCTTACTATGAAATAAATAGCCTACTAAACCTACGTATTTAATATGATATAACCAGACCTTCCCTCCAAAGGTCTATATAATACATATATGTTTAGTATGTTATTGACGGAAATTTCACAAAAAATGCAGAAAATGTGAATTTTTTTCACTTTTTCATTTTTTTGGGCTTTTTTTCCGTTTTTGTACGTCTAAGTAAGTAACGAACAAAATGGAGGTTCAAAAATGACCGAGGCCAAAATCAATCGCAATCACAAAGACAGCGTGTTCACAAGGCTTTTCAGCGAAAAAAGCAATCTTTTGGAGCTATACAGCGCAATTAGCGGCAAAAGCTACCCTGAAAGCACAAAGATAGAGATAGTCACTCTCTCGGATGTGCTTTACATGAATCAAATCAACGATATAG
>Ga0268262_10005482_pt1 | contig 12572 bp, 4 predicted proteins | sample TergutNc150P3_FD_190354 | JGI IMG/M metagenome (GOLD analysis project Ga0268262, IMG submission 190354) | Nasutitermes corniger P3 segment gut microbial community from laboratory colony in Florida, USA - Nc150 P3 (SPAdes) (version 2) | ecosystem: Host-associated > Arthropoda: Insects > Digestive... | reverse complement strand
CCGCGAAGCCGACCTCTACGCTGCCAAGCGGATTCAGTTTGGCGCGCCGGTGCGGGATTTGGCGCCGGTGTTTGAAATGCTCACCGAGATGAAAGTCGCCGTTGAAGCGGGGCGGACTCTCCTCTATGAAACCGCCCGTTTTGTTGACCTTAAAGAAGTGCTGGAAGAATACTCCGATAAACACCCCGAAGACAAGGGCGAGATTATCGAAGAGAAAAAACGTTACGCGAAACTTGCCGGTTTCTTTACCCCGATGATCAAAGCCTACGCCACCGAAATGGCGAACAAGGTCGCCAACGACGCGATTCAAATTCACGGCGGAACCGGCTACATGAAGGAATTTAACGCCGAGCGCCATTACCGAGACGCGAGAATCACCAACATTTACGAGGGAACCACCCAGTTACAGGTTGTCGCCGCCATCGGCCCGGTAACGTCCGGCGTGGCGCAGATGATTCTGGACCAGTATGACGCCGCCGCCTATACCTACGGCGAGGATCTGCTGGCAAAAATCCGGGAAAGCCGGAAAGTTTTCAACGAAGCCCTGGAATACGCAAAATCTTATGAAGGCCACGATCAATTCCTGACCTACCATTCCCGCCGGCTGGTGGAAATGGCGACCGATCTGGTGATCAGTTACCTATTACTGCGCGACGGCAACCACAGCGAGCGCAAGCAAAAAGTAGCGGCCATTTTCATCGCCAAAATGCCGTCAAGAATCAAAGCAAACCGCGACTTCATCATGAACGACGACGGAACATTGCTGAAACATTATGAAGCGGTGATTGGGAACAGAAGTTAAGCGCCCCGATAAGGGGCGTTGACGGACTAATGCAACCGGTTCCGGCGCACAATAAAATCTACTGCATATTAATGCCGACTTGCTTTAGCAAGCCGAGCGCGCCGCGGAAAAACGGTACAGTAAGAAGATTCTTTACCACGGAGGACACGGAGGTTTAAGATGTTAGTATCTTATTCCTCTTCCTCCGTGACCTCCGTGGTTATATTCTTCTTCAGTTTTTCACCGCGGCTGTTCTTTCCTTCAATACGGTAGTCATCTCAAGCATTGCGGCGTTCAGTTTGTCCGTCATTGACAGTATTTCCGCATAGCCGGTTTTTACTGTGGCGCTTTGATTATGCAGACTATCCAGCGCGGCGGTAATATTGCCGCTTTCCTGTGACAGTTCGTTAAAGGTGGTAATCAGGCCGGTCATTGTTTGGGCAAAACCGTTAATCTCTTTGGACATTACAGTAATCCGTTCACCGGTATCGCCGGATTGTTTTGAGGTAACGGCTATTCCGTCAATGATATTTTTCAGCGTCTGGGCAATGTTATGCGAATTTTCTCTGGTACTTTCCGAGAGGTGGCGTATTTCATCGGCAACTACGGCAAAGCCTTTGCCCGCTTCTCCGGCATGGGCGGCCTCTATCGCGGCATTCATGGACAACAGGTTGGTGTTGGCCGCTATTGCGCTGATTATTTTGATCGCCTGCGCTATGCCGTCCACCGATTGGGAGATGTCCTGAACCGATTGAATCGTTACCCGCATGGATTCCTGGCCCTGCGCGGCGTTTTCTATTAACTCTTTTATGGATGCTTGTTCGTTCACGGAAATATTTGAAGTCTCTTTAATTGAGCTGAGCATTTTCTCGGTTACCGTTGAAGACTGGTCAATCGCCGCCGCCTGCGATCCGATATTGGTGTTGAGTTCATACACCAATTTGGTTATTCCCTCAACAAGACCGAACGCGCTGCTGATGTGTTCCTGAAGCACCCTGTTGAGTTCCTCCGCGCCCATTTGTTCCTTGAGCTTGGCAAGGGTATAGTGGGCGCAATTTTCCGGCTTGTTAAATCCGTTGTGAATCGCTACAGCCATTCTCTTACAGCTTCCATAGCCGCAGGCTCCGCAATCGTACAGGTCCGCTTTATTAAATTTTTTCATCTTGTGGTATATTTCATTTAACTCATCATCGTTGGGCCGGTTCATAACGAGGTTTCCTGAAAGATTACGGTAGCTCCGGTCGTACAGTCCGGGTTTCCAGTATTGGTTCAGCAATTTGTGGTATTTTTCATACTGTTTTTGCTGTTGTTTGGGATTGGGAACAAGGCGTTTTTCAAGTTCGGCGCTGCGTTTGCGAACAGGGCTTTCCAGCCTGTCCAGCGGCAAGGAACTGTTACCGGTGCCGGGACCGCCGTTACAGCCTTTTTCGCAGTTCAGGCAGTCTATCAACAGCGGGAATTGTACGTCCTTATCATCCAGCAATCCGGCTACTTCCGTAAGGTAGTGATAGATGCTGTGCAACCCTTCGATTTTACGGGTATTTCTCCGTATGCCCGGTACAAAGCGCTCGGCGGTGTCAAGCAAACCGCCGGGACTGGAAAATCCCACCGCCCGCTCGGCAAGCGGCCCGGTATATTCCAGCGGTTTATAAGAATCAATGTTTATGTTTTCCGCTTCCAGATATTTTTTCAGGGTAAACATGGTAACGTTGTAATCCCCTATGCCGGTCTCGTCAAATTCCCGCCGCTTGGCAATGCACGGGGAAATTATGGCGATTTTATGATCCTTGTACTGGGGATAATACTCGCGTATCATGCGCGCTGTGTGAAGCATGGGGCTGTCCGCCGGCGCAAGGTAGGGTATCAGTTCAGGGTGATAAATTTCGATATAACTCACAATGGCCGGGCAGGGCTGGGCTATGACCAGCTTCGGCTTTTTTTTCTGAATATAATCAAGGTATGAAATAACCGTGAGTTCCGCGCCGAGGCTTACGTCGAAAAAATCTTTAACGCCTAAAGATTTAAGGTAGCCGTTGAGGTTGAGGTGTTTGCCGGAGAAAACCGACGCGACAGCCGGCGCGACAATCGCGACTATTTTGTCTCCCCGTTTCAGGTCAGAAAAGAAATGAGCGGTATCGTCCACAAGGTGGCGGGCTTCATGGTGACAAATTGTGATACAGTTCCCGCAGCCGATGCAAAGGTTCGAGTTTATTATAACTTTTTCTTTTGAACCGTCCATGCAGTATTTGACCGGACAGCCGGTAATACAGGCGTAACAATTGACGCACTTTTCTTCATCAATCCGTATAACCGGAGTAAGCGGCGTTTTTCCCATTTTATAACCCTCGAGAATTTTCCAAAACTTCAGTTTTTGGAAAATCTACTTTATTAGTATTTTCTTACAGTTTTTGGTACCTGTCAAGGGTTATGCCTGTTTTTGGGTATAATCCCCCGCAAGCGCCGATGCTTCGTCAAATTCGCTGTGCAGTAAATGTTCGGCAATGGCGGCAAGCAGTTCCCTGACCTCAGGCGGCCATGCTTTTTGCCGCAGTTCAAACAGCGTCGCATTGGCGGTTCTTTCATCATAGGTCATACACGCCGATTGAATGATGAGCAGTTTTTCGCACAAATCCGCCTTTCTGACATCATCCCAGACAATGTCCGAAACTTTGTCGTTTTTGTCCTTTGGCTTGATTTTTTCAATTACTGTCCGCAATGAAGTCAGAAACGCCGGGGTACCTGCCCGCATTGCCTCAACATCGTTCTCCCGTCCGGCCTGTTCCAGAATAAACGCGATGTCAGAAAGCGCCGTTTCGCCGATATTTGCCAGCGCGCTCTTCATCGCGTGAACATTGAGAATAAACTCTTTCACATCATCAATTCTGCGGTAGTTGTTTGTGTGTATTGTTTCCAGTATGGCAAGGGCATTTTTGGCGTCCCGTATGAAATTTTCCGCCAATTCCGGGTCTGTAGGATCCGGCAACACATTGCCTGCGGCATGTTTCTTCAAGCCCTCATTGAGCCGCCGGGCGGCTTCAACCGTTTCAGCCGGATATTTGTCACGTACCAGCCTGTTGAGCGTACTGTTGAGTTGGCGTATATCTATCGGCTTGAAAATAAACCCGTTAAAACCGTTCTCCAGAAATATTTTCGCCTGCCCCACCAGAGCATTAGCTGTCAGCGCGATAATGGGCTGCGTATACCCCAATTCGCGCAGGATCTTTGTCGTTTCCATACCGTCCATTTTTGGCATAAAATGATCCATGAATATGATGTCGTAAACTGCGCCATCCTTGATTTTTTCAATAGTTTCAAACCCGCTCATGGCAGTTTCAACCGACAGGCCGTAGGGGGCCAACAATCCTCTGGCAACATACAGGTTCGTATACACATCGTCTACAATTAAAATTCTGCCGTAGGGCATATACTCGCGTACAATTTGCGGTGCTTTTTTCAACTGCGATGCTCTGTCAAGACGAAACTGTTTCAGGTTTTCCACCAATTCTTTTCCCAGCACACCCGAACCGTCAACGGTTCCCTGGGGCAGCCGCACGGTAAATGTCGTACCTTTGCCCAGTCCGCTCTCCACCAAAATCTCGCCGTTCATCATACGGACGAGAAGCTTCGTAATGGTCATGCCCAGGCCCGTACCCACCGTTGTGCGATTGGCTTCCATATTGAAGCGGGTATACTCATCAAACAGTTTATCTACTTGTTTCGCGGTCATGCCCTGCCCGGTGTCGCTTACACGGAACACCAGTATTACATGATCCTCCTGTTCAGTGTATTCGGCGGCAGCCGACAGTGAGACCGCCCCTGAATCCGTATACTTAAACGCATTGGAAAGCAGGTTGTTGAGAATCTGTCTGATACGCAAATCATCGCCAAACAATGTTACCGGAATGTTCTCATCCACCTGAAGAATAAATTCAATCGGTTTACTGTCGTAGCGCATAACATTCAGATGCACCGCGTCATTGATCAGGCTTGCGACATCGTAATTGACCGGTACCAGTTCCATCTTGTCTGCTTCTATTTTTGATAAGTCCAGTATGTCGTTGATAATGCCCAGCAGTAAATAACCGGCACTGTAAATTTCACTGAGGGCTTCCTGCGTATCCGGCAGATTCCTTTCATTCTGCAGTTGAATTTCGGTAATGCCTAAAATAGCATTCATCGGAGTACGTATTTCATGGCTTATCCTTGCCAAAAAGTTGCTCTTTGCTACGTTAGCCTGAATTGCCTGCTCTTTTGCGGCAATCAATTCGGTTACATCGACTGAATGCTGGATGAGGACAGTTCTTCCGTCAGGCCATTCTATGTACCGGGTGGTATTGCGGTATATACGGTCTGTAAGGGGGTTACGCATTTCCCATATAACAGTACTGTTCGGATCCTTGTCAAGCTGATAGCAGGGACAAAAATCGCACATTCCATCCATATCTTTCAGAAAAGTTTTATAACACAACTGCCCGATACAGTCCCCCTCAATTTTGAAATCATTTTTCATGTAATTGTTTACAAAGAGAATTTCGCCGGTATAGGGAACGGCCACATAAATCTGCGCGTCAATACTGTTCAGGATATTTTCCAGGATATTAAGCGATTGTCTTGATTGATGCATCTGCGCAATGGTAGTTTTGAGTTCCCGTAAATCGCGAATATATCCCGCAACTATGAAATCATCTTTATACGCTGTACTCACCAGGCTAACTTCACACGGTATTGGCTCGCCGTTCAGCTTTTGGTGCATCCATTCAAAACGGCAGTAACCTTCGTCAAAAGCTTTATTGATATGTTCAATAATTTTCTCTTTCGACAAACTCCCGTCCGGCTGATATTTAGGCGAAAGTTCATAAAACCGGTCGCTGTATTCTTTTTTACTGGTTAATTCAAACAGCCGTACCGATTCCTGATTACAGTCGATATGGTTACAATTTCTGTCCCAAAGGTTCGCTCCCAGAGGAGTAGCGTCAAACATAACCTGTATGCGTCTTTCCGTTTCTTCTTTATCTATGGAAATACGCAGTAATATGGGGATAAGCAGCCCCAGTAATATTGCTCCCAATAGTATAAGAATCAACGCCATGTTTCTGGTACTTTGGTAATATTGGTCTTTGGGCGTTACCACTCCCATATACCAGCCATTATAGAGTTTTTCGATAAAGACAATGGATTCGATACCCCGGTAGTCGGTCGTTATGCGCTCAGAAATATAGTCCTTTTGCCATAATTCATCCTCAAGAAGCGCAATGCCGCTCCTCCCCTTATGCATCTGCGTACCCAGCATCGAAGTTTCCGGATGCGCTATAATTCTCATGTCTTTGCTCAACAGAAACCCAAAACCACCTTCGGCAAACTGCGTATCAACGGCGCGCTGTCTGATCCGGTCAGGTTTCATATCAAGATATATAATACCCAGGGGACGGTTAACCGCATTGAAAATGCGGCGGGCAAATGTAATAATAACTTCTCCGGATACGATATTGAAATACGGCTGGGTGACTCCTATATCCCCGTTTGCCTTGACAGCCGCCTGATACCATGGACGGTCCTGCACTACATAGCCATCCGGCGGAATCCAGTCTGTCACTCCGGTAATAAACTTCCCCCCGTATGCCTCGAAAAAACCAAAAAAACCGATGACGCCCCGGAGACGGTTTTCTTCGTTACTTTGCACGTAATTATTGATATGTAGTATATATTCCCGCACCATTTGGATGTCATCACCCCGCAGAATCATGGTGCGGATTGTTTCTGAAATGCCGGCCAATATCGTTTCCGGTTCCAGCATATCGGCTTTGATATTAGCTTCAGTATATGAAATGGCGTCTTTTACTTTTTCCCGTAAATTCCGGCGTTCAATATCGCTGACAAACAGGTAGCTTGAAACCACCATAAGCGCAAATGCCAACAACACCAGCATTATCTGTACATATCGGCTGATTAATATTTGTGTTTTCTGTAAAAAAGAACGCATTATGGGCATGGGTTACTCCGCATTTAATCGTAATCCCCTCCCCTTTTATAATATAGTTCAAAATGATTTTCGTCAATCTTCCTTTACATGATCCTCTATAAGCGCCGCGGCCTCTTCAAACTCGCTGTGCAGTAATTGTTCGGCAATGGCAGCCAGTAGTTCTTTGACCGCAGGCGGCCATGTTTTGTGCCGCAGTTCGCTCAAGACCGCATTAGCTGTTCTGTCATCATATGACGCGCAGGCCGTTTGCATCAGAAGGAGTTTTTCACGTAAATACGCCGGGTCATTGTTTGTCTGAGGAGTTTCTTCGGCTGCGTTTTTTAGCCTGATTTTTTCAATCACCGCGCGCAGCGAATTCAAAAATGCCGGAACTTCGCTGGTTATTGCGGTAATATTCTGCGCACGTCCGGCTTCCTCAAGTTTTGAGGCAACGAGGGAAAGTTCCGTTTCGCCGATATTTGCCAACGCGCTTTTCATCGCATGGATATTGATAATAAATGTTTGTATATCATCGACTCTGCGGTAATTATTGGTATGTATTGCTTCCAAAATGGGAAAAGAATTCTCGGCGTCCCGAATGAAATTTTCCGCCAGTTCCGGATCGGCAGATGGATCCGATAGGCCGCCGGCACCGTCACTGCCGTCGACGGTAATGTCAACGGCATCGCCAGCGGCGCCTTTTCTCATGTTGGCCTTGAGCCGCCGCGCGGCTGCGACCGTTTCAGCCGGATACCTGTCACGCACGAGTTTGTTCAGCACAATGTTCAGTTTGCGTATGTCTATCGGTTTGGAAATAAAATCATCAAAACCGTTTGCCAGAAACATTTCCGCCTGCCCCGTCACAGCGTTAGCCGTCAGAGCGACAATGGGTTGTGTGTATCCCATTTCGCGTATAATTTTTACCGCCTCTACGCCGTCCATTTTCGGCATGAAATGATCCATGAATATAATGTCATAACTTGCGCCATTTTTAATTTTGTCAATGACTCCGAACCCGCTCGTAACCGTTTCAACCGACAAGCCATAGGGGACTAGCAGCCCTCTGATAACATACAGATTTGTATTTACATCGTCCGCAACCAGGACTTTGCCATAGGGCATATATTCACGTATAATTTGCGGCGCTTTTCTCATCTGCGACGCCCTGCCAAGGTTGAACTGCCTCAGATTATCCGTTACTGCCCTGCCTAACAGACCGGAGCCGATAACGATTCCCTGCGGCAGCCGCACAGTAATCACCGAACCTTTGCCCAACTCGCTTTCCACCGCAATTTCGCCGTTCATCAACCGGACAAGATACCTCATAATACTCATGCCCAGGCCCGTACCTTCGATCTTGCGGTTGGCCTCCATGTTAAAGCGGCTGTACTCATCAAACAGTTTGTCCATCTGCTCCGTAGTCATGCCCTGCCCGGTATCACTTACGCGGAAAATGAATGTCATTTGATCACTCTGCCCCGTATATTCGCTGGTAAGCGACAGAGATATTTCGCCTGAGTCCGTATATTTGAACGCATTGGAAAGCAGATTATTAAGAATCTGTTTGATACGCAGTTCATCGCCGTATAATGTTGACGGGATGTTTTCATCTACCGTAAGTTTAAAATCTATCGGCTTACTGTCATACCGCATAACATTCAGATGTACGGTATCATTAATCAGGCTTGCAACATCATAGTTAACCGGAATCAGTTCCAGTTTACCCGCTTCTATTTTGGAAAGGTCCAGTATGTCGTTGATAATGTCCATCAACAAATAACCGGCATTGTAAATTTCACCCAAAGCTTCCTGTATATCCGACGGAGTATTTTCATTTTGCAGTTGGATTTCAGTAATACCCAGAATCGCATTCATCGGCGTACGCACTTCATGGCTCACACGCGAGAGAAAATCACTCTTGGCCTTTGATATAGACTGCGCTTTTTCTTTTTCTTTCATAAGATCGGTAACATCAATGGCGATGACCAACACGCTGTTTTCGGTTGTCTCACTTAAGTTAATTTCCCTGAATATCACTGAAAAACAAAGGCCGTTTATCCAGACTATGGCGTTGTTGTCCGGCTGTTTCAGAAATCCCGTCAGAATATTCGTAAGCTGTTTTTGATACAATGATGATTCATATTCCGAATCACGAGGGAACATATTGGTGATAAACTCCAGCGCCGGCATATTACCAAAATATTTAACATATTGATCATTTTGAAAATGCATTTTAAAATCATAACTCATAATAAAGATGCTTTCCGGAATGCTGTTCAGATATAATTTCATGGCGTCAAGCGTATTATTAACCTGTTTTATCACCTTTTGAATGTCACCTTTATATTTTGCCACATCATCGCGGACATCCAGCCTTCCAATGGCGGCGGCGGTGAACATTTTTTCGGTATTTTTTATCATGCTCTGATAAACACCGCTCATATCGTTTATTGCGTTGGCAAGTATGCTAATCTCGCCATGATGTTTCAAAACCGTGTAAGGAATGGATGTATAGACATTACCTTCGGCAATTCTTTGCGCTGTATTGGTCAGAAGCGTTAAGGGTTTTGTAATTAACATTCTCAGGAAAAAAAAGATGATCAGTACGGTAAAAGAAATAAAAGAAAGGTACGTGATTCGGAAGAAGAATGCGGATTTTAAGATTTCCTGATACATTTCTTCAAGATCAAGATCGGTTCCAAGTATCGCTATTACATTGCCATCATTGTCCAAAATAGGAGCGTAGGCATAATAAAGCTCGCCGTAGTAATCGTTGTAGTACAGCACCGCATCCATCGGTTTTTTTGTTTCATATATTGTTTCTACAATCTTTTCACCGAGTAAAACAGTTCCCAAACCGTCGAGATCAAGTTCCACGCTGTTGTCTGTATCATTAATGTCATCTGCGTCAAAAATATAAGTATAGAGTTTTCTTCCGTCATACGTTACCACACCGGTATCGGCAAAGACATATATATACTTTGCATGACCGATATTTTTCAATTCATTGAGTCCCGCAATCGTGTGCCAGTAGTCATCTGATTTTAATGCGGCCGCCTCGCGGTAGAAGGCCAGCAGCCGTTCCGTTAACCGCGTTTGATCCGCCGAAGGGCCTTTTGAAGGCGCGTCTTTTGAAGACGTATCTTTCTCGGAAAGGTCAAGCAATTCTTTCCGGTCATGGTAAAACTGGGTTTGTCGGCTCTTAAACACCTTATCCTGGCTTTGCATTAAATCAACGTAATGTTTTACATCATCGCTGTTTATCATGTTTGCGATAAGGCCGTTGGTGAAGATAACCCGGTCGGTATAATTCTTTTCATAAACGCGGCGCAGATTAAACTGATTTACCATGTTCATAACCAAAGCTGAAATAACAAACAGAAGAATCATTACAACCAATATTTTGAAATTTATGGTGTGATAGAATTTATACGTCTTCACCGTTAATTATCCTTAAGTTTTTGTAGCTACCTCTTTAAACTGTTCTCTCACTTGAAAAAATACCCGTATAATATCGGGGTCAAACTGATTGCCTGATCTTTCCATAATGATACGTTCCGCCTCTTCGGTAGACAAGGCTTCTTTATAGGACCGCTTGGAAATAAGCGCATCGTAGGTATCAACTACCGCCATAACACGCCCCTGCAACGGAATATCCGTCCCCTTCAGCCGGTGCGGGTAGCCTGATCCGTCCCAATATTCATGGTGATAACCGGCAAACAGTTTCGCGTTCTGCAAAAAGTCCGCTTCACCCGTTTGTTCAACCATTTTTTCGATAATCCGTACGCCTTCGTCAGTATGGGATTTAATTACCTCATATTCATCACCGGTCAGCTTGTCGGGTTTGTTTAAAACCACATCGGACACAACAATCTTGCCCATGTCGTGCAGGCGCGCTGACAAAACAACCGTTTCCATGTCCCAGCCTCGTATTTCATCGGCATACACCCCGCGTTCTTTCATGGCTTCCAGCAGTATCCTGATATATGCCACTATACGTTCAACATGCCCGCCCGTCGCCGTGTCGCGGTTTTCGACAATATCCGCCAGAACGGACACAATGCCGCTCTGCAGCCGCTGAAGCTGCTCTGTCCGTTCATGGATAATTTCGTCAATGTTCAGATACGTTTTAATGCGGTTCAGGAGTACCGGCGCAGAAAACGGCTTGGTGATAAAATCCACCGCTCCCAGTTCGAAACATCTGGCCTCAATAGCGGTGTCATTCCGGCCTGTCAGGAATATAACCGGGATTTGCCCGTGTATATTGTTGGCTTTTAGCTTTTTAAAGGCGTCTACCCCGTTTATTTCAGGCATTTCAATATCCAGCAGAATCAGATCCGGCGTAATTTTTTCCAGCAGGGCAAACATTTTTACAGCGGACGGCATGGTCAGTATCCGGTAGTATTGTTCCAGCGCTTTTTTTGCCAACGACAGATTGGTATCGCTGTCATCCACGGCAAAAATGGTTTTCACTGCTTACTCCTTTATAATACAATATAATCATAAGCTATTTTTCCTGATTTTTCAATGGGGATAGGGATAGGGGACTGGGGATCAGGGACTAGGGATTGTTGTTTGTAATCATTGCGTGATGCTATCAAGCATAGTTATCTAATAACGATTCCCAGTCCCCGATCTCTAGTCCCTAGTCCCTTTTTATGCTATACTTGCGCCAACACCCATAAAACACAAAGGAGTACCCATGAAATTCGGTTATTTTGATGATGTCAATAAAGAATATGTGATAACACAGCCCCAAACCCCCTACCCGTGGATTAATTACCTGGGTACGCAGGGTTTTTTTTCGCTGATTTCCAATACGGCGGGGGGGTATAGCTTCTATAAAGACGCGCGGCTGCGCCGTATTACCCGCTACCGTTACAACAATGTGCCGGTGGATATGGGCGGCAGATACTTCTATATTAACGATAACAGCCATGTCTGGAATCCCGGCTGGTCGCCGGTTAAAACCGCCCTGGACAACTACGAGTGCCGTCACGGGCTGGGTTATACCATTATCAAGGGCAGTTCGCAGGGCATAAGCGCCGAACTGACCTTTTTTGTGCCCCAGGATTTTAACGGCGAGGTGCAGAAGGTCAGTATTAAAAATACCGGCGGCGCGGTCAAAAAGCTCAAACTGTTCAGTTTTCTTGAGTGGTGCCTGTGGGACGCCAATGACGATACCACCAACTTCCAGCGAAATTTTAACACCGGCGAGGTTGAGATCGAAGGTTCGACGATTTTCCATAAAACCGAGTACAAGGAACGGCGCGACCATTTTGCCTTTTATTCCGTTAACGCGCCGCTTGCCGGTTTTGATACCGACCGCGAGAGTTTTCTGGGGCCGTATAACGGTTTTGGGGAAGCGCAGGCAGTGAAAAACGGTAAGGCAAACAATTCTGTCGCCGACGGCTGGTCGCCCATTGCCTCGCATTATCTGGAAATAGAACTTGCCCCCGGCGCAAGTAAAGATTTTGTCTTTGTGCTGGGTTATGTTGAGAATCCCTTTGAAGAAAAATTCGCCCCCGATTTAAGCGGCGGCGATAAAATCGGCGAAAAAATTATCACTACCGGCAATTCGCGTAAAAATATTATCAATAAAAAACGGGCGTATGAAATGATCTCCCAATGCGACACTGCCCAAAAAGCGGACAAGCTGTTTAGTGACCTGAAGGCCCACTGGAATGCCCTGCTGGGCCAATACCAGGTTGATTCCCCCGATGAAAAACTGAACCGCATGGTTAATATCTGGAATCAGTATCAGTGCATGGTGACGTTTAACATGTCGCGTTCCGCGTCTTATTTTGAATCGGGCATCGGCAGGGGCATGGG
>Ga0268262_10005481_pt1 | contig 12576 bp, 8 predicted proteins | sample TergutNc150P3_FD_190354 | JGI IMG/M metagenome (GOLD analysis project Ga0268262, IMG submission 190354) | Nasutitermes corniger P3 segment gut microbial community from laboratory colony in Florida, USA - Nc150 P3 (SPAdes) (version 2) | ecosystem: Host-associated > Arthropoda: Insects > Digestive... | reverse complement strand
GGAGTGGCTGCTTGGGAAATGCCCCGCGCTTGTCCTGCGCTTGTGCTTGCGGAAAAAACCTGACGGCAGAGTAATTACTCTGCCGCCAGGTTCTTTTGCAATAACGCGCAATCCGCTTGGCTTGGTGTTTCTTCGATACATCGTTATTACATGTTTCCCTTGCGCATCAAGGGTTTCGGGCTGGCTCCCCCTGTTGGACTCGAACCAACGACCCTGCGGTTAACAGCCGCATGCTCTAGCAGGTGTCGTGATTTCGCGTAAGAAACGTCCTTTCCATACGAGGGGGAGTTCTCACGCAAGCCTCTGTGCCCAAATAGACGCTTTTTTTATTATTCGAGCAGCTTTACTGGGTATTTGACTGTCAAGGTGTCCCCAGTTTTGCTAATATTACATACCGCCCCGTTCCGCCCCGTTGAAGCGCAACGCGAGCGGCTTTTTCAACGAAGGAGGTTTTGCCTACGCATTCACGTGACCTTGGACACGCAAAATATATTATGCATCAAAATATTATATTTGCAAATATATTTCCGAAATTTTTGCAATCACAACATGCCGACAGGAATCGCTCTGTCGTCCCCCTGCAACGTAGCGAGCCTGTCATACAGGCAGACCACGCCGCCGGGCCCGCGCCGGACATTCGGCAGCCTATCGAGGATGGAGAATGTCGCGATGTCGGACTTCACCGGATCGGCGTGCTTCTTGATTTCTATTGGGTAAAGCGCACCGCCGTCCTCAATCAGCAGGTCGATCTCGTTGCCGTCCCTGTCGCGATAGAAGTACAGCGGCAAATCCAGTATGCCCTGGTTGCTGTAGCTTTTCATGATCTCCGCAATGACGAAGGTTTCAAAGAACGCCCCGGCCATCGCACCGGTTTTCAGCACGTCCGCAGTGGTCCAGCGGGTGAGGTAGGCCGCCAGGCCAGTATCCAGGAAGTAGAGCTTCGGTGTTTTCACCGTTCGCTTGGTGATGTTGTTGTGATAGGGCCGGAGCAGGCAGACCAGGTTTGATGTGACAAGGATAGACAACCAGCGCTCCGCCGTGGGCTGACTGATACCAACGTCCCGCGCGAGGGAGGCCATGTTCAGCAACTGGCCCGTGCAGCTTGCGGTCACCGTCATGAATTGCAAGAACTTCACCTCATCGCCCACCTGCGCGAGGGCGCGCACGTCGCGCTCGATGTAGGTCTTGACGTAGGCGGCGAAAAACATTTGCCAATCGAAATCGGGATTGGCGCAAAGCTCCGGAAAGCTGCCGCGGTGGATCACGTTCCACACATCGGAATAGGAGACTGCTACTTGGGTCTTCGACCGCGCGACGAAATATTCGTCTGTTGGCAGGAACGGCAAGCGGCATTGTGCGCTGTACAGTTCCCGTAACGACAGCCCCGGCAGGTTGAGGATCCCTAACCGCCCCGCCAAGGATTCTGTGACGTTCTGCATCATCTCGAACTGTTGCGAGCCCGAAAGATAGAACTGGCCCTTCAGCTTGCCCCGATCGAGAATCATCTTGATCTGCGGGAACAGGTTGGGCGCGTACTGCACCTCGTCCACGAACACGGGTGGCGGGTTGTCCTTGAAGAACGTGCCGCCCTGTTCCCTGGCAACGGCCAGCTGAATTTTGTCGTCGAGGGTGACATAGCTAGCGTCTGTGACAACCTCCTGCAACAGCGTGGTCTTGCCCACCTGCCGCGCTCCGGTCACGAGCACCGCGCCAAACATTTTGGATAGCTTGTGGATGGTTTCGTCTGCATGACGGGGATAGTACATTCTGGTTCTCGCTTTCGGCTGATTTAATATGCAATATTATTATAGCCAAAAATGTACGATTTGTCAAGCCCGGTATTGCAGTTTTTAGACTGCGGCCGCGACATAGGGAATATTCGATATTGTAATTCCCCCGAATGGGTCCTCCGTCAACATTTCCTGCAGCCAGTATTTTTGACGGCAGAACCGCGCCACCTCTTCCATTGTCCTGGTGTTGTCAGGCATTGGGGAAATCGTAATTTTCTGTATTGGAAGGTGTCCTTCGCAGTAAATCCGGATGTGCGAATCGCCCGCCCTCTCCAGTTCGCGATTGAATTCGTTTACCACTGGCCGTATCTTATAGTATACGGACTCCTGGTCATGGCCATTTGGGATGCGGAGAACTGTTTGACGGCGTTCACGCAGCACATACAACATCGAACGGACACCGGCTTCGTCCGTTTCAAGCGGGCAGCTTGTCCGTTCATCGCCGACATTGCCGGCCTTGATTACCAAATAGGGCACCATTGCGCCATCCTGCAATGTGCGAAAGCGGACGCACCGGGAATAAAAATCACTCGCGTTGGAAAACAGGATGCGCGATTCACGTTCTTCACGGAAATGAGCGCTTTTCAAAAAAGGGAACATCATATCCGCCAAGGCGCCGAAGCGTCTCCTCAACTGCTCCCTCGTTTCTCCGAACCTGTCAGGCTCTATGTAGCGCACCGGAACCGCCTGATTTGTACATTCCTCATATTTTTTACTTTCATTATAATCGCTGTGTAGCACGCTGAATTTCATCGGCAACTGCACATCCATTTTGATGGAGGCGCCTCCATTTGGGCAGTAGCCCCGCCACTGGCTCAACTGGTCTCCCCTGTCGCAAAAGCAAAGAATAAAATTATCGCCCCGCGCTTCCGAAGCGTCGTTAGAGAAGCGCGCGTTGCCGGCCCACAAGGAATCGCTTTCCAAAATGCTAAATAGCGTCCGGATGGAGGTATAGTGATAAAACCCCCGATTTTCGTCCCCCGCCTCCAGCGGTTGATCAATTGGCAAATCACTCCTTGCCTCTTCCAAAAATCGCACGATCTCGCTTACTTCCACAATGATTCCTCCTCATTCGCTCTTAAAAAGCACCTCAAACTTTTGCAGCAATTCCTGAAACCCCTCCAAACGGTCAGCCTGTGTCAACTGCCTGCGGCTGACTGGGTCAGGCGCTTTTTCCTCGCTATACTCACGTTCGTACGCACTCTTCCAATTATTCCGAAACGTCGGGCTTTCGTCGAGATAGCTCGTATATACAAGGCACGGGATGTTGCCCGCCGTCAGCGCATGGTAAATCTCCATTGAAAAAATCGGCTGGGGATCCGGCCTCGTTTCGTCCTGCCATTTGGGTTCCAGCTGGCTATGCTCCCCCCTGAACAGTATGATGTCCAGAGCGACGGCAACCTTGCCGCCACTTTCGGCAAACGCTTTCAGGCGCTCCAGCAGCCAATGAAGGTCCCGCCACTTGTCTTCAGGCACCAACTCCGCGCTGTCTTTCAGGCCAAGCGCTTCGGCAAAATCCCCTGGCGTCATTCCATTATATTCCCCATCTTTCAGCTGCCGGGGAATCCAATCGTCGAACAGCTGGTTTACCGTGCGTTTGAACTCCCTGACAGCGCTTTCGTTGAGCGCTTCGCCGCCCTGCTGAGAATAGTCGCCAAGGAAGAACGCCTTGCTCGCGATGTCTTTTTTCCAGAGATGCGGGAACATCCCCTCCGCAACGTTCTTCATTCCCGAGAAGCTGTCGTCAATCCATATCAGTCTCTTCATTCAAAGGTTCCCTTTCTGTCCCTCGCTGAAAACCGGCAGTTCCGTCATAAAAACAAGGCTTTTATCTCCAGGCTCTTTGAAATTGATTGCGTCGATTTTGGCCTTGATATCAGCGCCCAGGTCATCATATGCCACATATCGAAATTCCGCTCTCAACTTTGGAGCTCCGTCCTTCATGGCGATTCCTTCGACGTAACGGGCCAGGGTGAGCATGCTCATCTGCCCAGGGTCACCGCTGAGCGGATCGTCAATCTTTTGTCGGAACGCAGCGTTGCGGTCTTTGAGATCTTTGTTGGATATATTATACCCAATAACATTCACGATCACCAGCCGATTCTCCCTGCGGTAAAAAAAGATATGACACTGCTTATTGCGATTCTCCGGCAGATTCCATTCCTCCTCCTTGTATTGCAACAGCGTATCAATTCGGCTCAGGTAATCGCCCCCATAGTTGCCGTTTTTGATCGAGGACAGGATGACATCTAAAATAAGGCAGGTGAAGTATTCGGCGTTATAAAATCGTGGGCTGCCATGATATTCTTCAGACACAAATACGGCGCCCTGATCCGCTTTCAGATCTTCCATGCCATACAGGGTGACTGCGCGCTCCAGCATTTGCTGCCGATCGCCTTTCCGCAATCGCAAGTCCCCAAACGTCCGTAAGGCATCCGCTCCGTCGGCTGGATAAAGCTTCGGAACCTTATCGTTGTGCTCTTCCGGGTCGCCGAAACTGCGGTGAAACAGCTTTGCGATCTGCCCATTGACATAATTATAGAGGACAAGCCATTGGGCGATTTCCCCTCTGGTTTTCAGTCCCTTAAAGGAAGAGGGAAGCTCGCCCTTCTCCAAGGCCTCAAACGAGAGGCCGTCATCCACCGCGTCACTGTGCTTGATTCGTTTTGCAAGCTGGAGAATTGCCTTGTCTCCCAGCGTGTGCGCGTATTCCCGCACAACATCACTGTTGAAATTGTCTTCAAACATGCGCATGAGCGGGCCGCGGTAACAGAGCAGGTCGCGCATGATCATCCAGGGGGCAAAGGCACGGACAGGCTCCTCCAGGCGGTCAATGCCCACGTACAAATAGACCGGTTCTATCTTTTTCAGCACGCGGTTAAAATATGAGCCGTCCTCCGGATAGTCTTTTTCATTGCTGAAAAACAAAAACATGTACGTCGTTTCACCATCCGTGCCGCACCGGTAACCGAGCTCCTCCAAATCACCGTTTGCTTCTTTCCGCAGATGCTCTTTGATGCGGCTTTTGAGCTGCTGCCGATCCATGCCGTCATCTTCCTGATATTTATAGTACGGGATTTCAATTCCCTGGAGCTCCAATTCCTGGGCACGCCGCGTTAAAAGCGCGACGCGCAGGCAGGCCGCGTCAACGCGGTATTTTTTGCAGATCAGTCTGAAAATGTTGTCAAGCAAGCCATCATAACGCGCTTTGATTTCCGAGACGATTTCATTGCCAGAATTTTCCTTCTTCAAAAAATTGAACAGATCAATTTCTTCCTGGAGCGGTTTTTTCAGCGGCTGCCCCTCAACGCTCCACGCGCCTTCTGGCATCCAAGCCCGGTCATAGCGGCACGCATCCATCCAGCGCAGCAGAAAATAGTCCTCTTCCTCTTCCGCTTGCCCGGATGTGTCCGCACCGCTTTTTTCAATGCAATCGCAGAATAAGCGGGTATTTTGCAGAAAGATTTCATGGCAAAAGTTTATAAAATACTTCAGCTTTTCCGCCGACAATGACTGCTCTGGCAGGCTGTGAATGATCTCCTCGTACAAAAACTTCGGTTGAATTTCCTCTTCTTCGCGATATTCCCTTCCGCTGACCAACAGGTGCTCCATCCACAGAGCCCTTGTTTCATCGCTGCTGCAATTGATGGCCCGGTGTATCATGGCCGCGTAGCCCTGCCAAAATTGTTTGAGATCCTGATCCACTCCGTCCAGCGAAAGGGTAAACAGCAGCACGCCGCGCATGGTTGCCCTTCGCAGCGGGTACGTGCTTTTCAGGTCCAGCAGCGGGGCCAGGATGCATTCCCGGAGAAATTGCAGCAGGGTTTTTGGGGAATCCCCCAGATATTCGCTCAATTTATTTTTTAGTGTCAGCGTGTGCGCAATACGGTTGTATTTTCTCAAAAACCTTTTTTGGTCGTCCCCGAATTTTTCTCCCAAGCGCGCCGCGTCGTCGCCAGCCAAAAACGATTCGGCCAATACCAGCAGAAACGTCATTGTTTGTGCACGGAACTTGAACTCGTACGAAAAAAACGGGCGCGAAAGCAATTTGATCAGCAAACGGCAGCACTCCAGCCTCTTTTTGTTCTGCTCCGATGGATTGTCCGCCTGCGTAAACTCCTCAATCACCTTATCGTAGTAAAATGGGCTTGGCCGGTCGGGCGCAATCGTTGGCCCCGCGCTGATTTTAAGCTCGTGCGAGGCGCTCTCGCCTATTAGCCTTTCACCCGTAATTTTGCTGAACAACAGGAGAATTGCGTCATAGGAACCGCCCTCCTCCGAGTAGTTGTCCGGGGAATGGATCGTGCTTTTTGCCACGTGAGAAAGCACCAGACGTTCAAACGCTTGATTTTCTTTAAATTTTTGCAGCCGGGTTCCATCGTCGAACAGCGCGGGCATGTGTTCCCTGTGTTTTTGCAACCAGAACGCTTCCACGCTTTTGGTCGCGCTGCGCTTCACCAGCAAACGGGATTCCGCCACTAACTTACACACCACGCAGGAGTCCCCTTGGTGGCGCATGTTGGAAATATTGATATGCAAATACGACAGGAAATTCTTCTCTGGATTTACAACGTAAGCGCCTTTTGATGCGATAGAAATGCGCTCCATCAAGAAAAAGCACTTATGGAAAAGAGAAAGCGGGTACAATGAGCGCTTTTCCGGCGGCAGCAAGGACTGTAACAGGTTGCTGGCCCTGTGAAACGTTTCGCCTGAAATGATATTGTCATCCGAAAAATAGAATTCCACCGGTCTTTCTTCCGGTCCCGCCTTCTCAAAAAGGGTTCGGATGATCCTGATCAATGCGGCGTGCTCACAAACAAAATTGCTGCGGAACTCTTTATCCTCATTGATGGATATAATCTCGGCCGTTCCGCGGAAATAATATGTATTAACGTATTGAGCAAAGCCGACATTCGTGTTATGCTCGGGGGAAAAGATAATGCGCAGCACGGGGAAACTGCTGTCGAATAGCGCGGAATCTTTTGTTCTCATCTTTTCCAGCCACTTCCTCACGTCTTTCCGGGCCTGGCTGAAAAACTGCTGCGTGTCAATATAAAACTGATGGTGGCACTTGTTCCGTTCGATGTGCCCATAATATACGCAGCCGCGCAGTAAAAGCAGTCTCTCGTTTTCGTGCCTGTACAGTGTTTCGCTTTCCCTCCGAGGGAACGTTTGCCGCCGCCGTGATTGCCTGCTCTTGATCTGCTGGGCCGGCACCGTAGAGGACGCGTCTGTCTCCACCAAGGGAATTTCGTCCAAAAGCTTTTCTGGAAAGCAACGCTCACATTTCAGAGGGTCGCGCCATGTCGCCTGAGAACGCATAAAGAAGAAGACATCCTTTGCGGGCAGGTTCAACTGGGTAGTCACTTTGCGCGCGGCAAGATCAATACACTCCCAATAATTTTGCTCTATCCCGGAGGGCCCTGGATGTTCCGTATTTTTATTCTCCTCGTCGCAAACCCAGTAGACCGTGTAATTCGAGCGCAAGACCGGCTTTCCTGTTACGCGATCCCGAAAGTGCTTCCACATCTTTTCAAACGTAGTCATGGTGGAACTTATGGGCACGACTTGAACCACCTGCAGCGGCATCTCGAGATCCGATAGCTCCAATTTGCCGTCCGGCGTGATTGTGCCCAGCTGGGGCGAAACACCAAAATACAGCTGGATGTGTTCTGGAGAATCAAGGCTGTAATGTGTTGCTTCCATATGTAGATTATATTGATAGGACGCAAAGGAAATGCGCCGCTCCGCTTCCTCTTCGCCGCTTCCTTGCCGGATGAGATATGCCTTCGCGATCTCGGTCAGCGAGGTAAGAATCGCCTTGGAATAGGAGGCATAGCCGTAGAACATGACAGGGCCGCCGCCCTCCATTAGGGTCGGTTCCTGCCGCAGCAGCGCGCATAGAATTTCAAAGGCGATCCGATTGGCGACACTTGTCCGGTAGAACAGAAAGGCCATTTCATAAAAGGATTGGATATGGACCTTGCTGCCCAAACGCATATGCGTTGGGTACAGCCGATAGCCGATGTTTTCCTGGTCCATCAGCTCGTTGGATATCAGTTCAATACGCCGGTCAAATAAGCTCCCGGCTCCATCCAGGGGATTGTGTAGCAGCCCATCGAAGGGGGCGGCGAATAAATTCTCGCCATGTGGGTTGCCGCTTTGCCGCTCGATCCCCTCAAACGCTTTGAAAATATTTGCGATTGTCGTCCTGTCCTCCCAGGGCAGGATACCGGCCCCATGCTCCAAAGAAAGGACGGCGGCATTATCCAGCGCCTGTTTCATCGTGGAGCCCAGAAGGGTAAGGTGCTTCAAGGGGCTGTCGCCGCAAAAGTATAGCTGCAGCGTATTTGGAAAACGCAGCTGTACTGCGCGCACAAATAAAATTTCACGCAATTGCCGCAGCAATGTGTCTTGGAGATTGATGATGGCGAGAAAGATCGTTTGCTCCCGGTTGCCGAGCGCCGCCGCGTTGAGCAGCCCTTTTATGAACACCTCCGCGTCATTGCGGCCCGAGACGCACAGCGTGTCTTCTAGCTTTAAATCCCGTCCATCCATGAAGTATACGCAGTGCCGCTCCTGCCCTTCGGTTATGCAAAACAGGACATCCATCCAGAACTGGGTCCAGCGCAGCTGCGCCAAGTATTTATCCTTTGATACGGCCGTATCCAGGACAGAGGTGTCGTCCAGCGCCACGCGAAACATCTCGCCGCAAGGCAGCGCAAGCGCCTCATAATCCAGGAAGCTGGCAAAAACCTCATAATCTTCCCGAAAGCTTTGATGGCTACTCAATTGCGCCAGCGAAAGGGATTGGAGATCTTGCTCGCCTAAAATCGGAATCCGCACTTTGAACTGCGTTCCGGGAATTACCCATTGCCGCTCCAAGGGGATACCGCGGGCGCTGCCGCCGGCATAGGACTGCGCGTAAAAGGCTTCCTGGGCAGCTACCGGCCACTTGCTGCTGATCACCTTGACCTCCGCGTGGCAATGCCGCATGGTTTGATCAAACAGCAGCAGCCCGATATGGGCAGAGGAATCTGCCTGGCGGAATTCATACCACTTGCGGATTACATCATTATCGGCGCTACTGAAATCATGGAAGATATGGGACATAGCCGCCGGGCCGTCCCGCAGCAGTTGCATCAGATTTTCGTAGCCCTGCGTCAATTGCGGCATTTTCTGCAATTGAGCTTCTTTGCGTTCCCTTTCCAGGTTCATAACAAACGTATCCGCTATGGTGCACCACTCATTCAGGTCCGCGACAGAAACCTCCAACACAGGCTCTCCTTCGGATTCCAGCCGTGTAAAAGTGAAAAAACATTTTTCATGTGCGGAATGCTGGACCGCGTTTTGCACGATCTGCTCAAATCCTTTGCACAGTTCCTCCGAAAGGCAAAGCATGCGGCAAAGCTGCTCTTCGGCTGTGTCGGCGCTCAGCACGGGAGACAGTAAAAACGCGAAAAAGGCAAATTGGAGCGGGCTTGGGTACTGGCCGCTGAAAGTCTTTTTAACCAGGCTTTTTACTTTGGCGGCTCCCTCCAAGCCCGCCAGCGTTCTTTTCAGCCGCAAAAACGCCGATTCAATGACATAATCAATCAACGCCTCATTGTATTCCTCGGGGCGTTGGCTGTTTGCCTTGCCGTAACGCCAGCCCCCTTGAAGCTGAAATAGCTCATCCAACTGTGCGGACGTCAAATGCACATGGAATAATTCGTGATACAAACTTTTGTTGACCGGAATCAAAGGCAAATCATCTTCCGACAAAGGTATTATCGTAAAATCCAAGGCAGACACTTTTGCTTCGCCCTTTTCTTCCCATAAACCATAAATGACGCCTTGCCACTCCTTCGCGAGCAAACGCAAAAAACGGGAAACCTTTTTATAGGTTTCGACATCAACTTCTCCATTTTCTGCGGCAAACGGATACCTCATACCGGTTTCCGGCACAATAAAAACGCTCAGGCGCTTGCGGAACTGATTTTGAAATAAAAGTTCCAACCGCTGCAGCAGCAGGGCCAGGCAGCTCAGTTGTGCGAATCCGGAGTGCTCCACATGATGTACGCGGATATGATATACGATGTCCCTGCTATTCAACCGCTCCAGGCTTTTGAGGCCAAACCTCCCGGCAAGCGGAATCGCTCTTTCGACAACAGACAACGATTCGTTTCCCCGGTGGGAAATCGGCTGCTCCAGGTACCTTGCAGATGGGCTATCCTTTAACGAGGGATCATCCAAAGCATCAGTATAGATCACGTCGCCGGCTGAAACTCTTTGACCCGCGCTCAAATGCTCTTGCAGCCGCTCGAGCTGCTGCGGCTGCTCCTGCTCTATCTGCAGAATAAAATCGAGGCAGCGCGCATACTGCTCTTGCATGTTTTCGATGTCAAAAATCAACGCAAGCTTGCTTTGTCCAGGCATACGTGTCCCCCGTTTTTCGTGAAAAATTCTGGAAATCCGCTATATTATATCACTTGGGCCTCGGCTTGTCAAGGCGGAATCTCTTTCGGGAGTGCCCGCTTGCGTCTTTCACAAGAAATCCAAGATAGAGACAGCGGGATCACGGAACTTATGCAGGTGCTTGGCGTGATCAAGCGATTTGTGCACCACGGGGACGCGATGCTTGAGTTTAGCCCGACCGAAGGCGTTGTAGGCGTCGATGAAGACTTCGACGACAGCCTGGAGCGTCTCGAGGCGGCGGCAAAAGCAGCGGCTGCGGCGGGCCAAAACGGGGATGTAGGTGCGCAGGTCGGCGTTGATGCTCTCGACATTGTGCGTATCTTTTTGTCGCGGACATTGCGCACGTGGCCGCCAGGGAAAACCACGTCAAGATAGCCAAAATAGCCGTCTGTGCGGTAAAAATCGGCCTCCGGCGCGCCATCCACGATACGTTGAATGTGCACCGCACCCTGTCCATGGCGGCTTCAAACCCAACAATCATGCGGGGTTCGGGGGTGGACGCTAAGGCGTCCTGGGAGAAAGCTCCCTTTTCGGTCGCTTCCTAACCCACCATCGTCATCAAGTACACGTTTTCGCGCGTTTCCGTTTCCGCTTTTTTTTGATAAACCAATATAGCTCATCGAGCTCGTAAGTTGACCCCTGTTTTCCACTTTTCAACAATTCTTCAGCCGTTTTTTTAATCCAGTCGTACACCGTGCCCTTGCCGATGCCCATCAGTTTTCCCACGCCCCTTCCGCTCACACCCGAATAATACGTTTTTATCGCCTGTCGCTTGGTTTCCTCCGGATACTCCCGCGTCTTGCCGTTCAGCGTGTATTTGTGGTTGCAAAATTTGCACACACATCGCTGCGTGCCTGACCGGTTGTATCCCGCGTTGATTTGGTTTTCGCTCCGCCCGCATTTCGGGCAACGCCGGCTCTCGTCTATTGTTTGTTTTTTCATGGCTCCATTATATCACGCTTTTTTTCTTTTGTAAAGACGCTAGTTGGGCACTTCTCACCTGTTCATTCGTTGCTTCAGATGATTTCTCGCACCAGTGGTGCGAGTTTAATCGTAAAATAAAATGGCGGGGAGATAGCCCCCGCCAGTGGGTGAACCAGGGCCTCGTGGCCAGCCCAAGATTAACCGAAACTATCTTGGCGGGGTAACTCCCCGCCGTGGATGAATCCGAATCGCAACGCCCAGATGGCGGGAATTTCCCAGCCGGGTGGACATATACGAAACAACTCAGATGCGTGGAATAAAAAAGGTGGCGGAGAGAAAGTCTCCGCCGAAAGGTGGGGCGGACTTTGCGGCCTGCCCTATCGAAAATGAGTTTCTGGGTCCACGCTTGATTTTCCGTTCCGACCATGTTACAATAAGCATGCAGAGATGGGCGAGGGCTTCTCGGCATAAAAGTCCACAACTGTCGAAGAAAGGAAACAATTTACAAATGATTGCAACTCAAGAGGCAAAACGCGTCTGTTGCCTGTACCGCGTTTCAACCAAAGACCAGGTAGAAAAAGATGACATCCCGATGCAGAAAACCGCCTGTCGTGAATTTATTGAGGCTCAAGGCTGGGTACTCGAAAAAGAATTTGCCGAAAAAGGCGTGTCTGGCTATAAAGTTTCGGCGCAAGATCGCGACGCGATCCAGGAAATCCGGCAAGATGCCGTAGCAGGCGAATTTGATGTGTTGCTGGTGTTCATGTTCGACCGCCTGGGGCGGCGCGACGATGAAACGCCCTTTATCGTAGAATGGTTCGTAAAGCAGGGCATTGAAGTCTGGAGCACCCAGGAGGGCCAACAAAAAATTGAATGCCATACGGACAAGCTCTTGAACTATATCCGCTACTGGCAGGCTAGCGGCGAAAGTGAAAAAACTTCGCAGCGCATCAAAACCAAGCTTGAGCAAATGACCCATGATGGTATTTTTACTGGTCGTGCCGCACCATATGGCTACCGGCTTGTACACAAGGGCCGCACGGGGAAGAAAAATCGTGAGTTGCTCGACTTGGAGGTTGACGAAAACGAAGCCGCGCTTGTTCGGCAGGTCTTCGAGAAAACCGTCAACGAGGGCTACGGCTCCCATCGTCTTGCCGAATGGGTAAACAGCCAAAACATCCTCACCCACAACGGCAGCAAATGGCAGAGCAATACCATTCTGCGAATCTTGAAAAACGAGCTGTATACGGGCCACTACGTTTCCGGCGACGTGCGTTCGGACATCATCCCTTGATCTGTTATACTTTTAGTTGACACATTCTCCTCGGCCATGGAAAATAGAACCTACAGAAAACGAGGAGGACAACGACCATGGCAGAGAGAAAGACTAAAACGTACACGGCAG
>Ga0268262_10005480_pt1 | contig 12577 bp, 15 predicted proteins | sample TergutNc150P3_FD_190354 | JGI IMG/M metagenome (GOLD analysis project Ga0268262, IMG submission 190354) | Nasutitermes corniger P3 segment gut microbial community from laboratory colony in Florida, USA - Nc150 P3 (SPAdes) (version 2) | ecosystem: Host-associated > Arthropoda: Insects >... | reverse complement strand
TTATTTTTAGCGAAAATTCGGTTGCCGAATGCGATTCCGTTGGCTCATTCCCATTTGACGGACCAATGAAAATCCTGAAATCGGACAACTGGAAAACATTTTCAGGGAACGAGCCTGGCGCGATGCTCCAATCCGCCACGCTCGCTTTGCTATCCTCCCTATCCACGCGCTCCGCCGGTCCGCTGGCTGTTATTTGCAGAACGGACTTTGCCGTGCAGTTGATTTCAAAATCTTTCAGGATCACATTCCTAGCATGACGGGCATAAGGACCTGTTGCCTGCGACACGCACAGGTACGCATTTATTATGTCGCCAAGGTCGCGGTCTGCTTCCGGTATTTTCGCTTTCTCTTCCTCGCTGTATAGCCTCTGGTTCCTGCCCTGCGGCGGGACAACAAAGAAGTGCCTGAAAAAACCTAAATCCCCCGCAGCCGCTTTCGGTCCATCGACTGGCGCATATCCCAGCCCAGCCAGCAGAACACGCTCCAAGCCCTGCACATAGCCTTTAACCGCCAAACCGGACAAAGTTGGAAGCTCTGCGGTTTTCTGCTTGAAGCCGTTGAACTGGGTGCCATTCATTGAGGCATCGGTGTAATACTCCACGCCCCCTTGAAAATCCATATCGCTTTCCGCAGGGAAGCTGTCGCCCTCCGCTGGCAGGTTGCCAGCCTCGCCGCCGAAGCGGTCTGCATCCGTTGTGGCGCATTGCTTCTCGCTCCGCAATGCGTATTTTATCTTGAACGCCTGTGATGCTGATTTTTCAAGCATTTAATCCTCCTTTTTCTATCTGGTTGAAAGTTATCTGTCCTGTAACTATGCAAATTTTATCATTGCCGTCTGGGTTAGTGTCGTGATTCACGGCATGTATATCATTAATGCCCGTGTTTAGGTAAAACTGGACTTTTGCCTCTCCGATTGTTTGCCGCTCTATAAGCCTTCTGTATATCTGCCGCAGGCATTCCTTGCCTCGCTGCAATGCAATGGGTTTGGTTTCGCCTGGCAAATATTTGTATGCAAGAGAAATTCTAAAATAAAGAGCTATTTCAAAGCGGTCATTTGCAACCAGATTGTATGCTTCGCCGTCTATGTAAATTATTGACATCGGGAATTTTTTTTCTGGCAAGTCATAATATTCTTCTATCGGTCTCGTTTGCTCCTGCAAATTCTCCGGCTTGGATAAATCTATATGAGGACCGTCTATTGACAATATGGCGGCAGCCACCTCGCTCATTGCATCGTCCTCAAAGTTCATTTGAACTCCTTTGCTTTTTTGTCAAGTTCTTTTTTCAAAAATGAATTCCATATATTCACAACTTTTTTGAAAGGTTCAAATGGTCTGCGACCGTTTGGGTGGCTGAGAGCCTGCTCTGGATTCCCTGTGAATTTAAGCACTGCCTTACTACCACCTTCAGTATTTTGAATTGTAGAAAGGGTGACGGAATCCTTTACCATCTCGCGCATAGCGAGAAACTGCTTTTTCACGTCACCCTTGATTGGCATTGGCTACTCCTTTTCCTTTTTGGATTTAGGCTTGCCTTTCTTGACAAACCTAAGAGGATTACTGTAAAGCTCCACGCTGTCGTAGTTGCTGCCGCCTTTTGAAAGCTTTATCACCAGCTTCTTGTAAGCGGCTTTTTGCTCGGCAATGTTGGAGCCTGCATCTATGATTTCAGGCTTGGATTTTTTTATTCCTATCAATACGACATATCTCATATTGCCCCCCTTAGGTTACCGTTTCCACAAGGCGGAGCAATCCTTTAGCACTTCCAATAGCAGCACCAGTCAATGTTTCAACCGTGGCAATATAAGTGCGAGTATCCTGTTTCCAGAACCCGCTGAATGCCATCGCTATTCCTGTCACACTGTCAGTAGCGACCGCATAGTCAATGCTTGAATCTCTTATGGACGATGGTACGCCATTTGCGATTATCAAGCCGCTTCCGTTGGTTGCAAAGCCAACGGTATAAGTACCTGCCTCTGCGGGGACATCAGGGATTATTGTTGTTCGCATAGTGCTTGCAAAGCCAGCTATGCCCGGGATCGTTCCTTGGCGCAAAACCTCATTGTTCGTAGGATTGACGGGTAGGTTAGTAAGGCTATCGCGAAGATAGTCAAAGTATTCCATGTTTAAAACTAGATTCAAAGGATTTCCCGAACCCACAAGTTTCGCGAGGGCTGTCTCCGCCTTGCCAGCATCGCTTTTGTCAAAGGCTGCTGCACCCTCCGTTTTGTAACTATTTGGAAAATTACCTGCCGTGAGCAACGCAATAGCGTTAAGCAAAAGTTGTTTCGCGACATTTTGCGCGAAAGGTTTGTAGAATTCCGCAAGATCAGCCACGCTAGTAACACGGTCAAGCTGATCTTCCTGCAAAGAAAACGTTTGCTTGAACTTTTTGTTAAGCTGCACAGGCTTGAACGCATGTGAACCGCCATTGTCCGTGCCATAGTTGTTTGATGAGGCGTTGAATTCCGCCGCCGCCGGTATATCTCCAGCTACGAACACCTGTATAGTATCGTTTAGCTTAAGACCTTCCTTCTCGGTCTCTATGGTTCTCGCGCACGCTCTCAGCGGCAAGAGAATCTCACCCACGTTTATGATTGCTTCATTGGCGATTAGTTTTATATCGCCGCCGATGATTGATGTTCCTGGCATATTATGTGCCCTCCTTTTTGAAGTTGAAGTTTATTTTTGTGTTCGCAAGCTCTTCCCTGTTCTGCGCATAATATGCCGCAGCCGCGCTGGGATTTTCTATCTCCGCCATTTTCGCTTTCACATTCACATCATCCTGCGCAAGCGTTGAAGCCGCAGGCAATGCAACCGAGCTGATTAAAGCGAGCATTTCCTTTGCCACGCCTGCCTCCGTTATAGCCGGAGCCGCCGCAGGAGCGGGTCTCGTTTTGGCATCAGCGCACAATGCAAGCACAGCATCGTCTGCTGGTGTTCCCTCTGCAATCAGCTTGTCGCGCATTTCCGCCTGCGATGGGGATGCCACGGCACTGATTACTGAAATGCGCTTGCGCTCTGCAAGCACGGCAGAGGCTGAATTGCCCGCCTCCACCAAGCTCACGCTTTCTATTCGTTCCTGGGATTGCCCAGCTGCAGTCACCTCGGTCGGAATAGGCGGTTCCGTGGCGATCTTTCTTTCTAGCAATGATTTTAATTTTCGCATCATTCTATACCTCCGTTTTTGAGTAGTTCGCAAAAGTCATAAAGAGAATCGGCAAAGCCATCAATAAAGCCAAGTTCAAGTGCTTTGTCGCCGGTATAAACTTTTCCCTGCATATAGGCAGGATCTATGTTTCTATGCTCCAGAACGCTGTTCTGGAACTGCAAATGCAGTTCGTCCAGCTCTGCCTGTATCTCCGCGCTGTCGCTCTCGCGCATCTGCCCATCAAAGCCTATCCTCGCCTTGTCATCGCCAGCCCGCCACAGTTTTTGCTCTATGCCTGCATTCAAAAACCATTTGGAAAAATCCAGCATCTCAACATAGGCACCGATTGAGCCAACGTCCGCCGATGGCGCGGCATAAATCATATCCGCGCTCGCGCCTATCCAGTACGCCGCGCTTGCCATATATGTATCCGTGTATGCGAACACAGGCTTGTCCTCCGCTATGCGGTCAATGAGCCTGGCCACTTCTGGCACCTTGTTCACATACCCGCCCGGGCTGCGGATTGCAAGAACAATCGCATCGCAGTCGCTCGCGTGCGCCTCGCGCAACTCAGCCTCCAAACAATCAAGAGAGCGCGGGTGGACAAAGCTCTCAAAATCTATAACCGTCAAATTCTCAAACTTCATTCCTCTTCCTCCACATCTGTGCTTGCGCTCCCTTGTGTTTTCGGTTCGTTTGCTGGCTGTGCTATAGGGAACTTGCGTTTAAGAATGCGTTCCTCGGCTTCGCCATCCTCTTTGATTTGCTCCAGCGTTTGCTCATAGTCATCGCCGCGCTTGCCCGCTATGCTTGACCGCGCAACAGTTCCGTTGTTAAGCCTTACCGTATCAGCGTGCGCGCTCTTCAACGGGTCGGGGTCAGGAGCGCCCGGCCCTATCCAATCGCTTGTCCAAAGTTCCTTTGTCGGTATCTTGCCCCGCAAAAGCCAGTGCTCAATGACAACCCATTTATAAATTTCCCCAAACACCCTCATTATAGGACCATAGTTCCACAAATCAAATAATCTGAAAAGCGCGTCTATTTCCAATTTGCCCGCCGAGAAATTTATCCCCTCAAAAGCTTTGAGAAGAATATGCCAAGGAATGCCAAGCGAAGCCCCTATCAGCTTTATCTGATCCAGAATGCCAGAGCTTATGTCAAGGTTCCCGCTGTTGTTGAACGTTTCAATCTTTGTGCCAGGCGGCAGCACAGGCACATCGCCAGCCTCAAGCTGGGATATATTCAATTTGGGTTCCTCTTTTTTCTCAGGCTCGCCCTCAATGCTGCTCGTTGCCGCCTTGAATACTTTTGCGCCGACAGACTGCGGTCCTTGAACCGAATCCGTGACCAAGGCAATTCCAAGCAGCGACTTCGTGCAGGCTTCAACAACGGAGAACTCGGAAAGCTTGTCTATGGCATTTATGCCAAATAGCGAAGCGAGAAGCCAGGGAAAACCCCTAGCCTGATTGGGGAACCTTGAGCAAGGGCGGCAAACCAAAGCGGCCACAAAGCGGCCTGTGCTATTATCATAGCAGGGGAAATAAGTGTAATGCTCGTCTTTTGAACCATCCAATCCAGCATTCAAAACATAATAGCCTATCTCCATATCCTTTGAATCAAACACAACTCCAAGTATAACTTTCTTGCCGCCGACCAAACCTTTGTTCTGGTATTTGGGCGGTGTGCGCAATGCAAGCGGATCAATAAGTTTCAGCCGCGCCGCTATTGTCCCTTCCGGTGCGCGTGGGTTCCTATCCAGAACGACAAGGCAATCGCCGTAAGTAAGTATGCTAACCAATTCCGTGTTCAATTCGCCAAGGCTTTCGCCGGAGCGATAGCCAGCGTGCTTTGCCCACTCGTTGAATGCTTTCTTGGATTCCGAATGTCCTTTGTCTGGAACGATGTTCCCGCAGTATGCCTCAGCCGTCACTTTGACGGCATTGGCTATTTGCTCATTGCGAACAAAAGCGCGGGCGCGTTCCAAAATTTTGTAATAGCTGCCATTCTGCAAAAGCTCATTCTCGCTTTTCTTGGTATCGGAAAAGCGATCGAGGAATATTTGCAAAATTTTATAGATATTATTCATCTGGCGTGCACCATCCTGATAGGTTTGTAAATTGAGTCTGCATTTTTTTTCAATTCATCGCGGTCGCTCAAATTTTCCATTTTTTCTATATAGTTTGCTTGATCTGATAGGCTATATTTTTCCGTTTCTACTCCATCGCTGTTTGTGGACTTGCGCGTAAAAAAACCGCTTTCGTTTCTTTCCGCAAGAATGTCTTTTGTCTTTTTTAGGATTTTGGAATATTCGCCAGCCATACTATAAAATATAGCACAAAAAACTGAAAAAAGGGAAACCGCCTTTAAGATTTTTCCCTTAACGGAGCATTAAACCCCTTAACGCTACCTATTGCTCTAAACTTTTTTTATACCCCCCCTACCCTTGAATCAAGCGTCACAGAAAATGCTTGTAATTGAAATTCAAGGCTTCGCCTATCTTCATTGCCATTTTCTTGCCTATGGGAGCGCGACCTTTTTCCATATCGGAAATCTGCTGAGGATTCACACCGATTTTTTTCGCAAGCTCGGACTGCTTCATTTCGCGCAAAGTGCGCAAAGCGTGAAGCGACTCGCCCGGCGTTATCTTAGCTGCCTTTTCATTGAACCAGTCCCAATCCCTGATGTTAATCCGTTCTTCATTAACATCAGTAGCTATTTCTTCCTTCATTTTAGGAAAAAGCCGCCTTGTAAGGTCAATGTAAAAGACTGGTACATTGCCTGTTATTCTAAATTCGCCCATCTTGCCATTTTCAAGCATATGGGGCACTTTCACGAGAGCCTGCATAAGTCACCTCTATTTCTATACCTTTTTTTGTTTCCACCCAGCAAGCCACCCACTTGTAGGATAGGTGGCAATGATGCGTGTTTGTCCCTTTGAGCTTTCCATATTTTGACCACTCTTTACGAACTGGTCCTTTTTGTTCAAGATCTTCAACAAGTTTTTCAAAACGCACGAACTCAAGCTGCGGGAGTTTCTCAACCAATTTCTGCACTGAATTTTTGATATCCACCTTAAACATAATATAAATATACATTTTTTTTAGGTAGTGAGTACAAAAAAATAAATTTATTTTTACACAACATCCACCGGAAAAAATCCCTCTGAATCCGCCTCTCTCAAAATTTTGCTCTCTCTTTTGTAGTCGTAATCGGTGAACAAAGTGTATTCCGCCTCATACTGCAAATCGACAAAGCCCTTTTCCCCGTTCCTGTTTTTCGCTATCTCCAGAACCGCCTTTTTAGGATCGTGCTTGTATTTCTCATTCTCTTTCGCGAAAGCGATTGGGAATGTTATGAACCATACCTGGTTCGCATCCTGCTCGATGTTGCCGCTGTCGCGCAGGTTGTAAAGGCTAATCTTGCCGTCTTTGTAGCCCCTGTTCAATTGCGAAAGGCACAGAACGGGAACATTGAGTTCCTTCGCCATAATTTTAAGGCTCCGGCTTATATCGCCCATCGCTATTGTCTGATTCTCTTTTTTGGAGGATTCAATGAGCTGCAAATAATCAACCACAACCAAATCAAGCGCGCCTGTTTTGCATTTAATCTCGCTGCAAGTCATGCGCATATCAGCCACTCTTATCTCGCTTGAATCGTCTATGAATATTTTAGTCTGCGCATAGCGGGCAACGGCATCCTGTATCTTCTCCGATTCGCCATGCTTCAAAGAGCCGTTCAAAATGGAGCGTGAATTTACACGCGAGTTCATGGACACAAGCCGCACCGCTATTTCTTCCGTTGTCATTTCCAATGTGAAAAACACAACCACCTTGCCGCTCATAATCGCGTTGCTGGAAACGCTCAGGGCAAGCGCGGTCTTGCCAACCGATGGCGGCGCGGCAAGAACTATCATCTCGCCCGGCCTCATTCCTGTTATTTTGTAGTCCAGCGCGACTATTCCGGTCGGTATGCCTATATGCCTGCTGCTTTGAATCATATCGTTCAGCGCGGCAATGCTCTCTGCCGCAGTCTTTGGCCCCGCTTTTTTCTTGCCAAGCAAATTTGCTTCATCAAACATTTTCAAAATAATGTCATCTGGATTTTCTCCATCTTTGACCATTTGATTCATTTTCACGAACAATCTGGACAATGCCCTGAGTTTTGAATAATACTTTATTGTATCGGCATAATACTCTAAATTTCCCGTTGGGAAAAATTCCTCGTTTATTTGAAAAAGATAATCCTTGCTTACTAAAGTGTTTCCATTTTTTGAGCACTTTTGCAAAACAGACAAAACATCTATGGATATATTCTCCCTTGCTAGCTCTTGCATTGAGGCAAATATAAGACTGTGCCTACTGTCTTTAAAATCTTCGGGGCATAGCAAAGAATAAACTTTGAATATGGATTTGGAGTCATTCAATATGCCGCCGAGCAAAAAAAACTCCGCAAGCTCCGCAGTTTCCATATTATCTCTAGCGATTTGCGGAACCATTCTCACCCCAATCAACTTCTTTTACATCGTTCAGTTCAAGCAGCATACCCGCTGCGAGCGCGTGAAGCCCTGCATCGCGCAAGTGGTCATCGCGGTGCTTCACCTTGCCCCAGCGGAAAATGCTCCTGCCATATTTTGAAATTTCCTCGCGCTGTTCCTCAGCCGCCAGATGCTCAAACAGAACTTTGGGAGCATCCTCGGCAAAGGTTATGCTGTGCCTTTCGCCCGGCGCGGTGTTCAAATACTCGTGCAGGCTGCTGTGAAGCATTCCTGTATTCAAAAGAATAAGCGGCAAGTCCTTGTATTTGGAGAATTGCTTGTCGTTATCCACAACGGAAGTGACGATAACCTGCTTCTGCTTATCTACGCCTTTCGCCGGTCGCCATAGCGGGTTCTTCAGGCAATAGTCATAACAGAATTGCGTGTCATACCCGGAATCCAAAAGACCTCCGTAAAATTTCGGCTTGAAGTTATTTCTTTTGCATCTGTAGTCCATAGCGCACATATCCGTTATTTTATCCATCGCTATCTCAAAGCTGTCTGCCCCCTTGCCCCTCGGCACCCCCTCGCTCTTTATCACGAATTTTCTATCGTTGGTAGCCCAGCCAATCAGCATGAACCAGATTATCTTTTTGCCAACGTCAGCCCCCGCAGTCAATGCAAACACTTCTTCTGGCATATCGTTTTTCTCGCAATAGTAGCCGCCCCTCAGTTTTGAGTAGTCTATCTCCGCGCTTGTCCTTGCGCTGGTATGCTCAACAGGTTTGGCAAGCACCGAATTGTTGAAGTCAGCAAGTTCCTGTGGCTTGTCCTGGACTTTGAGGTACTCCGCAGCCACAGAACTGAAGTTCTTGTTGGGCGTAAGGTAGCTAGGCAGGCGGAACCCGCATTCTGCGATGCTGAAATCAGGGTCCAAATCCTTCCAGCGTTTCCTTTTGGTAACTATCTCAAAGTGCATAGCATCTGTTATTCTGCCTTGGCAAAAAGGGCATTCAAGCCACGCAAGGCTGCGGATTTCTATCTCGTTCAAATCGCCAAGCTCCGCTTCCTTAGGCCATTTGAAATGCTTGTAAAACTCAGGGACAAACCAGTTCTCGCAAAGCGGGCACTGTATTTCCTCAACAAATTTTTTGGAACGGGTGTAGTGATCATAAGTATATCCTGCGGTTGTGTGCTTTGGCGTGCAGGCAAGTATCAGCAGTTTTCTCTGGCTTGCCTGCATTCGCCTTTCCGAAAGTTTAACAGGGTCGGACTTGTTGCCAGTGTCAAGATTAAATTCGTCATGCTCATCTATTATCACCCAGCTCGTGCTCGTTTGCTCCGCCATTGTCCCCGTAGAGCTGGCTAAGGCGAGGGAAAAGAAATTGCCAGAGAAATTGAACACCATTTTGTCTTTCACGTATTCAAACCCGACATCCGAATTTTGGAAAAGCGGAAGCAGCCTTGTCTCGCGCACCTTGTCCAGCATTTTAGCAGTGGGCAAAACAAAGAGACCGCGCCGGCTCCGGTAGCCAGTTAAATAAGCGGCTATGCTCGCAATGGTATCCGATTTGCCTGTTTGCGTTCCAAAGCATAGAACTATCTTTTTGCAATCGGGATTGTCCACAAGTTTTAAAATTTGCTTCATGTGCGGGAATATGTCAAAGTTCATTTTAGGATTGCCTTTATATCCGTTCCCGGGCGGAAGTGTTATTTTTTCCTCTATCCACGTTTTCAAGTCAATGGGGTTTTCTTTTGCCAGCATATCCAAAGCAATGCTGGCAAGCTGCGCGGCAAAGCGGCTGCCGTCCATCCCTGCCAATGAGCTGCCTTTTGTCAGGCTGTCCGCATATTTTACCAGCGCAGGCGCTTCTTTGGATTTTTGCCTTATCTGCGCCTTGTAGCAAGCATAGCAAAGCCCCTTTGCGTGAACGGGCTTGTTGCAACCTGCGGTGAAGCATCGCTGCATTGAATTAGGCAACTGGCTCGCCATTATCTTCCTCGGAATCATTCACCGGTTCCTGCTCTTTTTTCAATTCAGCCTCAAGCGCGATACTGCCTTTCTCCAGAATCTCGTTATAGGTGCCGACAAGCCTGTCCCGTATTTCCCCCGTGGTTCGTATAGCGACTAATTCCTGCGGCAGAGTCTCGGAAAGAATAACCTGCAAAGTGCTGTATATAGCATTCAGCATACGCCTGAAGCCCGCCTCTGCTTCTTTCGCATAGACAAGCGTTCCTTTCCGCAGAGCGTTGTCCGTTTCCTGCTTCAAAGCCCTAGCCTTGACCAGCCTGAACTGCCATTTGCCTATATTTAATTCTGAATCCTCCAAACCAGATTCAAAAAGCTCACCTTGCTTGTCGTTGTTTTCCATCTCCTTTCCCCGTTTTTCCTGTTGTGACATTTTGAAAATTGTCCCGCCCACAAAATTGCGCGCACACGCTCCCCGACTGCATCCGATGGGGGGCGGGCGGGGACAGAACCTATTTGCTTATACCCATAGCCTCCTCTCTGGCTTTAACCAGCACCTCATCTGGGCATTCATCGCAGCCAATCCATTCGCATAAGCCTTCATCGTTATTGTATGAATCATCTCCTATAGAGCTTATGATTCTTGCTTTGAGTATTTCTTCCCAAGTTCCTCTTCGCTTCAACTCAGCAATGTTTTTGCCGATATATTTGGAATAAAGTTCGTCATACCAGCTTGAAAGGAATTCGTCATCAAAGAACTTATTGAATATATCAGTTGCATTAATGCCGTGTTTGGCAATTAGCTTGTCAATATACCAATCTATTTTTGCCGAATCAACATATCTCTCTATTTTTCTGTTGAGTTCCCAAGAACTCTCACTTTTGCTACCGTCAGTATCATCGTCATCTTCATCGCTCTCAGCACCTTGCTTTGCCGCCTGTGCTTTGGCTTTTGCCTTGCGCTTTTGTTCCTCCGCTTCCTCAGCCAGTTTTTCCTTTTCTCTAAAGCAATCAGCAAAAGGACACTTGTCCTCTTTGACAAATTCAGCGAACAACTCAGGATGCGAACCCTTGTGAGGGCACTCCGTGCATTTAGGCAATTTGCCATATTTGCCATCCAGCTTGAATGGCAGGTTGCCGTCCAAATCTTCTATATAACTTCTAAGGATAGTTTCTTTAAAAGATTCAAAGTTCCAACTATAATTAAAATAACGGTCTCCGTCTTTCAAAACTTCTTCCGCAGTTTTTTCTGGCAAAGAGCAAAAGAAAAGTACCTTTTGAATTGAGGTTTCTCCATTGTCCAGCTTGTTCTTTAATTTCTCCGGCAGGTTGTATAATTTCAAATACCGCAGAATATGCTTCTCGCTCCTGCCAACACGCAAAGATATTTCCTTGTGCGTATATCCAAGCTCCTCGCTCATCCGCTGATATGCTGATGCTTCCTCAGTTGGAAGCAAGTCAGCCCTGTGCAGGTTCTCCACAAGCTGCATCTCAAATGCCTCTGCGGGGCTTATGTTCTCCCACACAATGCAATGCAGCCTGTCAATGCCCGCAAGCTCCGCTGCCGCCTTTCTGCGATGGCCGCTTATGAGCATATATGGTTCCTGTGAACCGCCATCTTCAAAGGTAGCCTCTTTAAGCTCTTCCTTTGTCCGTTGACGGACAATGAGCGGCTCAAGCACATCGCCGAACTTGGCTATGCTGCCTGCCAGCTCCTGCAAGCCCGCATCGTTCTCCGGCGTTATGGCACGGCGGCGCGGGTTGCGCGGGTCCGTGCAGATTTCGCTCAGGAGCGTTGCAGGCGCATCGCGCTTGACCGTTGCCGATGCCTGGTTATTCTTTTGCTTCTGCTTTTTGGGCGAAGCCTTGGGTTGCGTTTTCGCTGCCGCCTTCTTGATAGCCTTGACGACTTTCTTGCTTGGGGCTGCTTTGCGGGTTTGCTGCTTTTTTGCCATTTTTGTTTCTCCTATGTTTGGGTTCAATGGGCAAGTTCGGTAATCCCCAGAATTCTATTCTCTGGGTTTTGTAATTGAAGCACGGGTGGTATTTGACTCTATTGGAGCCCCTAGTGGATGGATACGCTCCAGCCTCAAACCTGCCCTCTTTCTTCAGCTGGTAAAAAAGAGAGGTGCTGAGACCGAGCTGCCTCCTATACTTCCTTTCGCTTATGTAGTTTTCATAAGCAAAATATTCCTTTTGATTGAGAATCGTCAATATGTAGTTCCATTCAGCCGTGGGAATTTTAGTTTCTTTTTTCACATTGCCTCCACTTTGAACAATGCGGCTAGCTGAGTGTCGCTGTGCGTTTTTTCCACCGCAACAGGCAGATGCGACTGTTGCGCTGTGTATGTAGTTCTTAGCGACTCGCTAGGTTTGCTGTCCGGTGCGTTTTCTGCCGCCAGCCAGCGGCATTTATTCAGCCAAACCTCAGGAGCCGGTATGTATTGCTTATCCTGCCAGCTATTGCTTTTTTTCCACCATTCCAACCCTTTCATAATCGTTTCAAAGGACAAGTCCTTGTTTTCCTTGAATGCCGCTATGAATCTTTTTAGCGATGTTTTCTTGTCTGTTTTGCGGTGGCTCTGTGGCCAGGATTGCCAGAATATCTCAAAATCCCTCAAAATTCCCTCGCTGTGATTTTCACAGACTTTTTCTTTTTTTATTTTATTTTTTTCTTTTGTAACTTCTTGTGTAACCGTACCATTAAGGTTATTAATGGAATTAAGAAAAGAAAACCCCCCCCCCCCCTTTGGGCGGGATTTTCACCCAAAAACTGCATTTTTTCACCAAAAATGCCGATTTTAATGTTAATTTGTAACACATTGCCGTTACATTGTAACATTTCTAGCAAATCTTTTTCGTTACGATGTAACAAAATTTTGTTAATTTGTAACAATTCATTTTCATTAATGAGCAAAAGTTCCCCATCCAATCTAATCGGAATTTTTATCCGCCTTTTCTGCATATATTCAGCCATGTCCCTC
>Ga0268262_10005479_pt1 | contig 12578 bp, 6 predicted proteins | sample TergutNc150P3_FD_190354 | JGI IMG/M metagenome (GOLD analysis project Ga0268262, IMG submission 190354) | Nasutitermes corniger P3 segment gut microbial community from laboratory colony in Florida, USA - Nc150 P3 (SPAdes) (version 2) | ecosystem: Host-associated > Arthropoda: Insects > Digestive... | reverse complement strand
CCCCCCAGAACTTTCCGAACGGAAAAGGCCTAACCGAAACGGGTCTACAATCGTCGGCGTGCTCGCGGCTTTGGTGTTCATCGGGATAGTGGTCGCGGCTATGGTGAAAAATACGGGGGCGCAGTCGGCGGCTAGTTTGGGGTACGGGTCGGCGATGGTGATGAGCAGTACGGTGAACAGCGGGATTGTGGCTACGGAGGGTTTTTTACGGAGCGACGCATCTACACCTAACGGTGAGAAAGCGCTGGAAAAGTTACAAGCCTACATTGATTACATAAATGGGAAAGACGGCAGTTCTCCGGAAGCGCAATTTATATTCGGCAATCAACGGAAGATGCTTGCCAAAGACCAGTATTTCCGCAGCAAGATACTCTCTTTCGACTTTGAAAGTAAGCTGGCGAAATTTGAAATTGAGAGCGCGAAAACAATGAATGGAAAAACCTTGAAGAAGGCGCTGGCTTTTTATTTGGTGGGTGCTGATATTACGCCACCAGAGGCCGAAGTGGCGTGGACTGGAGGCAACACAATGGCTCTGAATATGGAGATGGAGTACGCGTCGGGAAACATACATGTCAAAGGGCATTCTACTTTTATGGAAAAATTCTCACTTGGTAGTAGCGGGGCTACTTTTACTTTTGAAAAAGATGATATTACAAATACGGGAAGCGTTTTTTTTAATAAGACGACGAGTATTTTAAAGAATGTTGAGTTTAATGTGCCAGCCTTTTTTAATGATAACGCCCTTCTTGAAAACTATACTAGTTCGACAATGTTTCATGATAATGTCGGTTTTAATAGACATATATCAACAAATAATTATACTGGCGGAAGTAACGGAGGTGCGATAGGCGTTGCGGGAAACGTGTGGGTCAAAGACGGTTTTTTGACTCTTGACTATGGCAAAGGCCAAATCAAAGATAACAACCAAGGGGTGTCAACGAAATTTATAGGCACTAGTACACAATCAAGCAATCTATTTTATACCGACAACTTCCCTATCACCGGCTATCCTAAATGTGTTGATAATCCTACACAGGCACCCAATACGAAGGAAGAATATTTCAAATGGGAATGTAATAATAATACTACAAATCTAAGTTTGTTCACCAAGATGATAACCACAGAAAGCACCAACAAATCCAATTTCACCACAGCGTATATATTGTCACAATTGGGTCCTAGTTTTGCTACTGCGGCCGCTGCCGCTCAAGGGAAATCTGGCCCCCAAGCTGGCGAGGCCGCGGCTCAATCTCGAATTGCGCCCGAACCCACGCTCGATCCGACCAACTTAACGAAATCGAAAGATGATGGAGGACAGGACAAGGTATTTTTGGAAATCAAAAACTTAGAACCCAAAAAAGTGGGTGGTGACGGTAGTCTTTCAGGTATTACAATAGATGACGTTAAACGTTGGTATATGGATTTTCCAGAAACAGACCCAGCAAACAAAAAATACTACAGTAACGGGCACCTTTTGGTTAGAATAGACGCTAAAGTTTCTTTCACAGAAACTACGGAAAAATTCAATAACCAAATTGCCTTTGTTTTGGAAGGGCCGGAAGCGAACATGAGCGGTAAATATTTCGATAGCAACATGGAACCAGGCACTAACGCAAGCACATTGATTTATTTAGGGAAAGGCGGTAGATTGAATGAATTCGGGACCAAAAACGATTTTCGTGGACTTATATATATGGATGAGAGCGGCGGCAGCCAAAATAGTCAGAGTACTTTTAATTGGGGTCCAAATAGCAAGATCGAAGGAGCTGTTATATTAAAAGGCAAGGGAAGAATAAATTGGAACGGAGGAAATGTCACCATCCGCAAAAACGACGCTGTACTCAACGGATACACCGGTTTTCTACCGAAAGTTGAGTGTGAAACCTGCGAAGGTGGCGAAACTATAACATATCAACAGGGCAAAACCTACATTGATCTAAAGCCCCTAGGCTACTACTACAACCTAAAATAGCCCCCCGCCCTCAATTCCGAAGAACGTCAACCATCCCCCGCCCGGTTTCGATTGAAATTAATTGCTTTGAGCCGCCGCCCTCACATCGCGTCCCCGTCCCCGAACGCCGCTAGTTGCATTATGTACATGAACGGTTTGAATACCGGGTTCAGAATCGTTGAGAGGATGTTTTTCCCCGTGAGCGCGCCGATTATCACCAATCCGAAGATCAGCGGTATGGCGTAGCGGGTCACCCGCATATAACTCTCTACGTGCTTGTCGGGCAGGAACCACGCGAGGATTTTCGATCCGTCAAGCGGGTAGAGCGGCAGCAGGTTGAAAAACGCCAGACCGGAGTTTATCCAGAAGGCCAGCATCAGAAATAACAATATGTATTTGGCGAGCGGCGTGTTGAAGAAATCAGGGTTGGACGGCGCGAGCGTCATGGCGGCTCTGATGATAAAACCGCAGCACAGCGCTTGTATGATGTTCGACAGCGGGCCGGCTAAACTTATCAGCATCAGGTCGCGTTTGGGGTTGCGGAGGCTGTACGGGTTCACCGGCACCGGTTTGGCCCAGCCGAAGAGTCCGGTGAGGAGCATTATCGTGCCCAGCAAGTCTAAGTGCGCGAGCGGGTTGAGCGTCAGGCGGCCTTGGTCGCGCGCGGTGGTATCGCCCAGCTTGCAGGCTGTGACGGCGTGGGAGAGTTCGTGGAGGGTGAGCGCCAAGAGAATCGCGGGTATGCGGATGATAAATTGATCGGCAGGCATTCCTAAGATCATTTTTTTCTTCTTTCTTTGTTAAGCGAACAATTCCAGCTGTCCGGAAACTATCCGGTCGAAATCGCTTCCCATCCATACTAATATAGAATCCGCGATAGGCCTCAGCTGGCTGTCCATGTAGTGTTGATAGTCTATCGGCGCCGACAGTTTTTCAACCGGCTGCGGGCCGTTTTTCGTTATGTAATACTTGACCACCCGTACCGGCGAGTCTAACTGTCTCGCCGCTTGCACGTGCGGGGGGATGTTTGACGTGTAGGCGTCGAGTTCTTTTCTCACGTGCTTCCGATAGACCAGTTTACCGTCGAACTCCCCGCGCTGAAGGCGTTGCGCCGTCGCCGAGATATAGGTTTCAAGCGGGCCCTGTGCGGAGTCGAAGGGCGGCTTTTCGGAGAAGAACAAAATGAAGAGATCGCGTTGGAACTCCTTGGCGAGGTCGGTCCAGTCGCTGCGGGCGGACTCCATGCCTTTGAAGGTCAATTCCATCCGCCCGTCCTCTTTTATCACCGCCCCGCAGTAGTGTTTTTTAGTCCCCTGGCCGGTATCGCCGCCGCGCAGCGGGGGGATGAAGAAGCGGCGGTAGTGCTCCTCGTACTTGAGTTCAAGCGCCGAGACCGCCCCGTATTTTTCCATGAGCGTGTCGCGCAGCCACACGCCCGTCTCCTTGGAGATTTTCACGCCCAATTCCGCCGCCCGACCCTCCGAGCCGGCGCCGAGGTCGACAAAGACGGAGTCGGTGTCGCCGTATATGACTCTCTTTCCGAAGGTCTTTTCTATGTGGCCTATGGAGGATTTCAGGATGTGCTGACCGGTCAGCGTGATGGACTTGGAGACCTTATCGGAGAAGAAGCGGCAGCCTGTAGAGCCCAGAACGCCGGCGAAGCTGTTCATCAGCAGTTTTATGGCTTGCGACAGGTAGGGGTTCCTAAGTTTCACGGCCATAGCCCGCGCCTCCATCAGTTCGCGGATTATCCCCGGCATGATGGAGACCTCCTTGGAGAAGTCGGTTCCGATAGGCGTTGCGATCCTGTCGCCGCCGACGATATGAAATCCCAGCGGGTCTATCATGAAAGTCATTATTATGGAAGGATAGAGGCTCTTGAAGTCGAAGACCAGCACGTTTTCGTACAGTCCGGGCGTCGGTTCAAGCACGTACCCGCCCGGAAGCGTCTTCACGGATGTGTCGATATCGGCGGTGTCGCCGGCGGCGAAGCCGGCGCGGTGCAGGCGCGGCAGGTACAGGTGGTCGAAAGAGGCCACGCTCCCGCCGACCCCTTCGAGCGCCTGGCCGCTGCGCCGCGACCGCTCTATCGCGTTGGGCAGTATCTCCGCCTCGTTGAACGCGCCGAGCGCCTCCACGGCGGCGGCCGAACAGTCAGCGGCGTCGATATGGAAGTCGTCGCCGGAGCGGTGGTAGGCTCTCAGCATCGCGGCCAGATCCATTACAACCCGGCCCGGGACGCGGGCGTTCCATACCGTTTTAGCGGACGAACCGCCGCCGCGCCGCCAAGACTTGCGGACGGAAGCGGAGACGCGGCTGCCGCCCTCCCGCCCGATCTCAAAGCGCAGGCCGAGTTTCGAGCAACGCTCCTGGAGCGCGCGGAGGGTATGGCCGGCGATGTCCAAGCCTGTCAGGATGTCGGGGTCGCGGGAGATGATGTACTTCATCAGACCGGCCAATAGCTGGCGTTCGTCTTTGCAGTGATGGATGTCGGCGGGAACTCGTTCCGGCGTCAGGTCGCTTCGACTCCGCTCTGCGACCTTTTCCGGAACTCCGGGTGGCTGAGCGGAGTCGAAGCCGCCGACAACGAACACGCCCGCCCGCCCGTCCTCAACGCAAGCCGCCTCCTTTATCCTCAAGACTTCGCAGTCTCCGTCGGCATCGGTATCGATACATATAGACATGACCGTAAGGTCGGGGATGTATTCGCAGCCGCGCAGATGCGGGTTTTTGAAGTTTGCGAAGCGGCCTATGCGCTCCCTAGGCCCGCTCACCCGCATAGACCCGCTGACCATCCTCTCCATGAGGTATCGCTGCAGCGGGTTGACGTCGGACTCGTAGACGGGGTAACCGGCGGAGCGCAGCGACCTCGCTGTCTGCTGCATGGCCGCGTGGGTGCCGAAGTACAGGCAGTCTACGTCGCGCATATCGAGCGTCCGCATATTCAGCGCCCGCCTATCCGCCGCAGAGGTCGTAAGGCTTGCCGGCGCGCTTCTTTGGCAGAAGAACATCGGCCTGAAGTCGTCCACGAACACCCGCACCCGCTCCCCGGAGTCGGCGGCCCCCCAGAGCGTGATTTCGAACCTGGTTCCGGCGTCGCGGCAGTGCGCCGTCAATAAAAAACAATCTAGGGTTGAATTGGACATGGTACATATAATATATTATAGGTGTAACCGTATATATTATAGAAATCAAAACAAGGAGGAATATATGGATATGGACAATGTTTGGGAGAAGATCAAGAAGAGCCTGAAGGACGGCGCGGTAATGTCCGCCGAAAAGATCGAGGAGTACACTAAGGTCGGCAAGCTGAAGCTCGACGAGTTTTCCGCCAAGAAGAAGATCGAGCGCAACTTCCTCGACATCGGCGAGCGCTTCTACGACCTCGCCCAGGACGCCCGCGAGGCCGACGCCGCCAAAGACTTGGTCATCACCAAGGCCATAGAGCACGTGCGGGCGCTTTACGCGGAGATCGCCGACATAAACGAGAAGATCAAGGAGATTCACAAGGCGGCTCGCAAGAGTTCGAACGGCGACGGGTACGAAGAAGGCGATCAGGACGGGGTGTGAACGGAAAGGCGATGAAAAAGGGACACTCCGTTTATTTAATGCCTCCTGGCGGCTCCCGCTTGTTTCGGGTGCCGGTGTGGCTTATCGTCTCCGTGGTGTTGCTGGCGGCCGCCGGGGTCGCCGGGTTCTTCATTCCGCTCGACCGCATGATGCTCACCGATCAGGAGCTGGCGCAGAGCAACAACTTACGGCAGCAGAACGACCGGCTGTCCAACAACATAGGCTTCACGCTGAAGCACCTGAGCGCCCTCAAGGAGCGGATAGGGCGCCTTCAGAGCACCAAGGAGCAGAACTTCGACGCCATAGGGCTTCCGGACAAACCGCAGCCGGTGAAGCCCCCGCAGAAGACGCCCGCCGTGGGGCTTTCGCCGGCGGCGGTGCTCCGGCACATCGGCGAGTACGAGAAGGTCGTGGCCGGCTTCGCGCTGGCCGTGGGAAACGACAGGCGCAACCTCTTCGACACGATCCCCGTCTGCCGCCCCGTACAACCGTCGCGCTCGGTGACGATGAGAAAGTTCGGAATGACCTTGGACCCGTTCACGAGCAAAAACAAGATGCACTACGGGGTAGACATAGCGGCGGAGACGGGCACCCCCGTCGTGGCCACCGCGTTGGGCGTGGTGACGCAGGTCGACGTAGACCCGATCTGGGGCAAGCGCGTAACGATCACCCACGGTCGCGGTTTCAGGACGGTGTACGCCCATTTGGGCGCGATCAAGGCGGTCAAGGGCAAGACGGTGACCCGCGGCGAGGAGATAGGGAGTATGGGTATGTCCGGCCTAACCACGGGGATACACCTGCACTACGAGATATGGCGCGACGACAAGCAGCAGAACCCGGAGGAGTACTTCTTCCCCGAAGAGATAACGGTGGCCGGCGCTCCGTAAATGAAAAAATCGCTACAGATAATCGCGATCGCCCTGCTCTTCGCCTTCGGGACGGCCCTCATACTGCACTATTCCGCAAAGCGCCTCTTAGACAGGCTCGAAAGCGTCGCCTACGATTGGCGTTACAGGCTCAAGTATCAGGACAGCGCCGGCAAGCAGTTCCCCGACTACGGAATCCACATAGTGGACATAGACGAGCGCAGCATGGAGAAGATGGGCTCCTATTGGAGCTGGGACCGCGGCTATCAGGCCAAGATGGTGGACTCGCTCTCCTCCCGCTTCCCGGCCGCGATAGTCTTCGACGTGCTCTTCTACGAACGCGAGGACGAGAAGCGCTATTCGCGCCTGGCCCGGATTCTGGACAACGCGGTCAGCGGCGACTCCGTCCTGAACAAGTACCGCGATAAGTTGAACAAGCACCTCGCCGCCTCCGTGGACTACGACGAGCGCTTCGCCAAGGCCATAGCCAGCAGCGGGCGCGTGACCTTGGGAATGTCGCTCTCCGAAGAGAGCGACTACGGCGACAAAGCCTCGCAGGTCGCCCACCGCATGAGCATGGATTGGCACAACTCTCTGCACCCGTCGTCGGCCGTAGAGATGCCCGATTCGCTCTTGGCGAAGATCAGAAACAAGAAGACCATCATAGACGGCATATACCCCGAGAACGCCCGCGCGGCGAGGCAGATAGGCCACGTCAACGCCATCGACGCCTCCTACGCCTCATCGGTGGTCAGGACGATACCGCTCTTCTACCGCTTCGCGAAATTCCCGCCGGTCTACCTGCCGGTGAGCATACGGGTGGCCGCCGACCTCTTCGCGACGCCGAACGAGGAGATCGTCTTCAAGCCGGGCGAGTACCTAGACGTCGGGAAGCCGTTTAAAATATTTAAGGACGGGGAAGGAAAAGTGTCGTTCTCATATCCCGACTTCACGGAGGCGCAGTTCAGGATTATCTCGGCGGACAGGGAGGGGATACTGTCGTCTAAATCCGGGCGGAAGAGGCCGGTGTCGTCATACCTCGCCATTTTCAGGAGCGACAGCGGCGGTATAGGCTTGGAGACCAGCCAAGGGAAGGCGCCGCCGAAGATGCTTGCCGCGCTGTCGTCAAAACTTTTTATGAACGATGTTGCTGACAGTATCAATCCGATAATAAAAATGGCCGTTGACGACGAAATCGAATTATCCGGCGGGTACAAGATAAGGCGCGACTCCGACATAGAGTGGGAGGTGTCTTCCGACGACGAGTCCCTGTGGCTCTCGGCGCTCGACGTCGGAACGCTCTCTAAACTGACGCCCCGTGATCTCGATCTCGATACCGCGTCCGGCGTAAACAGAAGATTGGTTACCTTTGAATTCTGGGTCGAACGGGAGAAGGGCGTATTGGTCTCGTCCCTTCCGGTCCTTCGGACGCCCGCGCTCAACGAACTGCTTTCCGACGGCGCGGACGCGATTTTGGAATCAATCCCGAACGGATCGCGCCGCGACTTCGGCGCGCCGGCGCGCATCCCGCTGCGCGGCAACAGCCGCCACGTCGTCACATACTTCGGGCCGAGTTCCAAGCCGTTCCCGTACTTCAGTTTCTACGACGTGATGGAGAACAAGTTGGAATACCCCATGGCGGGGAACATCTTCATCGTAGGCTCGACCTCTACGGCGATGTTCGATATAAAGTCCGCGCCGCACGAACGCGCATTTCCGGGGGTCGAGATACACGCGTCGCTACTGAACTCCATCCTCACCGGAACCTACGTGCGCCGCCTCGCCGAGTGGCAGGACGTCTTCGTCATGGCCGCCGCCGGTTTGTTAATGGCCTTAATAGGATTCAAGATCAGACCGTCCAGAAGCTGGATATTCGCCGCCGCGTCGATCTTAGTCTACTCTTTCGCGGCGTTCCAGATCTTCGACTCCTCGCTGATCTGGGCGGAGATGGTGCGGCCCATTATAACTATGGCGCTCGTCTTCACCGAGGTAATGATCTACCGGTACGTGACGGTGGAGAGGGACCGGATATTCTTGAAGGACACTTTCAAGCAGTACCTGTCGGAGGTTATCATAGAGGGCATGTGCAAGAACAACGAGCGCCCGAAGTTAGGCGGCGAGAAGAGGACCTGCACCGCGTACTTTACCGACATAGAGGGCTTCTCGTCCTTCTCCGAGGAGCTGAAGCCCGAGTTCTTGGTGACGCTTCTGAACGAGTACCTCACCGCCATGACCGACGTCCTGACCGACCGTCACCACGGCACGCTAGACAAGTACGAGGGCGACGCGATAATAGCCTTCTTCGGCGCGCCGAATAATCTGCCCAACCACGCTTATCAGGCCTGCAACACCGCCATAATCATGCAAAATGAATTGGGCAGATTGCGCGAAAAATGGCGTCTCGGTCTTGATCCTGACGGGAAAAAATGGCCCTCAAAAGTCCTTAACATGAGAATGCGCATAGGCATAAACACCGGCGACATCATTGTCGGCAACATGGGCTCGGATCTGAGAAAGAACTACACGATGATGGGCGACGCGGTCAACCTAGCCTCCCGCTTGGAGAGCGCCGCGAAACAATACGGCGTCTACACGATGATCAGCCACCACACATACAACGCGGCGGCCGGCGAAAATACCGACAAAAAGATAAGCGACCTGTTTGAAACAAGAAAACTCGATGTGACAAAAGTAAAGGGGAAATCGGAACCTATAACGGTGTATGAATTAATATCCAAAAAAGGGGAACTGACGGACGAGGAAGCCGCTCTGTTGGAGATGTACAACAAAGGCGTAGACGCGTGCGATAACGAACGCGATTTTCTTAAAGCCATAGAGTTCTTCGAAAAAGCGAACGAACTCGAACCTAACAAAAAAACAGACCCCGGAAAAGACCCCCCGAAAACCCCGTCGGAGAAATACATAGAGCGGTGCAGAAAATACATAGACGATCCCGGCTGGGACGGAGTCAACGAGCTGGCGTCGAAGTAGTATTAACATCAACAACCATTCAGGCTTACTCCCGCAATACACAAGTATTTCTTTTTTTTCTTTTATCTTTTTAACTTGTTTATCTCGCCGCAGGTAACCCTTGTTTCTTTTTGCCAAAAATTTACAACGACAGCGCATACATCTCTTTCTTATATGGTATATTTTTAAAAACGAATGAAGATACTTCGTGGGATTTATATAAAATGTATCAATTTGCTAAAAAATTACAACTATTGCGCATATATTTCATATTTGTCCGGTATATTTTTAGAAACGAATGAAGATACTTCGTGGGATTTATAGAATGTATCAACACCGTATATAACGCGTATCAATACAATATGTATGCGCGACATGAAATATACGCGAGCGGCGCGTGGCGGGAATGTTAATTGTTTGTAATTTATATAATCCATACACAATTATACGGAAAGGACGGTGATTATAAGAAGAAATTTAGATGTGTCGATTGTATGTAATTTGTGCAAACAGTACAAATTACACGGACGCGGTTGATTTTGAACGACGTTCGACGGTATTAACGGCTATGCGGGGGACATCGCCGGCAGTAGAGATTGGGTGGGTTACGTAAACCTCCGGGGTCTCGCAAGGGATCCCTAACGTATAACCTTATTAGAAAGGGCTGACGGTTATGAAAAACCTCAGAGTGTCGGCAAAGCTGCTTATCGGCTTTGGTATTGCGGTCGCGTTCACGCTTGCGGTCGGTTTGGTAAGCATATTTGAATTGGGGCATCTTAATCAAGATTATACTGATGCCATTGACATTCACGGCAAGCCGCTAAAAGACGCGGGCGTTTTTTTGGAAGCCGTAAACGCCATGAACTCAGAGGTAAGAGCCGCGATCATCTTTACCGGAAACACCGGGAGATTGCACGGCACGGAGGCCTCGCTGTTTAATTTGTGCAAGGCTTTCGAGGAGAATACAGCGGAGTACGGGAAAACCATTGTTCATCCCGGCACAAAAGAGCTGTTCTCTTTGGCTTTAAATAGATATGAGATGGACTTCAAGCCGTCTATGTTTAAAATATTGGAAGGCGCCAAAGGTGGTAAGAGCGCTTCGGAATTGACAATCGAGATGGCGAGCGTTACAGCGCCGGCGGCGGATTTTATAGCGAACAGCATGAAGAAGATTATGGATATCAACGTTGATATGCTGGATAACTTTGAAAAGACGGGTGCCGCACTCTGCAAGCGCGGTATGTCGGTAACGGCAGTCATTCTCGCCTTGAGCGTTTGCATTTCCATATTCTTGGGCTTTTATATCTCCGGATTAATCAGCAAACCTCTGCACGCAACCGTCAACATGATTACCGAAATGGGCAAGGGGCATTTGAGCGGCAGGCTGAGGCTTTGCCGCAACGACGAAATCGGCGTGATGGCCGATACGATGGACAAGTTCGCCGACGATCTGCAGGTAATGCTTATAGGCACATTGGACAAAATCGCGAACGGCGAACTGACTATGGAGACCCCATGCGTGGACGATAAAGACGAACTCGGCGCGGCTCTCAAGCGCATAGCGCGTCCGCTGCGCGGTCTCATTACAGATGACGGCGGGCGCGTTCTTCAGGCGGCCGCGCGCAAGGACTTATCACTCAGGCTCACGGGCGAGTACAAAGGAGATTTCGCAAAAATGAAAAATAACATAAACGCGGTAATGGAGAACCTTGACGACGCGCTTGCGCACGTGGCGGCGGTGGCAGGGCGGGTGTCGGGCGCCAGCGCGGAGATCGCCGCTGACTCGCAGAGATTAGCCGAGAGTTCGAGCGAACAGGCGGGCGCTCTTAACGAGGTCTCGGCGAGCCTTGAGGAAATATCCCTCAAAACCAAGCGTCGCGCCAAAAACACCCATAGCGCGAAAGTTCTCACGTCAGAGGCGCGCAACGCCGCCGTTGAGGGAGACGCCGCTGTGAAACGTATGGCCGCGGCTGTCGGTAAGATAAAACTGTCGTCCGATAATACCGCGAATATTGTAAGGACGATCAACAATATAGCGTACGAGACCAGCCTCTTATCTCTCAACGCGTCCGTTGAGGCCGCCCGCGCCGGAGAAGCCGGCAGAGGATTCGAGGCCGTGACCGGGGAGATGCGCAATCTCGCGAAGCGCGGCGCGGAGGCGGCTAAAAACTCCTCCGCCATGATCGGGGATTCGGCGATAAACACCGACACCGGCGTCAAATTAACGGAAGACGTCGCGATCTCCCTCGCGAAAATCATCGCCAGCACCGGCAAAGCGGACGGCCTGATCGCCGAGATCGCCGCCGATTCAAGCGAACAGGCGCACGGACTCGAATTGGTGAATGACTTTTTGGCGCACATGAACCGGGTCACCCACAGCATAGCCGCCGATACTGGCGAGTCTGCGGCCGCCGCCGCCGAACTCAGCAGCCAAGCGGCGGAACTCGCGGACTTGGCCGGAGGCTTCATACTGAGCGGCGACGCCGGATGTTACTACGCAGACCGGAGCGCGGCCGAAGTGTGGGTAGATATACCGCCCGCGTCATCTGAAACGCCTGCGGTATCTGAAGCCCATGACGAACCGGCAAAAGCATCTACGACCCATGCGGCGGTATCCGCCCATAAACGCCGTCAAAGACATCGTCGGCGTATGGAAGCCCATCGCGCCGAAAGAGCGTATAAACACAAACGCCGGACGCGCACGGCCATTAATCAAGCGAAGAGGCGGAAGTACCACGCGCGCGGCACGCTCGCGAGAGCGGTGCAAGCCAGAGAAGTGGTAGTGCTGCAAGAAAACGGTTATAAGGAAATTATGATCAACGCTTGATGACGGGGTTGTAGAGACGCGATTAATCGCGTCTCTACGGAGATGTATCAAACAATTTAACCAAAACCTTCAGGGTCTTTTAAAAAGACCCTATAACTTAATAACAAATAATAGAAAGGATTTACCGTTATGAAAAACCTTAAAGTTTCGGCAAAACTGCTGACCGGCTTCGGCATCGCCGTCTTGTTCACGCTCACGGTCGGAATCGCGGGCATCTATGAACTCGGCAATTCGCAAAAAAATTTCGACTACGCAGTCAAATACCACGGCCAGCCGCTTATGGAGGGCGGGAGCATGCTTGAGGGTTTCCACGCCATAAAAGCGGAGACGCGCGCCGCGATCATCTTCAGCGGCGACGCTGAGAAAGTCCAAGCGCATGAGGCGGCCGCGGACG
>Ga0268262_10005478_pt1 | contig 12580 bp, 12 predicted proteins | sample TergutNc150P3_FD_190354 | JGI IMG/M metagenome (GOLD analysis project Ga0268262, IMG submission 190354) | Nasutitermes corniger P3 segment gut microbial community from laboratory colony in Florida, USA - Nc150 P3 (SPAdes) (version 2) | ecosystem: Host-associated > Arthropoda: Insects >... | reverse complement strand
GCTCCTGGAATTAAAGTCCACCACCAAGGCTTACCAGCATCACGTATACGGCTGAAAGAAACAACCACTATTGGAAGTAATGTAAGAATTAAAATAATGACGGTAGCAGTGGCATTACCACCCGAAGCACCTATTACAATACCACCAATTACAAAGCCGAAAAGGATCATACGAAACAATGTGCCCCACCAATCTTTGCGCTCTGCTGTATAATCGCTCCAAAAATGAGATACAAATAGTTCAATGTATGGGGAAATAATAAACGCAAGAATAACACCAATCCACCCCCAAATATTATCAGGTTTTTCCCATTGAGGTTTATGTGGTCTTGGCGTTGAAGTGCTACTATTGTTAAGACTTGCAAGTAATAAAGAAAAAATATTATCTCCATTAACTTCACCAACACGACTTCCGTAGACATCATAAACACCGTCACTTCTTACTTCACCTACTTTTGTTCCGTAGGTGTTTATTAAGTCATTTACACCATTAATCCAACCGAGCCGACTTCCAGATTTGTCTTTAATAACATAATCATTTCCCTGTTGATACCCAAGTTCATTCCCATAAGAATCTACAATTTTCATTTTTACCCTCCTATATGGTAAAATTATAATATTATTAATCGAATGTCGTCTTTAACCTAACAGGTCAGCCGTCATTTCGCTTAACTTTAATTTCCATAATCCATATATATGGGACCTCTAAAAACTACCAATCTATTAAATTAGACAATAATTTTTCCCATCTGTCAACAGAAAACTATCAAAAAACCGCTTTTTCTCTCTATTTCTTCATTTTGAAAATGAGTTTTTAGAGGTTTCCATATTAGATATGTTACCTCGCATATCTATCTTGGGCATGGCACACAACTCCATCTAGCCGCTATAAACATCTTAATTAACCACAGATTAACGCAAAATAAACGCTAACCGCATACTATTATAGATAAGTAATAGCAAATTGTCAACAATATGCAATATTGCCTTATTATTAATAATGAAGTCAAATCAGGAATCAATCCGTATGGTTTTAGCCCAAAACGTGAAAAACTACCGGACTATGCTGCGCTATTCACAGGAAAAACTTGCCGAAAAATCCGGTTTGTCGGTTCAAACTATTAAAGATATTGAAGGAAATAGGCGTTGGGTCAGCGATAGTACATTAACCAAACTGGCAAAAGCCCTTAAAACAGCCGAATTTCAATTGTTATTGCCCGAAAAATACAATGCAGAGCAAAAATACCAGCCGGCTAATCTAAAAGCCCTCGTTAAGTTAAAAAAAACCCTTAAAACCTTTATGGATGCCCAGTTTGAAAGTACCCTAAACGATTTACAAAAGTGATAAATATTAAATTTCTCCTTATCTTAGTACCCATATTATCGTGAAGTCTACGCCTATCTTTTAAACAAAAACCTTCTTCCATTTATTATTTCCCCCTTTGTGTTCTTTTCCAACTTTGTGTTCTTTGTGAGAATTCTTGCGTAATAAATCTAAACTTTAACCAAATTTTAACAATCCATTCACCACCCATTAACACGTTAAAAATACTCTTTCCTTATCTTTATATCGAGGAGTAAAATATGAAAACTAAAATTATTGCAGTATTGATTGCCTTGCTTGCTTTGACAAGCGTGTTTGCGCAGCAGCCCAAAACAAGGACTGGCGGCGGAGGCGCTTACACGATCGAGGTTGGAGGGTCAACTTCCGTAACCCCATTGATGGAAATGTTAGCCGCGGAATATGCCAAGGTTAAACCAAACATCAAAGTGAACATTAACGGAACCGGTTCAGGAGACGGTATCAACAATACCGGAGCGCTTTATCAGATTGGTATGTCAAGCCGCGAGCTTACGCCTGCGGAACAGGGCAAGGGTCTGAAAGAGACGATAATCGCCATCGACGGTATTGCGGTTATTGTGAACAAGAGCAATGCCGTGGATAACCTTACTCTTGAACAGATAAGGAATATCTACACCGGCGCAATCACCAACTGGAGTCAGGTTGGCGGCAAAAACGCCACAATCGCCGTTGTCAGCAGGGAAGAAGGCTCGGGGACCAGAGGCGCTTTTGAAGAGATAGTGCGCTTTCAGGGCAAGCTTCTTGCAAATGCAAATCAGCTAACAAGCACCGGCGCGATTCTTGCCAATATCGCGCAGAATCCCGACGCTATCGGTTATATTTCACTTGGTTCGCTTAATGATACAATCAAAGCCGTCTCCGTAAACAATGTTGCCGCAAATGCCGCGAATGTCGTGAAGGGCACTTACAAAATTATGCGTCCCTTTATCGTTCTTACGGGAAAAAAAGTCCATGCTGAAAGTACCGCTTTTATTCAATGGATACTTAGTCCCGCAGGACAAAAAGTAGTTAGCAAAAGCTGGATACCTGTTAAATAAATGGGTAGACTTTGGCATGAACCGTAAATTAACGGATGTTTTCTTTAAACATCTGTTCAGTAGTGTGGCTCTCTTTTCCGTGCTGGCATTGGGAGCCATATTGCTGTTTGTTTTTGTACAGGGCGGTATGCCCTTTTTTTCATCTACCGCTTCCGGCATTAGGCTTGTAGTACAGAGGATAGATGAGTTTACAGTTAACGGCGTTTCATATATAGATCATCATACTTTTATTGATATTCCAAAAAATACTGAAAATATTTCAATTAGTTTTCCCATGGATGACGAGGAAGAGGTCCTTAATATATTTATAAATAACGAAGAAAAAAATCCTGAAAAAAAACTTTCATTTACATATAACGGCGAAGTTGATGTTACATATCCAGAAAGCTATGTTTATACGGTAAGATGGCCTGCGGCTATCTCGGCTTTGGAAAAAAAAGTGCATATCCTCCTTCCTGAGCCTCCATATAACATCTTTAGTTTCCTTGGCGGCCTTGAATGGCATCCGACAAGGGACAAGGTGTTTGGTATTTTTCCGATGATTGCCGGAACTCTGCTCGCGAGTTTTGGCGCGATCTTGCTTGGAGTGCCAATCGCCCTGTTATGCGCTCTTTTTATGGCGGAATTTCTAAAGCCAAAACCGGCTTCCATCCTGCGCGCAGGCGTTGAATTGCTTGCGGGAATTCCTTCCGTAGTGTACGGATTTTTCGGTCTTATGGTAATAGTTCCGTTTATACGGAATACCTTCAAAGTACCGTCGGGTAACACGCTCCTTTCCGCCATAATCGTGCTTGCGTTAATGATACTGCCTACCATTATCACAATCGCGGAGACATCCCTTCGCGCCGTACCGCTCTCCGTAAAAGAGGCGAGTCTTTCGCTGGGGGCGAGCAAAATGCAGACCGCATGGAGAGTGGTTCTGCCCCACGCGAATTCGGGAGTAATTGCCGGAGTTATTCTTGGCATCTCAAGGGCGGTGGGTGAAACTATGGCGGTTATCCTTGTGGCGGGAAATTCGCCGCAGCTAACATTTAACCCGCTTGCGAGCATAAGAACTTTAACGTCTACAATCGCCATGGAGATGGGTTATGCGTCGGGCAGGCATAGCGAGATGCTGTTTTCAATCGGCGTTACGCTATTTTCTATAATACTTATTCTTAACAGTTTGATTTTATGGTATCGCAGAAGAATGGAGCAGGAATTATGAAAAATCTTACTAAACGAAAAATTCTTGACAAAATACTGTATGGAATCATGGCGATGGCTATGGCAGGCGTAATTATTACCCTGTTGTTTATTATCATTTACATTTTCAAGTCGCAGGCGGGTTTTCTTAATTTCTCATTTATCATCGGTATTGAAAACGGAATTCTCCCAATGATTGTTACAACTCTTTATGTGGTTCTTGTTTCTATTTTAGTCGCTCTGCCTGTAGGAATAGCTACCGCTATTTTTCTAAATGAGTATTCGGGCAATTCTTCGTTCATAAGGATACTGCGTCTTGCGATAGAAACCCTTGCGGGAATCCCCTCGATTATCTACGGTCTTTTTGGGCTTCTAATGTTCTGCCGCCTGTTGGGTTTTGGACAGTCAATAATCGCCGGTTCTTTTACATTGAGTATAATGATACTGCCCGTTATTATCAGAACAACGGAAGAATCCCTTAAATCCATTCCCGATTCATTCAGGGAAGGTTCCCTAGCGTTAGGCGCAACAAAACTTCAGACGATCTTCCATGTGGTGCTTCCTTCCGCGCTTCCGGGAATTGTAACTTCCGTGATTCTTGCCGTTGGCCGCGTTATTGGCGAATCCGCGCCCGTACTGCTCACCGTCGGCCTTACAAAAAATATGCCGCGTACAGTCTTTGAATCGGGCAGAACGCTTACCATTCACCTTTATTACCTGACAAACGAAGCCGTACATCCCGAGGATTTTGGAATAGCTTTTGCAACCGCGTCGGTGCTTGTAATTCTTGTCGTGGTTATTAATACCGCTACAAAAATTATAACTGACAATTTCAGGAAAAAACTGGGGGAAACGTTATGAGTAATTTGAAAATTGACGTTCGCGGTCTTGACCTTTTTTACGGCGAATTTCAGGCGCTGAAAGATATCAATTTTTCAATTAAGAAGCAGGATGTGGCAGCCCTTATCGGTCCTTCCGGCTGCGGCAAATCTACTTTTATCCGCATACTGAACCGTATGAATGATCTGATTCCTTCATGTCGCATAACGGGAGAGGTTTTGCTTGACGGTAAGGATATTTACGGTGATATGGATGTGACGGAACTCCGCAGCCGGGTAGGGATGGTTTTTCAAAAACCCAATCCGTTCAATATGACGGTATTTGACAATGTAGCTTATGGAAAGCGGATGCAGGGTGTGAAAGATAAGAGGCTTCTTGCGGACATTGTTGAAATATCTTTAAAAAAAGCCGCGCTTTGGGACGAGGTAAAGGACAGGCTTAAAAAACCGGCGCAGGCCCTTTCCGGCGGCCAACAGCAACGGCTATGTATTGCGAGAAGTATCGCCATGGAGCCGGAAATTATTCTTATGGACGAGCCGACAAGCGCACTTGACCCTATTGCCACGGGGCGTATTGAAGAATTAATAGGGGAGTTAAAAAAAGAATATAGTATAATTCTTGTAACACATGCAATGCATCAGGCTTCCAGGGTTAGTAATAAAACCGCTTTTTTCTTGTTGGGAGAATTGATAGAGTATAATGATACTAGGGAAGTTTTTACAAAGCCGAAGGACAAGAGAACGGAAGATTATATTTCAGGCAGATTTGGTTAAGAGTAGGGAGGTCTACATGGCAGCGCGAAATTTTTTCTCTGAAGAGTTGAGCCGCTTGCGGCAGGATATTTTGGCGATGGCGACCAGAGTTGAGGAAAACCTCGGCAAGGCGCTTTCCGCACTGAGGACGCGAAACGCGGATTTGGCGAAGGAAGTGCGCGCAGACGATACGGAAGTTGACGCTCTTCAAATAAAAATTGAAGATGACGCCGCAATTGTTATCGCTACGCAACAGCCTGTGGCGCGCGATTTGCGCGAGATGGTGACAATTTTTAAACTGACGAGCAATATTGAAAGGGTAGGGGATCACGCGGTACACCTTGCGCGCGCCGCAAAAAAACTTGCCAAAAGCGGTGAGACGCTTTTCCTTGCGCAGGAGCATCTTGAAGTAATGGCAGTAACGGGTCAGAAAATGATTCGCGCCGCCATTTCAGCTTTTATGGCGCAGGATGCCAATGCGGCGCGTGAAGCGGCGGCAATGGATCGCATGATCGACGCTGAGCATAAGGCTCTTACTGAAGAAATTTTAAAATTAATGAAAAAACGTTCCGATATGGTTAAGGAGGCGCTTCAGGTTATTCAAACGTCAAACCAGCTTGAACGGCTGGGTGATCATATTACAAATATTTGCGAAGCCATTATTTATATGATCGAAGGCAAACATGAGGAGTTAAATGAATAAAGCCGTAATTCTTATTATAGAAGACGATCCTGATATTCAGGAATTACTTTCTCATACAATGTCAAGGGAAGGCTGGAAACTTTTGCAGGTTAAAACCGGAGAAGACGGGCTTAAAATATTAAAGACTAAAAAAGTAAACTGCATTTTACTTGATATTATGCTTCCCGGCATTGACGGTTTAAAGGTATTAAAAAAAATAAAAGAAATTGATCAATGCAAGTCTGTTCCTGTGATTATGGCGTCGGCAAAAGGCGAAGAGTCGGATATTGTTACTGGGCTTGAATTGGGTGCGGATGATTATGTTGTTAAGCCGTACAGTCCCAAAGTATTAATAGCGAGAATACGCGCAAGCCTCAGGCGGCAGGAAGAAGGCGGACTTATGCAGTCTGTTTCTGTTTGGCAGCAGGGGGAACTCAAACTTGACGCCGCCCGCCATATTGCGTATAATGGTGACAAGCAACTTGATCTTTTTGCCACTGAATTTGCGTTGCTTAAACATTTTCTTTCTAATCCGGAAATTGTTTTTTCGCGCAATCAGATTATTGCCGCCATCCACGGTCCGGATTACCCAGTGACCGACCGTTCCGTTGACGTGCAGATATTAGGTTTGCGCAAGAAACTTGGAAAAGCCGGAGATATGATCGAGACAATACGCGGCGTAGGTTACAGGTTTAGAATGCCGGAAAACCAGCAGTAAAACCGGAGAAGAAACATGACAATTTTTAAAAAAAGTTTGCTTACTCTTGGCCTTGCAGTTTTGGGTTTTCTGGCAATCTTTATTACGTCAATATTAGTTTTTATGAATTCTCTTTATTACGAAGTTAACACGCATGGTCTTGAAAGCACGGCGAAAACCCTTATGAGCGTAATCGGAGAAGATAAAATAAAACAGGTATTTGAAAATGCCGATTCTATGCCGGAAATAGAACTGCCTTTAAATAACAATCATGTATATCGTCTAACTCTGATTGATTCAAATGGCGACGTACTGTGGGATTCTCATGTGCTTTATGATATTGTAAATCATATTGACCGCGAAGAAATTACGGCGGCTCTTGAAGGAAGGGAAGCGAGCGCCCGGCGCAATTCGATAAGCACAAAAATAAAGCGAATTTATTACGCGCTTCCCGTTTTTAACGATGAAAATAAATCCATCGGCGTATTCAGATTATCGCTTTCAGTTCCGGGATTTTGGGTGAGGATTTCACCCATAATTTTTCCGTTTCTGATCTTTACCTGTCTGTTAATTATTATCGCTTTTTGGGCAATCTACGCGTATTCGCGCTCGCTGTCGGCTTCGCTTGGACAGCTTGTGAACATAGCGCAGACAAGCGCCCCTCTTCTTTCCGGTCCACAAGCCGTGGAACCGATCGCGCAGGAATTCAGAAGCCTTGAGAGGGCTATGCGCGCGATGACTGCGGAACTCAATTTCCGTTTTGAACAGGCAAAGTCGCAAAGAAGCCGCCTTGAAGCAATCCTTAACGGAATGTCAGAAGCGGTTTTCGCTATGGATAACACGTTGAAATTACATTTGGTTAATCCCAAGGCAAGAGAACTTTTTGCCCTTGGGAGCGGTGAAATAAACAGAATGACTTTATTGGAGGCGACCCGTTCAACGGAGTTAGTTGAAATTGCAAAGGAAGCGATTAATGGAGGCGTTCCGTTTGAAGCGGAACTGACTTTTCACAAAGACGCGGAACAGCAGTTTCATGTTTACGCGTCTCCTCTTGCTAAAACGTCAGAAACATGTGAAAACGGCGAACATTCCCGCGTGGGAGCGGTTTTGGTACTGCAGGAAATTACGCGGCTTTTAAAACTGGAAAGAATACGCAAGGATTTTGTCGCAAACGTATCGCATGAACTGCGTACTCCCATTCAACTTATTAAAGGGTTTTCGGAGACACTGCTTGATTCTGTTACGGATAAACAGGATGTTCACTTTATTGAGATAATCCGCAAAAATGCCGGAATTATGGAAAACCTTACCAATGATCTTTTAATACTTGCCGATTTGGAAGATAACACGGCAAATAAACGCGATATGGAAGAATTAAATGTCGCCCCTCTGATTGCCGAGGCTGTCTCTTCTCTGGAGACTCAGGCAAAGAAAAAACAAATAGAAATAATTGTCGATTGCAAGGAAAGTTTGAGCGCGAAATTATACGGTTCTTTTATTATTCAGGCGCTGATTAATTTAATAGAAAACGGGATTAAGTATTCTCAGGTAAAATCAAAACTTTGGGTCAGCGCGTATGAAGAGAAAGACGAGCTTGTATTTGAAGTGCGTGATAAAGGGATAGGGATTTCTTCTGAACATCTGGAAAGGATATTTGAAAGATTTTACAGGGTAGATCGCGCAAGAAGCCGTGAGGCGGGAGGCACAGGGCTGGGGCTTTCCATTGTCCGGCATATTGCCCTGCTTCATAAGGGAAAAGCCGAAGTGGAAAGCCGCGCCGGTGAAGGATCAGTTTTTAGGATTAAGATTCCTCATCTTCAGGTTCGTCAGTAATTTCGAGTAACTCAACCTCAAAAATTAAAGTTGAATATGGCGGAATAACGCCCTGAATGCCGTCCTTGCCGTAAGCCAGTTTTGATGGAATGAATAGGCGATAAATGCTGCCGGGACTCATCAGCATTAATCCTTCTGTCCAGCCGGAGATAACGTTCTCTAAAGGAATATATGAGCCACCTTCTTCCGTAGACCTGTCAAAAGGACGTCCGTCTGTAAATGTTCCGTTATAATTTACTCTTACGACGGAATTGCTTTTTGGTTTCTCGCCTTCAGCGTTTTTGATAATTTCATATTGAAGGCCGCTGGCCGTAGTCTGCACTTCCTCCCGCTGTCCGTTAGCTGTAAGATAATCTTCTTCCATTTGTCTGTTGAGGGAATTTTGTTTTTCTTCCGCCGCATACAAAGCCGCTTCGATAATCTCGATAGCTTCCTGATCGCTGAACCGGGTTTGACCGCCTTCTGAAACCGTTTTAAAACCTTCGGTAAAAGCATCGTAATCGAATTTAATGTCCAGTTGGCCTAAACCAAGATTTGATGCGATTACCATGCCGAAGGCATAACCTAAACGGGCTTTTTCATCGGCTTTTTTGTAATCTTCTTGAATTGCTTTTGCGTGCAGCATTAATACCGTAAAAAACAGGCATAGAAAAATTACTGATTTTTTCATTGTTTACTCCTTATTAAAAATTATTATTAAACTGCGCTTCATACTCTTTTCTTGAAACTATATCAATAAACTCAACGGTAAAAATCAACGTTGAATACGCCGGTATTGGCCCATAATCCGATGAACCGTAACCAATCTCGGATGGAATGTATAATATGTATTTACTGCCGACATTCATTAATTGTAATCCTTCTGACCAGCCGGAGATTACTTCGTTAAGCGGGAATATTATAGGCTCCTTGCGCTCATAAGTACTATCAAAAACAGTGCCGTCTATTAATTTGCCTTCATAATGTACTTTAACAATGGAATCTTTCGATGGTTTTGGACCATTTCCTTCTACAAGGACTTCGTACTGCATTCCGCTTTGTGTTATTTTTATTCCGGGTTTTTTGGCGTTTTCGGCAAGGAAGTCAATTTCCTTCTGTATCGCTTCTTCTTTTTTTCCCTGTGTTACGGCATTAAACGCCGCTTCAATTTTTTCCCTTGCTTCATCCAGTGAAAATCTTGGCTCTTTACCCAACAATCCGTCTTTTATGCCTTTCATTAATTCATTCAAATCAGGGCTGACATTATCATTCTTTAACCCGTCTCTTAATCCGGATCCAATGTTTAATCCCAAGGCATAAGACGCGTCTTTGTCAAAATTTGCTTTATCCTGGACTGAGGAGGAACCGCCTTTGCAGCCCCAAAAAAAAGTTACGATAAAAATTGCAAAAATTATTAAAGATGTATTCTTCATTAAAGAAGAATACCCCCTTTTTTTGTTTATGAATAGTAGTTGGAACAGTTTTTATGCGTTTTTTTAGTTTATTTACCATAAATACATTAAAATTTTTATTGAATTTTACCGAAATTTAGATATATATATATAAAGAGAGGGGTTATTCCGTATGGAAACGACTTTAAAAATACTTTTAGTAGATGACAGCGAAGTTCATCTTATAATCGCTGAAAATATACTAAAAACGAAATATAATGTTACTACAGCCAAGTCAGGGAAAGATGCTTTGGCTCTTTTATCCAAAGGTTTTGTTCCAAATTTGATATTACTTGATGTTCTTATGCCGGATATGGACGGTTGGGAAGTTTATAATAAAATTAAAGGTATAAGCCTTTTAAGGAGCGTCCCGGTGGCGTTTTTAACGTCTTTGGACGGGGCAAAGGAAAAACTCTATGCCTCCAGAATAGGGGCGGCTGATTTAATAACAAAACCTTACGGAAGCGATGAATTGCTAAATAGAGTTGAAAGTCTAATAGAAAGACATAAAGAACAGTCAAAATAAAAAACGTCCGCGGTACTAGTCAAAATTCATAAATCTATGGTAAAATCCTTCTATAATATTATTTATCTACCAAAAAAAAAGAGGTAAAAAATGGCTGAAAAAAACTATGCAATGATTGACGGTAACAATGCGGCGGCGCATGTCGCGCACGCGCTTAGCGAAGTAATCGCGATTTATCCGATTACACCTTCCAGTCCTATGGGCGAGCTCTCCGACGAGTTTTCCGCCCAGGGACGCAAGAACATCTGGGGATCTATCCCCGATGTCATAGAGCTGCAGTCCGAAGCGGGCGCGGCGGCGGCAGTACATGGAGCGCTGACTACGGGCGCGATGTCCGTAACATTTACCGCTTCGCAGGGCTTGCTGCTCATGATCCCAAATATGTACAAAATTGCCGGTGAGCTTACATCTACGGTGTTTCATATATCAGCCCGCGCCCTTGCGACATCGAGTCTTTCAATTTTCGGTGACCACCAGGATGTGATGGCGTGCCGTCAGACAGGCTGGGCTATGCTGGCTTCCAACAGCGTTCAGGAAGTAATGGATTTGGCGCTTATCGCCCATGCCAGTACTCTCCGCTCCCGTGTGCCCTTCCTACACTTCTTTGACGGTTTCCGCACCAGTCATGAATACCAGAAGGTTGAAGAATTATCTTATGACGATATGCACAAGATGATCGACGATGATCTTATCGCGGAACACCGCAAACGCGGTCTTACCCCCGAAAGCCCCACTATTCGCGGAACTGCCCAAAATCCGGACACCTACTTCCAGGGACGCGAAGGCGTAAACAAGTACTACGAAAAAGTCGCGGAAATTGTTCAGAAGGAAATGGATAAATTCGCAAAGCTCACAGGACGCGTATATCATATATTTGATTACTACGGCGCAAAAGACGCTGAGAAAGTTGTCATTATAATGGGTTCAGGCGCGGAAACAGTTGAAGAAACAGTTGACTATCTGAACGGCAAAGGCGAAAAAACCGGCGTTTTAAAAGTTCACCTGTTCCGCCCCTTCGACGCGAAGTTGTTTGTAAAAGCACTGCCCTCCAGCGTTAAGTCAATCGCCGTTTTGGATCGCACCAAAGAACCCGGCTCTCTCGGCGAGCCTCTTTACGAAGACGTGCGCACTGCTATTGCGGAAATGCAGGCAGCCGGTGAATTTAAAGCCAACCCGATTATTCTTGGCGGACGCTATGGTCTTGGCTCAAAAGAATTTACTCCCTCTATGGTAAAGGCTGTATATGACAATCTTTCCGGCAAGAAGGTCGCCAACTTTATCGTCGGTATTAAAGACGACGTTCTTGGCAAGAGCCTTGATTACGATCCTCATTTCTTTATACCTGAAGAAGGCATACAAGAAGCGATGTTCTACGGACTTGGATCTGACGGAACGGTCGGCGCAAATAAGAATTCAATTAAAATCATCAGCGAGGCAAAACCGGAACTCAACTGTCAGGCGTACTTCGCATACGACTCAAAAAAATCAGGCGGTTTTACCGCTTCCCATCTTCGTTTCGGCAAGGGCAAAATCCGCAGACCGTATCTTATCAACTCCGCAGACTTCCTGGCATGCCATAAATTTTCCTATCTCGAAATGTACGACATGCTTTCCAGCATTAAGCCGGAAGGAACATTCCTGCTCAACAGTCCGTTCAAAGCAGCGGATGTCTGGAAGGAAATCCCTGTAGAGGTCCAGAAAAAAATCATTGATAAAAAACTTAAATTCTATGTTATTAACGGCGCGGAAATTGCGCGTAATACGGGAATGGGCAACCGTACAAATACGGTTATGCAGGCCGCTTTCTTTAAAATTTCCGGCATACTGGAAGAAGCCGAAGCCGTCAAATTAATGAAAGAACATATCCAACATTCATACGGCAAAAAGGGAGCCGACGTTGTAGAGAAAAACTACAAGACGGTAGACGCTGCGTTGGGAGCCGTTGAAAAAGTGGATTATCCTTCCAAGGCTGACGGCACTCATCACATGAAAGTTCCTTTTGCCACGGCAAGGAACGAATGGATAAAGAAGACATTGGGAACGGCGTCATTCCAGGCCGGCGACACTCTGCCTGTCAGCGCGTTACCCGAAGACGGAACTTTCCCAACAGCGACAAGCCAGTACGAAAAACGCTCAGTCGCGGAAAGGGTTCCGATTTGGAATCCCGACGTTTGTATCCAGTGCGGTGTCTGCTCCATGGTCTGCCCCCATGCCTGTATCCGCATGAAAAACCTCA
>Ga0268262_10005477_pt1 | contig 12582 bp, 11 predicted proteins | sample TergutNc150P3_FD_190354 | JGI IMG/M metagenome (GOLD analysis project Ga0268262, IMG submission 190354) | Nasutitermes corniger P3 segment gut microbial community from laboratory colony in Florida, USA - Nc150 P3 (SPAdes) (version 2) | ecosystem: Host-associated > Arthropoda: Insects >... | reverse complement strand
TTTTATAGCAAAAAAAATTTCCCCTTCAACAAAGAGGTACACTATGAAAACCAACCGTTTTCTATCAGCGGCTATATTCGCATTAGCCTTGGCATTCACCATTTCTTGCGGAGGCTCAAAACCTCCTGCAGCACCCACAGGTTTCACCGATGTGAGCAACCCAGCGGACGATTACACAAAAATGTGCCGCACGGAGCTTAAAGACTACCTGTGCGGTGTCGGAGAAAATACAAGCACAAATTCCCAAATTGCAAGGGATATAGCCACGGCCAATGCCCGCAACGAATTGGCGACTAAAATCCAGGTCTCCATAGAATCTGCGCTGAAACGCGCCACTAACAATACTTTGGGCGAACAGGGGCGTGAAACCACCTTTTCAAGGCTCGCGCAGGAAGTTTCTGGCGAATTCAGCAACATAGACATCTATGAAACGAAAACCCAGCACAACCAAGCCGAGAACAAATACAAAATATTTGCATTGGTGGTAATCAAAAAAGACGATATAAAAAATGCAGCTAACAACAAAGTTTCCAACGCTCAAATTCTATCCGATGCAGCCGCTACCAAAGTGTTCATGGATATGATAGACGAAGAACTTAACAAGAGAAAATAAAATGCCTATCCTGATTTTGTTCCTTGCTGTTTCCATTTTCGCTCAGGGCTTGGTTCCTGAGTGGGTGGATGAATCTTGGCGACTTAGCCATTACCCGAAATCCGAGTGGTACATAGGTTTCGCAACGGATAGGATAATGAAGGGGCAACCTGATTCAAAGGCATATCAGGCGGTGGAAAAAAATGCGCAGAGCAAGCTGTCGGAGAGCATCGTGGTCACCGTTCAAGGCTCTTCCGCAGTCCAAATTTCCAGCAGGCAAACACAAAAAGGCGAAACCATAAATACGAACTACGACCAGAACATTAGAACAGCGAGCAATGCGATTCTTGCAAAAATGGATGTCAAATCCCATTTTGACAAGGAAAGCGGCTATATATACGGCTTTGCCGCCGTTAGGAAAAAGGATTTGGCGGAGTTTTACTCCGCGAGGATAAATGGTCTGTTCTCTTTTGCCGAAAGCGAGTTCTCACTTGCCAGCCAGCTTGCCGAGGCAGGCAAAAAGAAAAGCGCGCTGGATAAAATTAAAGCGATTGAGGATTCATTGCTCAAAGTGAGATATTGGGAAAATTTATTGCAGACTGTAGCGGCAAATTCGGGTACAACTGCCCGTAGCCGTTCCGCTGAGATTTTGCAAAAAATAAATACCTCCAAAATAGCGTTGGAAAATAGCACGGGTATTTATTTGTATATGACTGGAAGCGAATATGTTGCGGAAGAACTGCCTGCGATGATGCAGGAAAAAGGGTGCAACTGCTCCATAGCAGAAAAAGAGACCGAAGCGGATTATGTAATAACCGTGAAGGCAAAATTCAGCCGCTGCAACAAAGCGGATTTTGAGCAGGTCTATTGCTGGACAAATGCCAGTGTTTCTGTGTTTAATTCCAAAACCAAAAAGAATACAAGCCTTAAAATCCCAGAAGCTAAAGGCGGCTGGACAGAAGGAAATACTGAAAAAGCAACCGAGGAATCATTCAAGAATTTAACTGAAAACATAGCTCAACAACTTATAAAGGAGATGGAAAAATGAGAGCAATCACTAAAATCATTCTTGCAATAGGCTTTCTTTGCCTCTTTGCATTCGCGCAATCCAAGCCCAAGGCGGCTGTTTACATTATGGGCAATCCCGAAGGGCGCGATGCTTTGAGAATGGCGGTCAATAATTTTTTGATTAAGAGTCAAAAATACCAGATGATAGCCGTTGATGCTATTGACGTTGTTGCCAAGGAGCAGAATAGGCAAAAGAGCGGTTCTGTTACGGATAGCGACATAGCTTTGCTGGGCAGGGATGCGGGAGCGCAGTATGTATGCGTGGTGGAACGTGCGGAGCTTGACGGTATTTCTTATGTGGCAACCAGAATAGTGAGCGTTCAGAGCAAGGTGGCGGAATTGGCAGATATGACAGAGTTGCCGAGAGGTGGAAAAATTATTGAGCTTATTGAATGGCAGATAGGCTCTATGCTGGGTATGCCGGTAGGTCCTCGCCCAAAGGCGGCAGCGACAACCACTGCCCAACCTACTTATGCACAACCAGTTTACACAGCTCCGGTTCAAACACAGTCTGTTGTACCTCCCATACAAGGAACTGTTGTTCCGGGTGGCAGCCTTGCACAGAAATTGACTTGGCTAAAAAAAAGCGCAGACAGCCACGAAACCTATATTCTTGAGGTGGATGCTGATGAGAGCATTGAGCCATATATATTTGAGTTTAAAGGAGCGATTAACATTACTGTGGTACTTAGGGGCGTTGGAGGAAATAGGACTATCAAACTCAAGTCTCACGGAACAATGTTTGAAGTTAGAGAAAACGTCACTTTTGTTTTGGATAATAATATTACACTTCAAGGACATAACGGTAACAAAAAGCCGATGGTTTATGTTAGAAAAGGAACTTTTAAAATGATTGGCGGGGCTATCTCTGGTAATACCAACAACACTTCCAGCAGTAGTTTCCTTCGAGAATTTGGTTGCGGCGGGATTGTGGTAGTGGATGGAACATTTGAAATGACTGGCGGAACGATATCCAATAATAACTCCTCTGAAGGAGGTGGAGTATATGTATGGGGAAGTACCTTTACTATGAGTGGCGGTACTATATTCGGCAATACGAGTAAACAAGGTGGCGGAGTATATATAGCTTATGGTGGAACCTTTACAATGCGTGGTGGTACTATCACAGGCAATACCGCCCGCGAAAATGGTGGCGGGGTTATGTTAAGCGGCTATCATGGAGTAAGTTTTTCCAAAACAGGTGGAATCATTACCGGTAACAAAAGTGATCCATCTAACGGTAATGTGGTAAGGGACGAAGATGGCAACATCCTAGCTCGCAAGGGTCATGCGGTATATTTCAGTGAAAATCAACGCAAAGAAACTACTGCCGGACCAGAAGAAAAATTATCTAAAGAACGTAACTCTAGTAAAGGTACAGGAGCTTGGGATGATGCAGTTACTCCAGAAACAAATAATTTTGGAGCAAAGAAGAGAAAAATATGAAAACTCTCACTAAAATCACGCTTGCAATCGGCATTTTCTGCCTTTTCGCTTTTGCACAAACAGAAAAGCCCAAAGCTGCTGTGTATATAAAAGGAAATCCCGAAGGGCGAGATGCTTTGAGAATGGCGGTCAATACTTTTTTGATAAAGAGCCAAAAATATCAAATGATAGCTGTTGATGCCATTGATGTGGTTGCCAAAGAACAGAATAGGCAAAGGGGCGGATCCGTATCTAATGAGGATATTGCTATGCTAGGTAGAGATGCAGGCGCTCAATATGTGTGCGTGGTGGAGAGGTCGGAATTGGATGGTACCTCTTACGTATCTACTAGTATAGTGAGCGTTCAAAGCAAAATAGCAGAACTCTCCGAAATGTCGGAATTGCCAAGGGGGGAGAGAATAATTAGCCTTATAGAAAGGCAAATTAACACGATGCTTGGGATTTACACTCCTCCTGAACCTGAGCCTGAATCGCCATCTGAATACAATGATTATATGTCTAATGAATATACTCCCCCGAAAAAATCAAAACCTTTTTCCCATGTTACAGAATCCAATGATAAAGATTATAACGCTTCAACAAAAAATGAAGCACGCATAAGGCTTGGAGCGCGTTGGAGAGGAGGTTTTATTGTTGAAGACAGCGGGGTTGATGGTTCAGAATTGTTTGGTAAATCTTATGCTCAATACAAGGAGATGAAAAAATCGGTTGATAATGTAAATTCCTTCGTAGCCTTGTACTTAAATCCAGGGTTAACGTTAAACGTCAGGATAACGGATGTGATAAATATTGCCACGGAGTTGAGCTACAATCTCACTTATAGCTATGATATTTGGTTCGGAGATTCTACGATAAAAGACAACGAATATTTTGCCAACGTTTCAATGTCTTACCAAACAATAGAAGTCCCTGTTTTGCTTAGATTGATTGGGAGGATTCCTGAAGAGGATTACATATATGCTGAAGCTGGATTTCAGTGGGGATTTCCAGTTAGCTCCAAAGCAACGGTAAGTAGCGGCAGTAAATTCCCTGATGGCCAGTTTAAATACGAATATTCCGACTTCAGAGTAAAAAGAGACCAAGGACTTGTCTTTGGGTTTGGACTTGGTACAGCGGATTTTAGTATAGGGATAAGATACACTTATCCTTTGACAAAATTGGACAAGTACGGCAATATTAATGCCCATAGCGTATTTAATATTTTCACTTTAGCTTATGATTTCTTTTATTAGTAAAAAATGTTTTCGGGTCAAAGGAACCAACCCGTTTTCAGTTCAACAAGAGGTTCCTAGGAGAAAATTCGAATATGGCTAATTGCGAAAAATGTGGAAAAATAAAAATAGAAGATGCGGCATGTGGGCGTTGCGGAGCTACTGCTAGAGACGGATCTTTGGTTTACGCATCTTTTACTTCTAGTGGAGTGTGGTGTTGGAAATGTGACAGACCCGTATCTGGGGTATGTGATGGACGTTGCAACAGCAGTTGTTACATAGCCACAGCAGTTTATGGTTCCTACGATTGCCCAGAAGTATGGACACTTCGCCGTTTCCGCGACAATGAACTGTCAAGTTCATGGTTTGGCAGGTGTTTTATTCGTATTTATTACGCAGTAAGCCCAAAGATAGTTGAATTGTTTGGAAACAAGAAATGGTTTAGCAAATTATGGAAACCGATTATAGATAAAATTGTTCGTAAGTTGCAAAAGGAGAATTAATTATGAACGAAAATCCAACAACTGCCGAAGAGCAGTATAACCTTGGGCTTTGCTATGCAAACGGAGAAAATGGCATATCGCAAGATTGGGGAAAGGCGATACTTTGGTTTACCAAAGCTGCGGAGCAAGGTGATTCAGATGCGCAGTTTAGCCTTGGGCTTTGCTATTCCAATGGATGGGGTGTACCAAAAAATGAAAAAACTATTGAGGAGGCTGTACGCTGGTTTGCCAAAGCGGCTGAACAAGGTCACCCTCCTGATGCAAAAAAGAACCTTGGAATTTGCTGTTGTAACCTTGGAGTCTATTATATGAATGTACAGGAAAACCAGAAGGCTTTTGACTGGTTTAACAAAGCCGCTGAACAAGGAAACGCAATGGCACAGTATAACCTTGGGCTTTGCTATAGTGACGGATCGCTGGGTGCAAAAAAAGACATGGAAAAGGCGGTTCACTGGCTTGAAAAAGCTGCAGAGCAAGGTCACTCAAATGCGCAACAGAACCTTGGAATTTTTTGCCATAACCTTGGGCTTTTCTACAAAAATGGATTGGAAGGTATGCCACAAGACATTGAAAAGGCTATTTACTGGTTTACTAAAGCCGCAGAAATGGGCGTAGTAAATGCGCAGTATAACCTTGGGTTTTGCTATGCGAAAGGAGAAGGCGTAACGGGATTAAGCAAAACGGGAGACCCTGAAAAGGCTATTTACTGGTTTACCAAAGCCGCAGAGCAAGGCGACGTAGGTTCGCAGTATAGCCTTGGGATTCGTTATATGAATGGATGGAGCGCACCTATAGACAGAGAAAAAGCAAAGTATTGGCTTACCAAAGCCGCAGAACAGGGTTACGAAGATGCGAAAAAAGCGTTAGCTACGATTCAATAAAAATGTGAAACAAAAGCTGTTTTCGGGTCAATGGAACCAACTCGTTTTCAGCTTGCTCTTTTCGGCACGGGGTTGGGAAGAACGTTTAACAAGAGGTTCCGGCAAAGGAAAAAGAATATGCGTTCTGAAAATCTCTTCAATTACAATGATATCAAAAATCAATCTGCCTCGTATATAAGGCAGTTTTTTGAAGCTAACGTACCCAACATCAATGACGCAAATGATGCTGGTCTTACTATGTTGCATTTGGCGGCAGAGTATGACGACAATGTTGAAGTTGCGAAAGTTCTTATTTCTATGGGAGCCAATGTTAATGCTAAAGAACAAAGTGGTTTAAGTCCACTCCATTTAGCAGTAACTTACGGTAACGTTAAAGTTGCTGAAATTCTTATATCTAATGGAGCCAATGTTAACGCCAAAGAAGACAATGGCTTTACACCGCTTCATATAGCAGCAGTAGCAAAGAATACAGCAGCAGGCAGGAACATTGAAATTGCAAAAATTCTTATATCTAATAAAGCCGATGTTAATGCTAGGGGCAATGTTAACAACAAGGGTGAGTCATATACTCCACTTGATCTGGCGAAGCAAATTGGCGATACGGCAATGGTTCAATACCTTGGCAGTATAAGCTAGTATTAAGAAACAAAAGCTGTTTTCGGGTCAATGGAACCAACCCGTTTTCAGTTTAACAAGAGGTTCTGGAGGATATCTATATGGCCAAACAGAAATATGACGAGTTACTCAAGCAGGTAACGTCTGTCTTTGAAAAAGATGGACAAGATGCAGGGATTAACTACATTGCAGACCTTATTAAAAATAATCCAAATTCTCCTGAGGTTTATCTCATTGGTGGTGAATTTTATCTTGAGTTGGGGGATATTGAAGGAGCACTCAATGACTTTGAAAAAGCCATTAAAATTGACCCAAATGAACCTCAAGCATATTTTGATAGAGGATTGTTATACGCTAAAACAGGTGAGATAAATAAGGCTGTCTATGATTTTAGCAAAGCAATTGAACTTGATGCTAATTATGTTATGGCATACTCTAATCGTGCAAATATGTATCTAAAATTGCGAGAGCTTCAAAAAGCAATAAGCGATTGCACCAAAGCAATTGAACTTTCGCAAAATAATGTTGAGCCATATTTTAATCGCGGGCTTGCATACGTAAATACAGGAGAGTTTGCAAAAGCTCTTGAAGACTACAATAAAGTCATTGAATTGGCTCCTAAAAATGTCGAAGCATACGCTAAGTGTGGTTTTTTGCACCAACAATTAGGTAATGCACAGGATGCTATTCGTAATTACGAGAAGTTTCTTGAACTTGACCCCAATAATAAAAATGCAACGTTAGTACGAGATGCTCTTAGGGATTTAAGAAGCAGCAATATTTTTAGCGAAGATACGCTTACTAACACAGAAACGAAGAGTCCTTTAATAATTATGATTATCGGTGTTGTCATCGGCAGTATTGTCGGTGGTATTATTGCGGGAAGTAGTTACGGCACGGAAATCTGGGTTGGAGTTTTAACTGGTGCATTTTTCGGTATCGGGCTAGGTAGTATTCCTAGAGCTGTTAAAGAATTATTTGGACTTCTTAAAAAATGCATTGATAATATATGGAGTTTCGCTGTAGTTATCTTCGGGAGAGAAGTGAGAGAACTCGGATGCTTGTTTTTTTTCTTTGCTTGGCTTTTTGGTGGCTATTGGGCGTTGATTGGGGCATTAATAATAAGTCCATTTATGGCTATTTACCAGTGTCTTGTAGCTATCCCATCGGTTGCTACACCATCCAATTCCAAAAACATTTCTGATACTGCCGATAAAGAAGCGAAACCAGCTTCCAAGAAGGGGCTATTAATAACTATTTCCATTGCTCTAGTAGTGATAGTTGTCGCTTTAGTTTTACATTTCTTGCCTACTGGGGCTAATCATTCTGAACCTGATAACAATCCTACACCTGAGATTGAAATATACAAATCATTTACAGATTCCAGAGACGGAAAAACATATAAAGCAGTTACGATAGGCGAACAAACTTGGATGGCAGAGAACTTGAATTTTTATATGGAAGGTAGCAAATGCCACGGCAACAATCCAGAGAACTGCGAAATATACGGACGACTTTATAATTGGACAGCAGCCAAAAAAGCCTGCCCCCCCGGTTGGCATTTGCCAAGCAACGCGGAATGGGATGCTCTGTACCGCACTGCCGATGGCACTAGCGGCGACCAAAGTCCTTATAAGAGCGAAACAGCAGGTATATATTTAAAAGCTAAGAGCGGCTGGAATTCCTCTGGCAACGGAGAAGATTACTACGGTTTTGCGGCTCTGCCAGGCGGAAGCTTTGTTGGAAAGTTTCAGCTTCTTGGCGACAACGGCTATTGGTGGAGCGCAACGGAAAACAATAAAGGCGGTGCTTACTACCGATTTATGCTTTACGAGAGCGACATTGCAGGCTGGAACAACAACAGCAAATCACTATTGCTCAGTGTCCGTTGCGTGCAGGATTAGTGCATATATTCGCAATCCTGAAAATCCTTTAATCGGGTGAAATAAGTTTTAACAGACACTTGGTAAAGATTTTATAGATAGGCGTTATTATATATTCGGGTAATCGGGGTTCAGACAAAAGCAATGACTATAAGTACTTCCTGTTTAGTGTTCGTTGCTTGCAGGACTAGGGCGTAGGGCAACCGCAAAGGGTTGCCCCCTCGCTACGCAGTTGCAGAGCGGGTTTGTTTGCGGAGGTGGTTCTCAATATCGGCAACAGTATAGCCTTTCTTTATAAGGTCTAGGATTTCGTTGTCTCTTTTTTCGCGACCGTCCTCGCTAGCCTCTTCCCTCGCAACCGCAAGAGCATCATCCAAATTCCATTCTGTAAAAAGCATATTCAAAACCTCCGAAGCGTGCTTCTTTAGGAAATATACTAAAATATTTCGCTTCACACAACTCTTTATCGCAGATTCTATAGCTTCTGCTAGTTCCATAGTCTGGCGATTTTTATTTATCTCCGCTATAAGCTCATTGTAGCCGCTCAAAACAGGGCTTTTACTCGCTATCTCCGCATTGCGACCCTTGTTGATGTTGTACACGCTTGCCACAAGCTCAAGATTACCCTTGCCTTTGGTTTTAAAAGAATCCGAAAGCCTAAGCTCCTTGAAGTCGGGAAACTTGTCCTTACCGTTGTACAGAACTATAAACTCTGGTGCAGGAATTTTTATCAGCTTCTCCCTGTACAAATCTTTGCCTTTCGTTATTCGCTCATATTCCCTTCCCAAATACATAAGCATCCTGAGTGGTATGTTGTTATTTATGGTCGATTGGTGCTCGATCAAGACAACAAGCCTGTCGTCCATTATGAAAGCTACATCGTTCAATTGCCCTTTGAATATGGCATTTGAAAGCGTAACTATCTCTATTTTGGTATCTGGTGGGTAGTTTTGCCCTGTCACTGCATTGTAGAGCTCCAATGCGGCAGGTGGGTCGCTGAATAGCATTGTAAAAACGCTGTCTTTGTGATTGCGGTTTGGTTGGGTCTCGGTCATAGAATTTCTCCTTTTGTTACTTACTTAGACGTAAAAAACGGGAAAAAAAATCCTAAAAAGTGAATTTTGCAAACACCTGTTGACATTTTTGTGCATTTTTTTAGAAAAGTTTAACTTTTGTTCAGATTTTTCGCATGAAAATTATTTCTACATTTAGTCGCCCTAATGCAAATAAGTTTTAACAGACACTTGGTAAAGATTTTATAGATAGGCGTTATTATATATTCGGGTAATCGGGGTTCAGACAACATAAATGCGAACTTCGTGCGTTTATGTGTTAGATTGACAAGATTAACCCCCGTAATCTTATCAAAAAGTGATAAGATTACTATATTATGATTATGCCTAAATATATTCACGAACAAAAAGGCTATCCAAAATTCACTTGGGACAAAGATGCAATATTGAATCTTTTGACCCGCGTTTCGGTGTTGCAAGGCAAGGTTCTTGGCAAAATGCAGCAATTCGGTTTTGGTGTGCAGCAAGAAGCTATGCTGAATGCTTTGACTGAGGAAATTACAAAATCCAGCGAAATAGAGGGCGAAATACTGAATAGCGAACAAGTGCGCTCTTCACTTGCAAAGTGGCTTAACATAAATTTGGAAAAAGAGACAAGAATTTCGCACCATATAGAAGGCATAGTAGAAGCTGTTATGGATGCTGTTCGCAATTATAAGAAACCATTGGACGAGGAACGTCTATTTAGTTGGCACGGAGTGCTTTTTCCAACCGGACGTAGCGGTTTGCATAAAATTCGGGTAGCTGAATTCCGCGACTCGGAAATAAGCGTAATATCCAGCAAGGAGTATAAGGAAGTGATTCATTACAAAGCTCCTTCACCAGAAAAAGTTCATAAGCAAATGAAAGAGTTCTTGCATTGGCTAAACGCTGAGGGCAATGAAAATTCTTTGCTTAAAGCGGCTATAGCGCATTTATGGTTTGTGATAATACATCCTTTTGACGATGGCAATGGCCGTTTAACACGTATTATAACAGAAATGATGCTTGCACGTTCAGAAAGTACAAGTTTGCGATTTTACTCTATGTCTGCGCAAATTCAAAAAGAGAAAAAAGAATATTATAGCGTACTGGAATTAACTACCACTGGCGAACTTGATATAACAAGGTGGTTGATATGGTTTTTGGAATGCTTGGAGCGTTCAATAGAAGCCAGCGAAGAAATAATTGGCAAGGTTCTACGCAAAGCTGCATTCTGGCAAAAGAATTCTTCGGAGATACCAAATAAAACGCAGCGAGAAATAATAAATCGTTTGCTTGAGGGTTTTACGGGAAATTTGACTTCTGGAAAAGTTGAAAAAATATTCAAAATTTCGCAGCCAACAGCTATAAGAATGTTAAACGACTTGGTTGAAAAAGGCTTTTTGGAAGTACGTGGCGCGGGGAGAAGCACGCATTATGTTTTGGAGGGTAAATGAATTTTCTCCTCGCTCTTCTTTGGCGGTTTGGCTATTTGATAGATTCCAAAACGCGGCTTGCGCCTAAAAAGAAAACGCATTTCAAAACTCCACTCATAGGAGTTGGCAGCTTGCTCGCAGGCGGAGCAGGGAAAACGCCATACACGGCTTTTTTGGCAAAAGAATTTAAAGAGCGAGGTTTTAAGCTCGCTATTCTGTGCAAAAACACAGGAGACGAAAATTTGTGGTTTGAAAAAAATGGTTTTGAGGTTTTTACTGGAAATCGCTTTGAAATGTGCAAAAAACTGGATGGCAAATATGATGTTTTGATTAGCGATGATGGCTTGGAAGACCGCAGACTTGGACACGCATTTTGGATTTGCTTAACTTGGGGAGAGAGAGCAGAAAATTTGCACGATATTATTCCCTGCGGAAATTGTCGCAGCCTTTGGAGAGACCATCCAGAAATTGCCTGCGTTAAAAAATGCGCAATGGAATGGGAAGAAAATGCGAAAACAGCAGATTTGGTTTTTAGAATTGGAAAACCAAAAAATTATTGCGGAGAAATTTTGCCAGAAAATTCAGAGATAATAGCCCTTGCAGGAATAGCGCGCTCGCACAGATTTTTTGAGGGCTTGCAAAAAAAATATTTCATCGCAAAAAAAATAAAATGCAAAGACCATTCAAAAAAAATTCAAAAAATGGTAATACAGGTTTTGAAGTTAGGCTTGCCTGTGGTTATAACGGAAAAAGATTTTGTTAAATTAAGCGGAGAAGTTTCGCGGAATAAGAGTATATTTGTGGCGGGGTTAAAATTTTAATATGTTGTCTCTTTATATTCACATTCCATTTTGTGCTTCTATATGCGGCTACTGCGATTTTTGCGCAATGCCTGCACCGGAGAGGCTGCACAGCGAATATGTGGATTTGGTTTTGAGGGAATTGGAGTTAAGGGCAAAAGATGGGTTTGCAGATTTTGAAACGGCATATTTGGGCGGTGGTTCTCCTTCTGTTTTAAGTGCAGCAAATTTGCGAAAATTGCTTGCGGGTTTGCAAAAGCAGGGTTTGCAAAAAAACGGGTTAAAAGAATTTTCAATGGAATGGAATCCTGAACAAGTTAGCGAAGAAAAAATAGATATAGCATTGGAGTTTGGAATAAACCGCTTTAGCCTTGGAATCCAAAGCCTAAGTGATAATTTATTGAAAATGCTTGGGAGAGAGCACTCGGCAAAAAATGCTTTGGAGGCTTTTGAAAAATTGAATTCCGCTTTTGGCACCGGAAACTGCGATTTGATGTTTTGCCTGCCAAACCAAAGCACGGAAAATTTTTTGAGTGATGTTAAAACCTTGGCAAGCCTCGGGGCAAAACACATAAGTTTTTATGGGCTAACTTTGGAAAAAGGAAAAAAACTTCCTCCCCAGCCAGAAGACCTATACCCCGAAATGTATTTAAAAGCGGCGCAAATTTTAAGCGAAGCCAAACTGGATAGATATGAAGTCTCAAACTTTGCCTTGCCTGGCCACGAAAGCAAGCATAATATGGTTTATTGGAAAAGGGGTTCTTATTTGGGCGCAGGTCCTTCGGCTCACAGTTATTTGAGGGGGGTTCGCAGTTATGTTGAGGGAAAATATGTTCCTTGGAAAAAATGGGTTATGGGCGGTTGCTTGGAGTGCGGTTTAACAGAGGATATTCCTAGCGCGGAAGGCAAAGAAATGGAAGCCGTTTGGCTCTCTTTGAGAACAAGGGAAGGATTATCACTGAAAGACTATGAGAGGGAATTTGGGAAAGAGTTTGAACTCAAAAAAGCAAGGCCTTTTATAGAAAAAAAATGGCTTGAATTAAACGGAGATTATATTAGGCTAAGTGGCGAAGGTTGGCTATGGCTTGATAAAATTTTTCTATATTCCCTTCC